>ERZ1034984.675-NODE-675-length-37125-cov-87.138414_pt1 | contig 37125 bp, 57 predicted proteins | sample MGYA00520589_ERZ1034984 | MGnify/ENA primary metagenome ERZ1034984 (study PRJEB33766, sample SAMN09781790) | gut metagenome | biome: gut microbiome | host: Homo sapiens | place: Madagascar | study: EMG produced TPA metagenomics assembly of the PRJNA485056 data... | reverse complement strand
GGAAAAGAAAAGAAATATATCTCTCTCTTCCCCCCCTACCCCCCCAACGGGGGAGAGTGAGGAAAATACAGGCTTAAAGGTCTTTCTTGAAAGTCACCCGAATATTGAGGTTGACGGGTATAACGGGAAGATTTCGGATATCGATTTTGACCGTTTATCGGCGGCTATTGAAGAAAGCGATTACTTAAAAGAGGTAACGTCGTTTTTATGGTTGTGTAATCAGTACGAGAAAATTATCTCGGGATATTTCAAAACCATTAAACCGACTGCTAAAAGCAAAGCCGACGGAAAGCCAGCCGAAAACTGGACGGATATTTTAGAGAGGTTGTAAATGGAAACAAGTTTAACGACGATATGCAACGAGATAGAAATAAGCGACAGGAAAGATACGGCAAAAGAACTTTACAGGTTTTTCCGAACGGTTACGCCGCAGTTTTATAAGCAACAAAGCGAACAAGAGATAAAGCAAACGCTTGCAAGCATTCAACTTTTAACGGCAAGCATTCCGCTTAACAGGCTTGCTGAAATGTGCCGTATAGCGGTGAGGGATTATCCAAGCAGGAAAGCAGAAAACCCGAATTGTTATTTTAACCTCGATTATTTGCTCTCGTTTCGAGATCAGGCGAAAAGGAATTTACACCCGGCGGGATATTCGGTAATCCTTGATTACAACTTTCAGACCGGCGTTACGACTTACGGAGATATAGATTATCTCGATAGTAACTTTAACTACCCCGACGACGCGCCGAGGTATTACGAAGCAAAATAAGGGAAATTTAAAGAAGGAGAAGAAAGACAATGGTAACACGTCATCAGACAGTAAAAGCACGTCCGCCGATAAGGGGGGAAAACCCGTATCAGGAACGGAAAGCAAAGGTACAGGACAGAGTGAAACGCTCTCGTCAGATTGAATACTGTTTAACGCAATGTCCGCATAGCGATAAGCCTTGCGACGGGATATGCGAAGAACTTAAAAACTTTATCAGTGTAAAGAGAGGTGTAGAAAATGTTTAACGTCGCTTTAGGAGTGTTAGCAATTATCGAACTTGTTGCGCTTGGAGTGTGTGTAGTTAAATACCCACGAAGCAAACGTTTCGAGCAGAGGCTTGTCGGGGTGTTTCTCTTTATGAGCATAACGATTGCCGTTGTTTGTATCTGTTGCTTAATCGTAACAATTTTCAAGGCTGTTTTTTAGGAGTATAGCGGAATATGGGAGAATTGAAAGTTGCAAACGAGCGTGAATACCTTATCAGACGGGCAGAATGCCTTTCTAAGGCGTTTCTGCGGTCCGAGGAGTATAATTGCTTACCCGACGACAAAAGGCAGGATTTAGTGGTGTTTGCGGTCTTTGTAAAAAACTATTTAAAAAAGGAAAATGGTGAAAATGGAAATAAATAAGGTACATTGTCTTTTTGAACAGTCTGGCACATTTAAAAATGAATTTTTAAAATTAGGTATTCCAGCGTTTGATTATGATATAAAAAACGATTTTAAACAAACGGATTTTGTTTGCGATTTATTCGAGCAAATTGAAAAGGGCTATTGTAATGACGTTTCTATATTCAATAGAATGGGAAAAGATGATTTGATTTTTGCATTTTTCCCTTGTACAAGATTTGAAAATCAAATTCAGTTGTCGTTTAGGGGTGAACAATTTCAGGATAGGGATAAAGATAAAATCTTTATACTAAAACGAAATATAACATTGCATAATGAATTGAATTTATATTACACTTTAATTTCGGAACTTGCAATTATTTGCTTTAAAAGAGGGTTAAGATGTATTATCGAAAATCCCTATTCGACGGCTCATTATTTAACTAGGTATTGGTGTTTAAAACCTGCGGTTATTGATATTAACAGAGTGGAAAGGGGAGATAAATTTAAAAAGCCTACTCAATATTGGTTTATAAATTGCGAACCGAAAAATAATTTTGTGTGTGACGCGATAGAGTTGTATCCTGGAAAAATAAAAGCAATTAACACAATTGGCAATAAGGTTGAAAGGTCTATGATCACATCAGGTTACGCGAAAAGATTTATAAAGAATTTATTTTAGAGAGGTAAGAATATGAAATACTATATACACGCATACGCCGACACGGCAAGAGGTTTGCCGGATAGGGAAGGTATTATAGAAGCAAGTAATGACGAAGAAGCTCACAATAAGGCTTGGCAAAATTATTCTGAATACAAAGAACTTTATGTTAAAAAAGTTATTATTGAATTCGAAAAAACAAAAAAAGTGCGAATTAAATGAAAGAAAGTAAAAAAATGAAAAAATTTATTAAAGGTTCTTACGAAATAAAAGACGATATTAAAAGGAGAAAAGGCGAGAAATGAACGACGTAGTAAATCATCCGTCGCATTATACGGACGGAAAGATAGAAGTAATAACCTATATCGACGATAAGAATTTCAATTATTGTCGCGGCAATGCAATCAAATACATTTCGAGAGCCGGCAAGAAAAATCCCGAAAAGGAAATCGAGGATTTAAAGAAAGCCGAATGGTATATACACCACGAAATTGAACGCTTGGAGAAAATTAAAGCACAAAAGATAAAAGGTATAAAAATAAAAGAACAAGCGAGCAAAAGGGCAAAGGAAAGTTGGACTGAATTGCCTAAGACGATAACGCGTTTTAATGGCGAAGAATACAATCCGGTATTAGACGACGAGGAGCAAAAATGAATAAAAGAGAATTCGCAAAATTAAAAAAATATACGGACACTTTAACCGACGAAGAACTTAAAAAAGAGTATTACGACGCGGTGTTTGACGCACTCGGCAGCCAAACCGAAGAAATGTATGAACGCGGTTATGACATCGCAGACATACGCGAGAGAGAGAAGCATGAACGGTGGCTGTCGAGGCGAAGTGATATGCTTGAAGAACTTTGCCGTCAAAGGGGCATAAAGTTGTGGGAAGATACCGATAAGGAAAGCGACAAGGAGAATAAAAAATGAATGTTTATTTTTGTCGCGAAGCATTAGAGAACGAAGGGTTATATGTTGTTGCCAAAACAAGAGGTTCGGCAAAGGTTATTTTCGCTAACGATATAGATTGCAATTTTGTGGACGTCCGGTGCATACTCTATCGAAAGAACATTGACGAAAAGACCGATGGGATAATCGACGTCGGCGACCGTCGCTTGAAAAAATACGACTTGTATTATTGCGACGAGGACGGAAACGAAATTCAATAAAGGAGCAAAAATGAAAAAGATTTTAATAAGCGTTCGCCCGAAATGGTGCGAGAAAATAGCAAGCGGCAAAAAGACAATCGAGGTTCGGAAAACCGCTCCGAAAGAAGTACCGTTTAAGGCTTATATCTATTGCACAAAAGGCAAGGACGGATATGAGTGGCTTTATCGAGTTGATAACAATGGATACGGCAAAGCGCAATCGTGGCACGGCAAAGTAATCGGCGAGTTTATTTGCGACTACGTCGAAGATTTTACCCCGTCGGAATACGGCATACGTTTTAAGAGATTTACAGCATTGCACGAAACGTGTTTAACTGTCGCAGAAATGAGAGAGTATGCAAATGGCAAGCCCCTTTACGGTTGGCACATATCCGACTTAAAGATTTACGACAAACCGAAAGAGTTGAGCGAGTTATGGGGTAGAAAAAACTGCCTTGCGGCTGATACGGTGGAATGTTGGAATTGCTTTGCCGCTTGCCGTGAAATAAATGGAAGGCGCTATCAACCCCTACGCCGCCCGCCGCAAAGTTGGTGTTACATAGAGGAAACTGCATTATGGACAAACAAATAACTCTAAACAAGGTAGAAAAATGAAATCTTTATATGCTATCTACGACAGAAAAGATAATTTTATTGATTGCGCTTTTGGATATAAAAACATTTTAAAAAAAAGACGTTTTTATCGCAATACGAAGAAAAACAAAAGCAAATGAAAATTTGTAGAATACCACTTGAAATACAAGACGACGTTTTTCAAGAGGAAGATAAAATTTTCATTTCGGAAGAACAAACAAACGTTTTTACAGGGGCTGAACTTGCAAAGATGTTAGGCGTTAGCAGGAGAACGGTTTGGAGAAGAAAAAAGAAAGATGAAAATACATAATGAAATTGATAAATTACTCGTCGAATTCGACGAAATGGGCTTTGCTCCTACAAATTTATGCGACGACCCGGAAGGAACAGCAAAATTATGGAAATCAAAGTTAATATACGAACTTGGCTTGCTCTTAGATGAGCAAGCCGCAATCAGAAAAAAAGCGGTCGAAGAGTTTGCGGAAAAATGCAAAGAACGCATAAACGCAGATTATGTAAACGGTATGTTAAACAATCATAGAGGACACTTAACCGAATACGACGTTGACGATTTGTTAAAAGGGCAAGAACAATGAAAAAAGAAGCAAAAGAAACGCCCGATTGGAGATTTATTCTTACTATCTGTATACATATAAACTTCGGGGATATGAAAGACAAACAATAAAACCGAGGTGTAAAATGAACAGAGCGGAAGTTAAAGAGTATTTAAGACGATATAAAAGAGCCTGCTCGGACTACGAAAGGGTTAAATATAACCTTTACGCGGTAAATAACGACCTTTACGGGTTACAAACAACGAAGTACGATAAAATATCCGTACAAGGCGGGAACGGCATTAAAGAGCGGTTAGAGGGGCTTATGGATAAGTCGGAAAAACTCGGAAAGCAACTCAACGAACTCGGGGATAAAAAAGACGCTATCAGAGAGGAAATCGAGCAGTTCATTCGGGTGCTTAATAACCCCGAGTGGGAAAACGTACTGTTTGACTTCTACATAAAAAACCTAACTTACACGGAAATCGAAAAGCAACGCGGCTATGCGTGGGGAGTTCCTAAAAACATAACCGCGCTTGCCTGCGTTCGGCTCGCTCAACTTTGGACGTGCAAGAAGTACATAAAAGAATTTAAAGAAGAAAACAACTAATTAAAAGGCGGAGAAATCCGTCTTTTTTTTATAAAAAAATTTAAAAAACTTGCGTAAAACAGTTGACAAACAGACAACTATTATTGTATAATATAAACGTAACAAGGAGATAATAGCAATGCCGATAACAGGAAAGGAAATGGTAAAACTTCTAAAAGAAAACGGGTTTATAGAAGTTAGCCAAAAAGGAAGCCACTTAAAAATGATTAACCCGAAAACAAAAGCCGTTACGATAGTTCCGATACATAGCGCGGACTTAGGGAAAGGCTTAGAACAAGCAATATTAAAGCAAGCGGGGCTGAAATAAGCCTTGCTTGCATAAAAAAATAGAGAGGTAAAAAATATGAAAAAAGAAGTAATTGAACATAGAATCTATCCTGCAATATTTCATAAAGACGAACAGGGATATTGGGTTGAGTTTCCTGATTTTCCCGGGTGTAATACTCAAGGGGCTACTTTAGAAGAGGCTTATAAAATGGCGAAAGAAGCGTTGGCATTGTATTTAGACGGAGAACAGGACATTACGCCGAGCCTTGTTGAAAATATATCTGTTGGCGAAAACGATAGAATTATGCTTGTTGAAGCCGATAGTGGAGAGGATATAAAGCATTTTTATAAGTCAGAGATTCCCGAAACTTTTGAGAATGGATTAAAAGAAAAGGGGTTTACTCAATATCAGGTTTCTCAAATATTGGATATTGATAAGGCTTATGTTTCGCGTATTGCAAAAGGTGAACGCATACCTGCGCCTGATGTGGCGAAACGAATCGGTTTATTGCTTGGTTTTGATTGGCGTATATTTTACGATAATTCTCGTTTGTGAAAGAAATTTTCATAAATCAGTTACCAAAAGTTACCAAAAGTTACTTTTTGCGTGCTATAATGGTAGCATAAAAATTTATAAACGTCGTCCGAAAGGTCGGCGTTTTTTTATGGGTAAAAATGGAACAGGTTTTAAAATTATCTGAAATAGTACCGTATGAGAACAACGCAAGAAAGAACGATAAAGCGGTTAAAGACGTAGCCGAGAGTATAAAGCAATGCGGATATATCGCGCCGATTATTGTCGATGAAAACAATGTCATTTTAGCGGGGCATACACGCTATAAGGCTTTAAAGAAACTCGGATATAAAGAAATAACCGTTAGAAAGATTTCGGGGCTTACAGACGAACAGAAACGGAAATACAGGCTTTTAGATAACAAAACGAATGAACTCGCCGATTGGGATTTTGAAAAGTTAAAGGACGAAATCGACGGATTGGACTTTTCGGAGTTTGATATCGATTGGGGGATTGAAGAAGATACAGAGACCATAAGTGTTATAGAAGATTCACCGATTGAGATTGACAATACACATGAGCCCATAACAAAACTCGGAGATATATATCAGTTAGGTGAACACCGTCTTATGTGTGGTGATAGCACGTCCAAAGAAAACGTCGCGCGCCTTATGGGGGGGCAACAGGCTGATATGATTTTATCAGACCCACCTTATGGAATGCGCCTTGACACCGATTTTAGTGGAGCTGTTGGCAGTCTTGGCAGTCTTGGCAGGGAAAGAGGAACAAGAGGAAACAAATACGATAAGGTTATAGGCGATAATGACGATTTTAAGCCTGAACTAATTACTACTTTCTTTGATAATTTTGCTTATTGCAAGGAAGTTTTCTTGTTTGGTGCTGACTATTTCGCCGAGTTTTTGCCGTGTAAAAATGACGGCTCGTGGATGGTTTGGGACAAGAGAAAAGAAAGTCAGGCGGACGCAATTGGAAGCGAATTTGAATTGATATGGAGCAAAAACAAGCATAAACGCCGTATGTTGCGACACGATTGGTTTGGCTTTTTATCAAGTCAAAATGCAAAGGACGCACAACACCGTGTTCACCCGACACAAAAGCCAGTTACCTTATTGGTGGATATAATAAATCAATGGGGCGACGGGTGCAATGTTATCGTCGATTTATACGGCGGTAGCGGTAGCACCTTGATAGCGTGCGAACAATTAAGCCGTAAATGCTATTGTATGGAACTCGACCCGAAGTATTGTGATGTTATCATAAAGCGTTGGGAAACCTTTACAGGTAAAAAAGCAATAAAATTAAAATAAAGGAGCGATATGGCAAGACCTCGAATACAAATAGATATTACGCAGTTCGAAAAACTTTGCGCGCTTTTGTGTACCGAGGAAGAAATCGCAAGTTATTTTAATTGTTCCGTCGACACGATAGAAAAGTTTTGCAAACGAACGTACAGTGTAAGTTTTGCGGAGATTTACAAACAAAAGAGCGGTAACGGCAAAATCGCGTTAAGGCGTTATCAAATGCAACTCGCGCAAAAATATCCCGCTATGGCTATATTTTTAGGCAAGCAATACCTCGGGCAGAGGGATATTGTGGACAAAGAAACGGAATCGGTCAAAGGTAGCGAAAGCGTTCTCGCAATCACCGATAAACTCAAAGCCCGCCGCGTTGAGGGCATAGAAGAGCCTACGATCGACGACAAGACGGAAAGCGAGGCAGACGGTGAGTAATATTCAATTCACAGATAAAATGCTTGACGCCGTTTCTGTGGCGTTAAAACCGCAAGTCAATTTATTAACGTTTGAGGGTACTGTAAGGTCGTCTAAGACCGTTACAGCCGTTCAAGCGTTTTTTTATAGGGTAGTACAAAGCGACGGCTTTCTGCACCTGATAGCAGGGCGAGACTTTGATACGATAAAGAATAACGTACTCGAAGCGGACGGCTTAGGGCTTATCCCGCAGTTCTCGCCGTATTGTAAACTCGAAAAGGAAACTATCGGCGGCAGTTTTGTGCGCATCAAGTTCGGACGAATAAGCAAAAAGATATTGCTCGTCAATTACTCGAATATATCGCAATGGAAGAAGATTCTCGGATCGTCAATCGAATGCGTGTTTATAGACGAGGTCAACATTGCCGATAAACAGTTCGTAGACGAGTGTTTTGCTCGTCAGGTATCTTTCGACCACCCGTTTACAATATTCACGCTTAACGGCGACGTGCCGTCACATTGGGTATATACGGACTATATCAACAGTTCGACGATAATCGGAAAAACCCCTGCTTCTATCTTTGCGGATATGCAAAGAACGTTAAAGGTCAAAGGGCGTTACTATATGCATTGGACGTTTGAGGACAATCCCGTTATGACGCCCGAGAAGATAGAAAGAGCAAAAGCCCTTTATCCTGTCGGCTCGTACTATTACACGATAAAGGTACTCGGCGAGCGTGGCGCGCCCGGTGAACTTATATTCCTCGATTACCTTTCCGACAGCGTGATAAAGCATTACGAATATGATTACTTCGACCTTTATACCGTCGGTGTGGATATAGGCGCGACAAGGGCTAAAAACTCCGTGTCGCTTATAGGCTTTAAACGCGACTTCTCCGAGGCGGCGGTTGTGGATTGTCAGCCGTTTGATTTGTGTGGTTACAAAGAAAAGACGGAACGAATCGAAAGCATTATCCGAGGGTGGCTCGCTAAGGGTATTTATATCGAGGGCGTATTCATTGATAGCGCGGAGCAGAACTACATAAAAGATTTGCAGACGACGTTCAAGTTGGAATATCTTCCGTCCGTAGCGGGGTCGTATAAGGCTACAATTAAGGCGAGAATCGATTTATTGATAATATTGCTATCATTGGGCAGGTTTCATTTTAACGACAATGAGGGCGGAAAAAAAGCCTTACAAGCGTATAAAATAGCAAAGTGGACAGAGGGCAAGAAAGGCGAAGAAAGAGAAGATAACAACGAGCCGCAAAACGATATTATGGATAGCGTAGAGTATGCTGTTACAAGGCATATGAACGCGTTGTTAAAGGTGGCAACGGAAAGAGGTAAAGTATGAGTTTAAAAGACTTTTTTACAAGGCGGCGGTTAAACCGCTTGCAAAGAGATTTGAATATGTTGAGAGATACGATTAAATTTAACCCTTATGCGGTGGCTATGATAGACAGCGAAACGGATAAAGACTTCTCGCGCCGTATAACGGAATATCGCGTGTGGAGTATGGGCAATTCGTATGTGTTGCGCCGGTTCTTTGTCGGCACGCTCGAATATCGTACCTGCAATTACTTTTGGACGCGCGCGCCGTTGTCTTACCGAATGATACATAGCGGCTTGCCGGGGCTTATTTGTTCCAAAATGCCGAGAATACTTTTCGGCAACGGAATAGCCCCCACGGTCTCGGTGTATAAGGATAGCGGAGAGGTTGACAAAAATAAAACGAAAGCGGCGACGGATTACACTTTACAACTTATCGACAAGGTAAAGTTACGCGACGTATTGACGGAGTGTGCGACTAACGAAAGTTGGGGCGGACACTCTTTTATTAAGTTTTCGTTTGATACAGATCTCTCAAACTTCCCGATAATCGAGGCGGCGGATATTATGTCGACCGAGGTTGTAAAAGAGCGTAACGAAACCGTCGCTATAATCTTTAAGACCTGGTATGAAGACAAAAAGAAAGGCAATCAGCAGCGTAAATACCGGTTAGACGAGATATACACCACTGACGCGACGGGTGACGCCGTTATTCGCTATGAACTGTATGAACTTACCACAGGCGAAGAAAAGCGCGTGCCGCTTAATTCTATACCCGAAACGCAGAAGATAGTAGAAGCGGTAAACAGCGACGACGAGGTTGTTTTTACAGGTTTAAAGGGTATGCTTGCCTTTGAAAAGCCGAATAAACTTCCGTCGCTTGAGTTTCCGCATTCGAACTATGGCGCGTCCGACTTCGAGGGCGCGACCGATTCGTTCGACGCGGTAGACGAGGCGTATTCGACGATTATCAACGAAATACGAGATAACAGAACGTTCAGGTATTTTGCAAGCCACAATTTCCGCAGAGATAAAGATACGGGCGAGATATTAACGCCCGACGACGGTTTTACAAAAAACTTTGTGCTTACCGAGGGAGATATAGACCAGGAACAAGGAGTAAACAAAAACCGTATTGTAGACCAAATCCCCGATAAGACAGAAGAGCATAAAGCGAAGTATTTAACAGCCGTTACGGTGGCGTTAAATAAGGCGGGTTTATCTCCATACAGCATAGGCATAACGGGGCTTGAAAGTATCAACCAAAGCGCGGAAAGTCAACAGGAGAGAAACAAGGTCACGCTTGAAACGCGTAAGGCTAAACTCGAATTGTGGACGCCGTATCTTTCGAAGGTACTTTCGCAGTTGCTTGCGTTTAATACATACCTTTTAAATACCGTAGGCGTAAAGCAAGACGATATGCCGCTTCCTGATATGGATATAACGCTTTCGACCGTAACGATTGATTTCGGAGAGTATTTGCAAGACACCGACAAAGACCTTGTGGATATATGGGGGCTTGCGAAGTCGCAGGGTATATCCTCGACACAGAACGCCGTTAGAGAACTTCACAAGAGTTGGAGCGAAAAACAGATCCTTGACGAAACAAACGTTATACTTTTTGAAAACGGTATGGCTACCGATACGCCGAACGGTTTACCCAATCTTACGGGTATAGAGACGGACGAGAGAGACGATACCGACGAGACGGACGAAAAAGACAACAAGGACGATAAAAAAGAAACCGACGATAAACAGGGCGGTGATACGACTTGAGCGATTTAAGGTCGTTTACGCCTGTTGAGCCGAACGTTGCGGGAAAGGCTTTAATTGCCGTTCAGGCGGTAATAACGAAGATAAAGGAAGCAATAGTCGGGAATGTGGCGAAAGGCGTGTCAGAAGACGAAATAACCCGCCAACTCAATAAGATTATATCCGACTTCTGCAAGACGATAGGTAACGAGGCTTTAAGAGAGCAAAACCGCAAGGCATTAGTCACTGCGGCGAAAAAATGGTATTACACAACAACCCGAACGTTTGAAACGGTAAACCGCAATTTGTTATCAATGAGCGGAAATGTTTATCGCTTAGGCGTAGGCAACGATTCAAAGAGTTATTTCAACACAATTCGTCCTATGCACGACAGAGGCATAAACATAGGCAAGCCGCTTATAGAAGACTATAAACGAAGCGTTCGGCTTGCTATGAAAGCCTTATCGGCAGACCCGCCGCTTGTGGTGACACGAAAGGACGGCGTTGTGTATAAAGTGCCGATTCGTAACCGTGCGGAAATGGCGGTAAGATACGACGCAAACGTTAAGGACTTACAGAAGTTCGCACAATCAGGCGTTGACCTCGTGTGGACTTCTCAGCACCCGAACTGCTCGCCGAGGTGTAAAGATTTTCAAGGCAAACTATGGAGCATAAGCGGCAAGAGCGGAACTGTAAACGGAATAACTTATCGTCCGTTATCCGAAGCGTTACAAGGCAAGTTAAAGGACGGAAACGGCATTATAACGGGTTATAACTGTCGTCACCGTTTGATAGAGTATACGGAAAACTCCCGCCCGCCACAGGAACTGTCAGAGGCTCAGATAAAGAAAGAATACGCAATCGATACAAAGCAACGAGCCTATGAAAATAATATAAGGCATATGAAGACGAACGAACGGCTTTTAAGGGCGGCGGGCGACACAGAGGGCGCAAAGCAACTGCGGCGCAAGTGGCGTAAGGCAACGCTTTTATATCAGGCTTATTCGTTTAGAAACGGACGGGCATATTATCCCGACCGTTGCACGATAGACGATACGGAACGGGAAGATATAAAATTTTTCGCAGAACGCTTGCCAAACGACGAAACACGTGATACAATCGATACACAGGCGTTTATCCCCGCGGAAACAATCAAGGAAGCGGAAACGTTTGCTAAGCAGTTTGCCGAAAACGTTGATTACAGTGGCGCAACAAACATAAATTCGTTAAATGCGGTAAATAAAACGTTGCAACGCCTTACGACCGAATTCCCGATTGATAAACTGCAAAATATTACAGTTACAAAATTATCCAAAGGGGTATTGGCTAGGGCGAATAGCGGACATATCGAAATAGATAAAAGTTATTTAAACAAACCCGAGCGTGATGATTGGCAATTCCGAATCGCAAAATATCCCGAACAAATAGAGGAAGCGCAAAAAGCCATCGAAAGCGGAAGTTATTCTAAGGGTTGGGTAAAGAAACTAAAAGATTCTGTTGAGAAAATGACGGAAGAAATGAAGTATAACCGTTGGGGTGTTAATGATTCAGCCGACGATCCGGTATCAGCGGTCATAATGCACGAATACGGACACGTGCTGGCAAGGCAAAGATTTGGATTGGGAACATATCAATCGTCTTATGAAATAGGCTTTCGTGCCGAAACTTTAAGGCAGTTGGTAAGAGCCACATATCAAAAAGCAAAAGATACGGGCGATATTTATAGTATTTCCAAATATGCAAGCGAAAAGGTCGGCGAGTTTTATGCCGAATGTTTTGCCGCTCATATGATTGGCGAAAAATTGCCCGACTATATTGAGAAAATGCTAAAGGAGACTCTTAAGAAATGATGAAACAATGTTTAAGGTGTTTTTCATATGACAAAGAAAGAGATGATCTGATAGGCTCGTCGGATGATGAAATTATCGAGGGCGAAGATCATGCCGATTGGCATTATTGCGGGGAGTATGACGGCAGTCAAAAAACAAACGATCCCACCGAAAACGGATATGAAAATCGCATTCCCGACGATATTGTATACGACAGAAAAAAATGTCCGTTACTTTTAGATATTGAAAAAGAGTGTTATGAGATGTTTACCCAAAAGGGCGAGGCTATACCTAACATTTTTCAAGAAAAAATAGATCAGTTAGCAAAGGCGAGAAGTTACTTTGCTGCATTGGAAGATAATGAGCAATAAATCACACAACTTAATTCAAGCACGGTAACGCCGTGCTTTTTTTATACAATTCAATAAATCAAGACGAGGTAAACACCCCGTCTTTTTTTATATCTGCCCGCGCGGGGCTTTAAACGCAAAATTTGTCGCCGCCCGACGTTTAAACAGGCGACACGACAGCGGGAGACACCGCTTAAAACGTTAGTCGTGATAGGAGTAGTAACAATATGGCAATCAAAGAAATTCTCGGTGAGAAGTACAAAGACGGAATGACTGTTGAAGAGGCAGACAAGGTCTTAGGCGAAATGGGCGCAAAGATTTTCGACCTTTCAAAAGGCGAGTACGTTGGGAGAGGGCGGTATCAAACCCTTGAAGCAGACGTTAAGGCTAAATCGGAAGAGAACGCCGCGCTTGTCAAGCAACTTGAAGAACTCAAAAAGGGTAGTCCTGAAATACGGGCGGAAATCACCAAGTTGCAGGACGAACTCAAAGCCAAAGACGAAGAGTTCTCGCGGAAGTACAACGCGAGGGAAAGAGAGTATCTCATAGACGACATTCTGAAAGACGCAAAGCCGAAGAACCTCGGCGCGCTTAAAGGCGCGTTAAACGGCAAATTCGACTTTGAGAAAGCCGAAGTAAAAGACGGCAAGGTCGCAGGGCTTTCCGAGATTTTAACACAACTCAAAGAATCGGACGGCTATCTGTTCGAAGATAGCGCACCCGCTCCAAGAGGCGCAGGCTTACCCCCTGCGGGAAAGAACCCGAACGCAAATGACGGAGCGTTCAATTTCAACTTTACCGGCGTTCGGAAAAAAGAGGGTTAAAAACAAATAAAAACAGGAGTTTAAAAAATTATGGCATTCACTAAGGCAAATTTGAACTACGCGCAGGAATATTCCCGCGCATTAGCACAGGCGTATCCTTACGCCCTTTATTTCGGCAAACTTTACAATGTCGAAAACGATTCGCGTTATCGTTGGATTAACGCGAATACTATTCAGATCCCGATCCTCTCCGTTAAAGGTCGTGTAGACGGAGACAGAGATTCTATCGGAACTGCGGCGAGAAACTACAACAACACGTGGGAATCGAAGCAGATAACGAACTTCCGTAAATGGAGTACGCTCGTTCACCCGCTCGATATCGACGAAACGAATATCGTTGCTTCGATTGAAAACATCACCAAAGTTTTCAACGAAGAGCAGAAATTCAAAGAAAAAGACTGCTACCTTATCAGCAAGGTGTACAAGGATTGGACGGCACAGTCCAAAACGGCAGACGCAACGGCAATCACCGCTTCGAATATTCTCACCGTAATCGACAAACTTATGGAGAATATGACCGAGAAGAGAGTACCTACGCAGGGCAGAATCCTTTATCTCACGCCCACGATGAACACCTATCTCAAGTCGGCTCTTCAGCGTAGACTTACGGCAACGGACGACGTTGTTCGCAGACAGATCGAAATGCTCGATGACGTAGAAATCGTCGAAGTTCCGTCCGACTGTATGAAGACGGCGTACACCTTTACCGAGGGTTGTGAAATTGCAACGAAAGCAGGACAGATTAACCTCTTCCTTGTTCACCCGTCGGCAGTTATCACTCCCGAAAAATACAACTTCGTTAACCTCGCTGAACCTACGGCGGTTACCGAGGGTAAATATTACTACTACGAGGAATCGTACGAAGACGTATTTATTCTCAACAAGAAAGCAGACGGTATCGCTTTCAATATCACCGCTGCGGCGTGATAAACAAAAAAAGCGGCTTTGAAAAACATAGCGCAAAGCCGCTTCCCCTTGCGGGGTAGGAGATAAGAAATGACTGTTAAAGAAGCAAATAAATTTATAGCCGAATACGCGAGTTATACGGGCAAGGATTTAAACGAACTCGTCAAATCACACCCGCAACTTAGTATGCTTTTAAGTGACGGCGTAGCCCTTGTAAACCGCGTAGAACGTATATTGCAAGAAGAAATCAAGTCGCGGTCGCCGCTTACCGTTCTTGAGAAAATGAGCGTAATGCAGGCAGCAGCGTTCAGAAACGCTATGACGGAACAGATAACGTATATCATAGCGGGCGGAGATTTTTCGCTTTTGACAGGCTATAACGACGTTGACAACACTTCGCTTTCGGTTAAGGAAATACGCGCAAAGCAGTTTTCGCCGTTGGCGATTAAAATACTTTCAAACGCAGGGCTATTATATAGCGGCTTAGATTACGCAAGCCCCGTGCCGTTGGGGTGGTGGGGCAAATGATTCATATAGGCTCAGACTTTGCGATTTGGAAAAAACATATAGTAAGCGCGGAGGGAGAGTATCTCGGCGCGCAGAACGTAGGCGAAAGTTTCATTGCTTATGAGCGGGAACTTACCCGCAAAACCGAAAGGAACGTTATCCCCGGAACGACTTCGACCGTGAGTGAGGCGACTGTTGCGCTTGTGACGTCGGATAATATAGCCTCGAAAATAGAGGCGGACGACACTGTGATATGGCGTGATACAAGTTACACCGTTCTCGGTACTTCGTGCGAAAGGAAGAAAGGCGGATATATGTTCCAAAAAAGTTATTTAATTTATTTACAAGGCTGAAATGTGGAATAAGTTATATTTGGCGCAGGACGTTATTATGTCCGTTTTAAAGGTGTATTGTCCGGTTGATACAGGCAGATTAAGTGCCTCAATAAACGCGCAAAACGAAAGTCTTTTGATCACAATCGGCGATGAGAATGTTCAATATGCACCGTATACTAACGAAAGTTGGGATAATTTTAAACCGCCGTTAAAAGGACATAAGAACCCGAACGAGGGTTGGATAGATCGCGCGCTCGATATAGCCGTATCGATAGTCGACAGACTGTTACAAGGCTCGATAACGGAAGCGGAAGCAAAGGAAATAGTAAACTCTAATAACGCGATATGGCAAAAGAAACTTGACAAAATCGCCGAAAAAAAAGAAGCAAAAGCAAGGACGATTTAAAATGAGATTCGAGGTATGGTATAAGTCATATTTAAAAGAAAAAGTAAAAAGCAAGGGTTATGACGTTGTAGCCGTAAACGATAATGCTTTCAAAGTCAACACCCTTATGGATAAAAGCGACAAAACCGTGTTAATGCTTGTGCAGGGCGGGAATGTCACCAAAAGCAACATTCACGACTACGATTTAAACACAATGCCTGTAATCGTAAACTTTATCGTACCGCTTGACAAGAAAAACGACTTTATGAGCGGTCTTTGCGATATATCCGAATCATTGAACGCCTCGTTAAGCAGTAGGGTTTTAAACGGCAAAACTATTCGTTTTAGAGGTATATACAATACGCCGTACGTGCTTGGTGAAACGACCGAGATACGCCACGGCGGCGGAACAATGAAAGTCTGCGCCGTGCAATGGATAATAACGCTTAACTTTGGCGTGGACGCCTATATTTACGTGCCTGCGCTTAAACTTACTATAAACGGAACAGAGTACAACGTCACGCAACTTATGCGGTTTGAATTCGCATACGCGCCCGCATACGATAATTGGCAAGGCTTCGGAAAGAAAAAGACGGATTCGGTTAAACTTTCGGAAGTGCGAACTTTTGTGCTTCAGATTGCAATGCAGGATTTTTTCGATCAACCCGTCGGCACATTTCAGTATCTGCTGTTTAAAATCGCAACGGGAGTAATTGAGGTTGATTCGGTATCACTATGGTGGATCGGACATAAAATTCCGATTAAGCAGTTTTCACTTTCGGGCGCAACTGAAAACAATACGGGGTCGTACCTGATATCATTAGAGGCTTAATATGGCGGTTGAGAAAGAAGATAACAGAACATACAACATAAACCTTAACCTTAACGTAAACGGCGGCGAATTGTCGGGCGATAACCTTAAAACGCCCGAGGAAAAGCAGAAATCCGACAAAGGTAATTTCGGAAAGCAGCCGGGCGTTGAAAAATCCAAAAACGTAGATCAAGGTAAAATGGCAAAAGCCTTTGCTAAGCAACAGGGTATGAAAATAGCAATGGCAGCCGTTAGCAATTATGGAAACCTCACAGGCGATTACATTACACAGAACAATCTTCAAACCGCTACGAGTATAGGAATGACTGCCGTTAATATAGGTATGGCATTTGCGGCGGGCGGCGTAGTTGGCGGAGCGTTTGCTATTGGTGGAGAAATAGTATCGCAAGGAATTAATGTTTACAAGTATTTCAGCGATAGGGCAAGGGCAGACAAAAACGCCCGTTGGCTCGCTCAAAGAGTAAATTATACGGCATTTAAATGAGGGGCATAATATGGCTACAAACTATTTAAAAATAACTCATACGAGCAAAAAAACAGGCGTAGAAACGGTTATTTTTGACAATACCGCTAATAACCTTATAAACAACGTAGGAACGCTGACAACAGGCGTTCCTATGACGGAATCTATGGACGACGGTATGAATACCGCCGTTTTAAATTTAAAAGAGTGTAACGGGGCGAATGCTGTTCCCGAACTTTTTGAGCCTTACGACGTAATAAAGACTACCGAAAAGACAGGCGATTTAACAACAACAAAAACCTACCTCGTAGGCATAGATCATAGACAAGTCGATAATCCATATCAAAAGACATACGAAAAAACCGTGTCGCTTGTCGAGCCAACAAAATACCTCGATACAATTTGGATTTACAATTGCAATTTAACGGCGAAATCAAAACAGTTAACAACGCAAGTTAAACGGCTTTTAAAAAACGCCGAGATAATACTGAATGACGAATCTCAAAGGGTAAGTATGACGGTGGAGTTGGAAGCCCTTTTAAACAACTTCGCTAGCGAAGACTTTTTCTTTGATAATATAACGCTTAGGGAAGCATTATATCGAATGTTTGAGGTTGCTCACATTGTGCCGTATGTAACCGATATTACCTTTTACGAGGGCGATATATCCACGATAAAACTTCACTATAAAACCAAAAACGAATTTACTAATATAACGACTTTGAGCGGTTACGGCGAGTTTATCGGCGACGAGGCTGAAACTTCAATCGATAACTATTTCGGAACGTTAAAAGCACGCGGTTATAACTCGGTTGCGAAAAACGTTATGAAAACGGGGGTTCGTCCGTTTACGACCGCAGAAGCAATATTGACGGTAAATAATGTTGTTGCAGATTTAGGGTTACCGATAGAGGATATAACAACTTTTAAGGTAGGTTCACCAAATTTAGAAGTCGCCTTTAAATGGGCTGTCGGCGGAGCGTCAAACAGTACTTTAGTAAAGCTCGATTGGTGGTTTAATATTGAAAATGCTATTATAGATTCCGAAATCTATCAATTATTAACAAAAGACGAAAAAGACGTTAAAATTCCTTACACAAAGGGGAATACCGTAATTGGCATGTCAAAAGTCTATAAGACAATTTGGCTTACGCATAGTTCATTTGACGCGATAGTAAAGGCAAAATCTTCGGAAGATTTTGCGAAAGGAATAAATAGCGATATTTATCAATATTGCAAGCGAAATAATATACAAGATGAAAACGGCAGTACGGCATATTTGAATATCGGAGACCCCGATTCGTTCGGTATAGAACTATGGGATTTTTCATTAAAAACGGCTTATTTTCAAGCCGAGTTTATTCCTCGAATAGACACCGTTATTGAAATAAGCAAGCCCGGGGTTTACGATAACGACCGTTTAAAAATCGGCATACCCGACGGACAGAACGCAAACAGCATAGACATAGTCAGGCACGGTCGGTCGCTCGGAAGTTTAGCCCGCAGAACAGGAAACGCGGAAATAAACCTCGATTTCCATTGCGATGATTTTAGTCAACTTATGCCTGTTATGGGTAAATTCAGCAGGCTAACAGGGCGTGATAGTTATCTGAACGGATATGTTATAACGAAGCGCGAATACGGCATATACGACAATCAGATAAAAGTACGGTATTATTGCACGAAAGACTATCAGGCGATAAACGAACGAATCGGCGTAAACCGAGAAAAGAGGCTCTATGCAATACCGCTCGAAGCGACGGATTGTCCGATTCATTTAAAGTATTACGTAACCGTCGGGCGGACTTCTCGTGCTTGCGGGGATTTTCCTGTAAAATTTGTCAGATCGCTTATACAAGGGGTTTTATATACCAATCGCAATGAAGATAGCCGCGTAAGTTATATGTATTTACAAACCAATGAGGCGTTATCCGCGCATGGCGACGTTCCTGCGCAGTTAAGCGGAGATCAATATTTTGCAATGCCGTGTATGGCTTACGCCGCAGATAAAACGGTTGTATTTATGGCTCAGCCGCTTGATAACTACTCCGTGGGTTACACACGCGGCGGGCGATTCCTGCAATGGTGGGGCGGCGGTACGGAAATATTTTATAATCCTTACACCGACGCTAACGGAGAATGTTCAAACTTTACGTTGTTCTTAGCGTCAAAACAAGCCGTAGACGCTTCAATCGATACATATCCGAAAGTAACTAAAGGCGGCGAAACAACATTGTCGCAGACTATGTTTATAAATTACGTAAAAGACAGGACGCAACGCCCCGTCTTTTTTGTCGATTTGGAGTTTTTACCCGTCGAGGAAGAATACGGCACGATAGTTTTCGGCGAAGCAATAGCGAATCAAAACTTTTTCGTAATATCCGAAACACAGCCGATTCGATATGTGTACGTCGGTACAAGGAAATACGTTACCGGCGACACAAAGATAGTCGGAAGAAAATTAACGGGCGAAGCAAGAGAATATTTTCAGTTGACTTCAAATAATACCACGGTATCGCTGATTTGCTTTAAAGAAATCCATTGCAACAAAGCAAACAACGAGTGCGCTATCGCAATAGGCGATGAAAACGGCAATTTAATTATGGGTTTCAATTTGACGGATATAGAGGCGAACGACAACTTTTACTTTAACATTTCAAGAAAACTTTAAGGAGTTAACATATGCAAATCGTATTTAATAACAGCGGGCAAGTTACGGATATAAAAGACAACGTGCTTGTCGCGAACGGAACTTACGGAAACGCGGTTATTTCGTTCGTTGCGGACGATGATATACCGCAGGAAACGCTAAAGAAGATAAACAAGGCTTCGATTTCGGTCATAAGAGCCGACGGCTTGGTCATAAACGACCTTTTTGTTACTGTGGGCGACAGAAAGTACACGGTAGTACTTCAGCCGTCTTGGGGCGTTTTAGACGTTCCGGGAACTATTCAGATTTCGTGTCAATTTACTTTATCCGACGGCAGTATACTTGCAACGATAGCGGTTGCGGGCTTTGTTCAGAACAATATCGGTACGCTTACAAAAACGCAGGCGGACGACGTGGAAGAGCGTATTAAAAGTAAGTATATTGACCCGATGAGCAAGAACATATCCGAAAAAGTAGACAAGTCGTCAGTAGGGCAGGCGGCGGGTGTAGCAGGGCTTGATACTAACGCAAAAGTACCGCTCTCACAACTGCCTGATACGGTCGGAGAAATACCTGATAAGGTCGATAAAAGCGAAGTCGGCAAAGCCTCGGGTGTTGCGGGGCTCGGCGGTGACGGGAAAGTGCCTATGTCGCAATTGCCCGATATTTCGGGCGGGTATCATATCACGATTACTTCGGATACGGGAAAGATAACGCAAGAGCAATATGATTCGCTTAAAGTAGACAAGAGCAGTTACGTTATACTTGATAAAAGTGTCGAAAAAAATATATTCAGGTTTTATAATGAACTTTCAGGCACTTTAAGTTTCAGTAGCGCAGACGCGAATATCCATATGGCGATAAGCGAAGATTTAAGTTATTCCGTCACACGCAGACCTGTAGAAACTTCAACGAACAAAACAGCAAACATAACGGCAAGTTCAACAGACGTGGAATATCCGTCGGCAAAAGCGGTCTACGGTTTTGTGACAAGCAAAGTCGACGCAATAAACACGGAACTGACAAAATTAGACACGGGCGCGGGGGTGTGATATGGCTATATCTGATACAATCGATTCGTTAAAAAAGCATATAGCCAACGCGTATACGGCTATCAGAAACAAAAAAGGAACAGTACCGACAAACAAAAATTGCGAAAACTTACAAGCGGCAATAGAAAGCATTTCTACCGAAAAAGAAGAGCAGGCTAAAACGGTAACTATTACCGAAAACGGCACACAGAAAGCACTTCCCGACGAGAACAAAGTTTTAACGGAAGTAACAATCGTTACAAACGTTCCCGCCACGCCCACGCAAGAGGTTACCAAAGACCTCGATATGGCGGCGGGCGATCAGATTATAATACCCGCAAGCGGTTATAATTTATCTAAAGCAACGGTAAAAAAACCCGCAACTTTCGTTGCAGAGAATATCAAAAAAGGCGTTGATATCGGCGGCGTAACAGGCACGCTCGAAGTAAAAAAGGACGAAGAAGCAGGAACTGCAACGATTACGGAAAACGGCTCTCAAACGTTTTCGCCTACTTTAGGCAAGGTTTTTTCGGATTTCACGGTTACAACAAACGTGCCTACGGGCGTTGATATCTCAGACACGACAGCGGTCGCGAACGATGTGCGTAAAGGTAAAATTTTTTACTCGTCTGATGGAACGAAAACTCAAGGTATAATTGAGAATTATGGCGGTGCCTCGTTGTCTATGTCGACGGCAACTTTATCCAAAACGCAATACGGGATGAGTGCCGCTGCAATCGGGAATAAAATTTATTTACACGGTCAAAATGAGAATTTTGAATTGTTTGACACTGAAACAAACATTCACTCTTTATTAAATGCTGTTACAGATTACTCTACATTTTATGCCCCGATCGCTGCAGTGAACAAAAAAATATATTTAGTTGCAAGTCTTAGCAAAATATCAATCTTTAATCCTGAAACAGATTCGAGTGATATCGTTCGTCTTAGTACACCGTTAGAGTCGAATTGTAGCGGGGCAGCCGTGGGTAATAATATATATTTTTTTGGCGGTTCTACATTCAAGACAGGAAAAACAATCAACATATACAATATCTCAAATAATACGTTGTCTAAATCTAGCATCGCGTTACCTATATCGGCGTCGGGTATTGCCGCGTGTGCTATAAATGATAAAATTTATCTATTTGGCGGTCATAACACAGATACATCAGCAGGTATATATGGTACGTTTTTAGATAGTATAACTGTGTTTGATGTCACAAACAACACTATATCAACACTGGGTGTTAGATTACCTGTCAAGATGATGAATATTGGTGTTGCGGCACTCGGTACTAAGATATACTTATTCGGTGGCAGTTCAGCCAATTATGAATATCACAATACCATTTATGAATTTGATACGTTGACAAATGTTATCAAAAAATTAGATATTGAGTTGCCTGAAAAAATGCACGGTATAGCGGCGGCGACGGTAAATGACAAAATATATTTATTCGGCGGGCAAGGTTCATCAGGGATTAAGAATTTCATTCAAATATTCAGTCCCAAAACATCCGTTTTAATAACGTCCAAAGATGGAGAAGCATTGCCGACTAACGGCAAATATTGTGTTAGCGATATCACTGTGCAACCCGCTTTAGAGATTAAAACGATAACGTCTAATGGCGAAGCACTTCCGAGTGAGAATTATTGTGGTTTTGAAAAAGTTATGGTAAACGTACAGACAGCACCAAAACTTCAAACCAAAACTGTTACACCGACAAAATCGCAACAGAATGTTTCGCCGGATAGCGGATATGACGGGTTGTCAGGCGTTACGGTTAATGCAATACCTGACAATTATGTAATTCCAACAGGAACTGTTAATATTACGGCAAACGGTACGCACGACGTGTCGGGGAAAGCGAGCGTAAATGTAAACGTACCCGGCAAAGAAGAACAAACAAAAAGCGTAACGATTACCGCTAACGGCACTGTAAAGATTACGCCCGACGCAGAGAAAACTCTTTCTGAGGTTACGGTAATAGCGGCTGTTGAAAGCGAAAAGCCGACGTTAAACGCTCCGACGATTTCCTTGAGCAATTCAACGCTGACAATTACGAATCCTGCTACCAACGGCAATTTTGTAACTTCTTATAGGATTTTTAACGGTTTGGCGGAGTTAGCCGTTGTAACAAGCAAAACCGTTGACCTTTCGACTTTGCTTACCGATTCGGGTACATATTCGATAACTGTCAAAGCAAGCGCGCCGAATTTCAATAATAGTGCGGCAAGTAATGCAGTAAGTTATAAAGTGGCGGCGGCAGGATATAATGTAACTGTTACTGCTGAAAATTACGATTTTAATATTTATGACGGGCAATCGGCATCGGGTACAAAATTAGGAAGTCTGAATGGTGGCGGTGATTCTATAACTGTTGTATGTACTTCAGGATATTTATATTTTAGCACCAGTGCCGCCTACGGTAGCATAACGTCGGTAACAGGCGGCGTAACGATTGTTAATGATTACACGGTAAAAGTGACGGGCGACGGTACGGTTTCGGCTAATTATATGTGTATGATTGAAGGCACTCAAATTACACTTGCGGACGGCACAACAAAATCAATCGAGGATATTACTTACGATGATGAACTCCTTGTTTGGAACTTCTACGACGGCAAATTCGATAAGGCTAAACCGAGTTGGATAAAAGTCGAAGAAACCGCTCCAAGATATAACCTCGTTAAATTCTCGAATGGTTCGGAAGTCGGCTTTGTCGGTGCAGGCGGGGAGAAAGGCTATCACCGTATCTTTAACAAAGAAGCGGGTGCATTTACTTATACGGGCAATTTCAAAGAAACGCCGAATGGAACTACGACGTTCGCACAAGACGGAACATTCCCGACAGTCGTTTCGCAAGAAGTTGTCGAAAAAGAAGTTAAGTTCTATAACGTCATTACCGATAAGCATTACAATCTCTTCGCGAACGGTATTCTTACTTCGTGTAGGTTGAGCAACAAGTATCGCATAGAAGATATGAAATATGTCGGCGAGAAACTTATAAGCGACGAACAAGAAAAGGCGTACTTTGAAAGGATTGAAAGCAAACGCAAATGAAAGTAAGACTTATAATAACTTACATATTTAACTTAATAGACCTTATCGCCACAATGTATTTGATCAGCCTGTTCGGGTTATCCGTCGAGGGTAATCCGATAGGGCGGTGGCTCATACGGACGAATCTCGTTTATCCGTTCAAAATCGTCGTTATGGGCGGATTATTGTTGGCGATAGGTCTGTTAGGTAAGATAAACAAAAAAGCGGCAAATATAGGCTCGTGGGTGCTTTTAATGGTATTTACGAGCCTAATACTTTATCACGGAGTGATATTATATTCAGTATAGGAGAAACAACAATGATTTACGATATACAACTTAAAAATCTTGCTTATGTAGGTGTGGACGACGCGCCTTTTTTTATGCCGCTTTCCGAAGACGGCGAAAAACTCATTTTAAGGTTTAAGTCTGAATACGACCTAAGCAAAATGTACGTTACGTTATCGAACGGAAACGAAGCGGATAACTTTCGGCTTGTTAAAAACGACAGCGGAGAATACACGATAGCCGTTCCCGATAAACTCATAAAGGCGGGTTTCCTCGATATAACCGTAATTTTGAAAGGCGGCACGTTAACCCTTAAGAAATGGATTATAAGCCCGATAAGGATAACGGAAACGGAAGAAGCCGTTAAACTCTCGTCATATGTCGCAGAACTCGAAACGCGGCTTACAACCCTTGAAGAAAGGGTTAAAGAACTCGAAGACAAAAACACGAATCTGTTTAAACTTTAAACGAAAATATTTAAACTTTAAACGAAAATATTTAAATAAAAAGGAGAAAAGTTATGAAAAAAATACTGCTCATTTTGCTCACTGCCGCCCTCGTCTGTACCGTGGGGCTTTCTGCGGTTTCTGCTCACGCCGAAGTTTTAGGCGAGGGCGAGAATGCGGCACAATCCGACACGGAAATCGAATCGGCTACCGAGAGCATTTCCGAAAGTGTTTCCGAAAGCGTTTCCGAAAGCGTATCAGACGGTCAGGAGACTATCACTATAACGCGAGACGAACTTAAACAAATTATCGATGAGGCGTTAACGGAAAATCAAAAGAATATTATAAAACTCATATCCGAGAAAATATCCGCTTGGACAGGGCTTGATTTTACCGCTATATACCTTATCATAGCGAGCGCGGCGGTTGTCTTGCTTGCCGTTGTAGTGTTTATTGTAAAGTATGTAAAAACAAAAACGAGGCTTAAAGCCACGCAAAGCGCGTATGCTTTAGAAAAGAAGATTGCCGAGAGTAATTCCGAAATACTGAAAACGTTGTCAAACGACGGCATATTTAAACTCGTAATCGAGGCAATGAAAGAGGGCGGCGACGATTTGGTCGAAAAACTCGCTACGGCTTTGAAACTCGACGAGCAAACCATATCGAAACTCTTAACCGCTATGGAAATGGCTGAAGAGAGAGAACAAAAAATAATACTTGCCTTAAAAGCGATTGCAAAGGACGCGGGAAAAACGGAAGTTGTAAACGCGCTTTCGGAAGCCCCCACAAAGACGGCTGTTGAAAATTTAACGCTCGAAAACGAAAAACTTAAAATAGCCCTCGGAGATGAAAAGGTGAGGGAAATCCTCGCGAAGTGAGGTAGAAATGAAAAGAAAACTTACAAATCAGGGCAACGCGGTTATTTCAGCCGCCATTGCCGTTATTCTTTACCTTATCCCTTTCGGCGTGCTTATTGCGTTTAAGTGGGATAGTGTATTTAAGTCGCCTCACACGGCTTTATCGCTCTTTTCTATAACCGCGCTATTGTTTGTCTTTTTCTTTGTGAAAAAACTCGTAAGGACACTTTGCAGGCTTTTAACACCCGTCGGATTCGGGAGTTTAATGGTTTTGCTCGTTTCGCTTGCCATAAACTCATACCTTAAAGATTTGACGATTATAGCAACGGCGGGCGTTATAGGTAGCGTGCTTGCTTGGTATCCGTATCAACTCGCTTCCGTATTTTCAAAGCATAGCCGAGATAAAAACGGCAACGTAATTAAGGCAGCGGGTATGGATTTTAAAACCGCGAACGACAGTCTTTTTCAGATAAGTATAAGCGTAAAGGAGACGGAAACCGATGAGTGATTATTTTTCTTCAAACGTTCCCGTAAAAGAGCCGAAAATCGCGGTGGTAGAAAAAGCGCGGAAGAAAGCAACGAATACAATGACGGGGTGGTTTATACGCAACTCAAACGGAATATTCACCATTTTGCTTTTGCTCACGGCTTCCGTCGTTCTTTTTATATCTACGATAGTGTTTGATGAAAATCCGTTCACGAAAAGGGAATTTACGACGTCGATAATAATGTTATCGGTATGCTCGTATCTTCTTTTTATCAACGGGTTTCGTTCAGGCGAAAAAGAATATTTAAAAACAGCGGAATATCTCGATACTACGGATACAAGAAAAAAACTTATCGACACAATAAAGGATCGCCGCATTCTTTATCGGGTAACGGAATTTTGCGCCGACTATGTCCGCACGGAGTTGAAAACCAAACGCTCCGAAATTCTCTTGCCGGAAAACGTAACCGATGAAACCTTTAACGCGTATATAAACGGTGAAGAGGTAAAACTTACGGATTCGCAAAAACAAGCGTGCGAACTCGCACGGAAAATAAAGCCGATAAAACTTACTCGGGAAATGCTACTGAATAAAACGGAAACGGGCGGAAGATCGCCTTTGCCGTCCAAAGGTAAAATAGACGCCGAAGTTGTTATCCGATTTATTATAAAGTTGTTGACTACGCTTATAACGACCGTGTACGGTATTTCTTTAAGTTTTACGATTATTACGAACTTTACGCTTGAAACGATATTGAAAGGCGTTATATGCGTTCTTTTAATGTTGTTCGGACTTGTAAGCGGAATTGCTTTCGGGTTCAGAATACAAGGCAAATACACGGCTTTAACAGCCGAAAAGAACACACTTCTGAAAGAATTTTTAGAGTGGAGCGAAAAATAAAATTTAATAGGTGAAAAATGGAAAAATTCGACGTCGACACTTGCACGACGGGAGAACTGTTAAAACGCTGTTTTGCGTTGCGTTTCTCTGCTCAAAACGTCAGTTTAGCCGTCAAATTTTTTATTGTAAAAACACCGCACAAAAATATTGCAGACGAGTTCTGCATAGATGAAAAGTCCGTCACTATGCGAAAGTGGCGAATGAAAACAAAACTTAATACATAGCAAAAAGCCGTTCGGATATTTAAACCCGAGCGGCTTTTTTAAATAAGGGATTTGAAAGACAAATTAATTGTAACACGACTTTTTAAAAAAATCAACACTTTTCTTAAATTATTTTAATTTTTTTTGTAGATAAAAAGTAGACATTTTGTAGATTCATTGTAGGTTCTCAAAGTCGTGTTTTTAGGTTATCATCTTATCAGAAAAAAACGAGGTGATTATATGTACGGAGAACCTTATTATAACCCTTATTCTATGGGTATACCGGGGCGGCAATATCCCCCGCAACCGCAAAACCAACCGCAGACGAATATTATATTTGTCAACGGCTTAGAAGACGTTAAAAGCCGTTTACAGGCTTGCAGATCGCAAATGCTTTACAGCGACAACGATAAAAACCTTGTCTACCTTAAAAGCGTAGACGAAACGGGGCATTTTACGGTTAAAGTCTTTGACCTCGTAGAACATAAAGAAGAGCAATCTCCCGAGGTTAGTTACATAACAAGGGCAGAGTTTGAGGAGTTTAAAAAGAGTTTAACGCCTAAGGCGGAAGAGGTGGCGAGCGTATGAACTTTTTAAAACAAAGTATGGGTATAGGCAAAGCGGCTAACTCTAACGGCTCTTTGCCTCCTCAACTTATTAACGCGATTCAAGATATAAAGCGAATGCAAGCCATTTGCGGCGGAAATATGCAAGCGATGATGTCGCAAGTTGTTGCAACTCGCCCCGAAATAGGGCAGGCTTTAAAGGCGGCTCAAAACGGCAACGCACAACAGATCGTCGAACAGTTATGCAGAAAACAAGGCATAGACGTAAACGCCTTTATGAAGGCGTTACAGGGTTGATATTAACGCCCGGCGCGCGGCGGGCGATGATATGACATTATATAATTTAAAAGGAGAACAACACAATGGAAGGCACTGGAATTACTCCCGTTATGGATATGAACAGGGGTTACGGCTACGGTGACGGTTGCGGATTCGGCGGGAGCGGCTTATGGCTCTTCGCTATCCTTGCTCTTATGTGGGGCGGCGGCGGACTTTTCGGCAATCGTTACGCACAGGACGGCAGAGCGGCTACGGTCGAAGATCTTAACAACTCCGCCAACTTCACCCGCCTTGAGGGGCAGGTAATGAACAACGGAAACAGAATCGAGCAAAAGACCGACACGGTTTACAGCGGAATCTGTAACCTCGGTTACGAAATGGCTCAGCAGTTCAGCGATACGAGATCGCAAATGGCGAATTGTTGCTGTGAAACGCAGAGAGCGATCGACGGCGTAAATTACGCGGGCGCGATTAACACGGCGACTTTAAAAGAAGCCGGTACGGCAAACACGCAGAAAATTCTCGACGCTATCGCTCAGAACAAGATCGAGGCATTGCAGAGCAGAATCAGCCAACTCGAACTTCAGCAGGCAGTGGCAGGTGTCGTAAGATACCCCACGCAGTACTCGTATAATGCGGGGCAATCTCCGTTCTGCGGCTCTTACGGTTGCGGTATGGCGGCGTAAAAATCAAATTATCGCTTTAACAGCGCATACCCCCTTGTCGTAAAGGTTTTGCGCGGCAAGGGGGTTTTAAATAAATTAAAGGAGAAAATACAATATGGCTTGTTTAAAAAACGCACATTACAAATCTTCGGCGCAGACATATAACGCTACGGCGCAGGCTTTAACGACCGTAGCCTCTCCGCTTTTGCTTGGTTCGATAATCACCGATACGGGTATATCTTTAACGCCAAGCGCGGCGGGTATCACCGTTAACAAAAGCGGCTTATATCGTATATCGGCAGACGTTACGATAGTATCCACGGCGGCAGGTATCGTTAATCTTCAGGCGTATATCAACGGCACGGCGCGTCCTGAAACGCTCAGAGCGGTTACAGTTCCCGCGGCAGGGAATACCGTCGTTCACCTTGAAACGGTAGCGTATATCTCGGCTTGTTGCGCGATGAACCCTGTTATAACTATCGTCGGCAACACTACCGATGCGGCGGCGGGTAGCGTTGTGTTACTTGCGGTTAACGTTATAAAAGAAGCGTAAGGGGGTAACATAATGCACCGCGAAATTATACACGATATAATCAAACACGGCTCTGACGGGCAAATGGAAGCCCTGAAAGACGTTTTAATCGACTTGATTGACGACGTTAAAAAAGAGGACTTACAGGCTTATAAGGCTATTGAAATTCGTCTTTACCATATTCTTTACGGAGATAAACTTTGCGAGAAGTACGCAAAGAAGTGGGTTGAAAAACTTGAGCGTAACGACGGTGGAAGAGGCGAGAAGTGGAGCGTAGAGCAAACGGAAAGCGTTCGGCAGTCTTACGCACCGAGCGCGGACAAGTGGGAATGGTACGCGGTGTTAAACTCGATTTACGCCGATTACTATCACGATAAATTTGATAGTTCGATATATTATCAACTCGCAAAAGACTTCATAACCGACAAAGACGCGGTACGCGATAAAGTCCTCGCTTACTATATGTATATCGTCGGTTAAAAAGCAAAAAATTTTTAAAATGTTGCTAAAATGTTGCTAAAATGGGGTTGTTTTGCTCTAAGGCGAAACATACAAATCTGTAAAAGTGCAGATAAAACCTAAGAAAAAAGACTATCGCTAAACGATAGTCTTTTTTTAATGGTGGAGATGATGGGAATTGACTATAATGCCGTGATACGCCTTTTTAATGCCTTAAAATGGCATAAATATGGCGATTTCGCCACATTTTAAAGCGTTTAAAAATTTAGCCGTTTCAAAATATTGTTGCTAAAATGTTGCTAAAACTTAAACTGCTTTAAGACTTCTTTTTCGCGTTCCTTATAAAGGTCGCCGTAAGTATCAAGCGAATATTTAACAGAGTGTCCGAGGCGGTGCGCGACGATATATGCGTCTTCGGCTTTGGACGCTCCCGTTGAAAAGATTATCGTTGCGTGCGTATGTCTGAACTGATGAGGCGTTATGCGTTTAACGCCTGCAAGGGTTATGTATTTATCCATAGTGTAGCGGACCGTTTGCGGGGGGAGCGGGTGGCTTTTAAAGAACATAAAATCGTTTGCTTTTAGTTTGAACGTTTGAATATATTCTTTTAAAAGCGGTTCGAGTGCTTCGGGAATATCTTCCGTTAAGGCGTTATGCGTCTTTCGGTCGGTAATAGAGTATGTTTTGCCTTTTCCGCGTTCTTCCGGGGTAAGTTTAGTTGTTATGTTTTCATCGATTAAAACCGTGTGATTTTCAAAGTCGATTTTTTTTACCCGCAAAGCCGTGGCTTCGCCTTTGCGGTTTGCCATATAAAATAGGTAATTAAAGAAAACGTAATAGATATAATGTTTCCGCGCGGTTGGATCTGCCGTCCATTCGTCGCCTGCGGCTTCCTTAGCCGAATCATAACAACTTTTAACGGTCGCGTTAAACTTTTGCCATTCCTCGATTGTCCACGCTTCCTTTTTGGTTTTATCTTTTGTAAAACCTTTTACACTTTGATAATATTTGTAAGGCTGGTCGAGATTGTATTCAAGCGAACCATAGCGAAGAACCCGACCAAGCAAAGCCCACGTTTTGAATTTGGTGTTTTGGGCGTAGTCCGACTTTGTAAGGTTATTTCTATACCTTAATATATCGTTTTTTTCTATGTCGCAGATTCTTTTTTTTCTAAATTCTACAAAACGATTCTCAAATATTCCGCTTGTACATACCCACGACGAGGTTTTACATTCCGCTTTTATTTGCCGGAGAACTTCGTCGCATAACTCGCCGAACGTTATCCCGATAGGGTTTTCACGGCGTTTAATGCCGCTCTCGTATTCTAAATACGCTCGCTCGGCTTCTTTCTTCGAAGTATAAGCCCCGAGTTTCTTCTGCTTGTATTCACCGTATTCCACGGCGCGAAATTGTACGTACCATTTATTTGCGTTTTTAACTTCCGAGCGGCATTTCGGACAAGTTAAACGTTTCTCTTTAAGGTATATTTTACATTGCGGACAGTATCTTTCATAATGGATATATGTTGCCATACTCGCCCCTTATTACCGAAAAAATCCTATATTCGGGTTGCAAAAATCCCAAACAAGCAAAAAAATAAAAACAGCCATTATCGAAAGAATGATAATAAGCAAAGCCTTTATGAGTTTGTTTTTATCCGCAATGCTACGCTCATAAACAGAGCAGAGGCGTTCAACGCTTTGACGTGGAACTGAATTATTAGGCTGTGCCGTATTCGACTGTTTAATGTCATCATCAGAGCCGCCCATTGCTTCAATAATCGATATAACCGAAGTATAGCCGGGGTCGGGCGTTTGTCCCGTAAAAATACGTTTGACAGTCGAAAGCGGAACGCCGCTTTTATCGGATATATCTTGGTATGTCATTTTTGTTTCGTCTTTCATTTCTTGCATTTTTTGCAGTAACATTGTCTTTAATCTCCCTTTATCGTATAAATTTGTTATTTATTTGCAAATTTGAGCCATAAACTCAAAAATGAAACCTTGTTAAAAACTCGAAAATGGGGCTTAAAAGTCTAAAAGTGGGTATTGATTTCCCCCGAAAACGGGGTTATCATTGAATCGAACAAAAAAAAGCCTTATGTGTGACACACATTATAAACTTTTAAAAAACAAAAGTCAAGGGAGAATGAAAAAATGTCACAATTCGACGAAAAAAGACGAAATTCGACAATTGCCGCATTTATCAAAATGCTTAACGAAGAACTCGGGAATTTAAGCCCGAACGAACAGAGTAAAATTCTTATCGAGATAAAATCGACCTTTTCATTGAGCAGGGGAAAGGTTGAAAGTCGGTAAGTAATTTTAAAGCCGAGGTTAAACGCCTCGGCTTTTTTGTTCATTTCTTTTTCTGTTCAAGGGCGGGTTTGTTTTCGGCATTTAGAGCAGTGGTTACTTTTGTCCCCGTTTCCTTTTCAAATCTTTTGCGCGTTTCGCCGGCAAAAGAACCGCCGCGCTTTGCCACGGCTTTATTCTCGTTAAAAGTCTCGGGCTTCTCTTCTTTTGAAAGCGTTGTGGTTGTCACTTCCGCAAGCATATTTAATATAAGTTCTATATCGGTCATATTGTCGCGTAAGTTTTCTTTTTTCAAACCTTTAAGGTTCTTATATTCTTTAACCGACATACCGCTCCACGCCTTAGTCATCTCGTCGGTTAATATTGCGTATTCCTTACCGTCTTTAACGCCGCGTTCTTTCCATTCGTCGGTCAAACCCTTTCTTGTTTTGATCGCGAGCATTCTTTGGTTAATCCATTCTTCCGAATATCCCTTTTTGCGGTATAATTCAACGCTACGGAGCATAGCCTTTTCGGGATCGGCTATTTCGTCAAGCCGCTCGCTTCCGACCTGCGCAAGCCACATTTTAAAAGGTTCTGCCTTTGGCGACGGAATCGATTGAATAAGACGTAAAATGTCCTTTGTTTTCATTGCGTCGCGCACACGCATCTTGCCGTCCGGTGCAAGCATTTTCAACTGACTACAATTTGTAGTCACTTCGCTTCCCTCGGCTTTTAATCTTGCTTTAAGCACAGACCAATATTTTCTCGGGTTTGGACTGTCTGTTAAAACATCAACAACGTCCACGACGGAGAAATACCATTCTTCTTCGTCTGCGTTCCATAATGTTCTTACTTGTTTGTTTTCAAAGATTTTAATTTTATTTTCCATAACTCACCTTGTTTATATTGTACATTACTTTCTTTAAAAAATCAAGCCCTTATTTTTTCTTTCTGTCTTTTAGCTCGGTAACAAGCGTTTTAAGGGTGGAGCGGATTAACTGCAAATCTTCTTCGGAAAGATTGCTTATGGCGGTTAAATCAAAGCCGAGAGCCTGTAAACGCTCTTCTGTTATTTCATTGCTTATCGTGGTGGTTGGTTGCTTGTCTATGCCCAAAGCACGCTCGATCGCTTCAATTGTGTCAATTCTCGGATTTGGAATATAGCCGCAAAAAATATTTTGAACTGTTCCCTTAGGAAGATTTGCCGCCGCGGCTATATCCGCAATAGTCATTTTCTTTTCTTTTTTTACTTTTTTATACAATTCTAAGTTCATTGTCTTTCACCTCGCTTCAATATTAAAAAAAAACTCACGAAATTGCAACTTTTTTCGGTAAAACACTTGACAAACTCACGAAGATGATATATTATCATTACAGAAACTCACGAAAAAATGAGTTTCTAACAGTGAGGTGCAAAATAAAACGCCGACGCGGTTTCCTGAAAAATAGTCGACGTTTTCCCGAAAAGAAATAAAACGCCGACGCAAATTCCTAAGAGGTGGTCGACGCTTTATTCCTGAATTTGTTTACCTTTGCGATTTGCAGCTTGCGAAAAACCCGTTTACGGCAATAGTTTAAACCTGGCACACACAGGCGTAAACGTGCCATTCTCCGTCGCCTTATCGGCGGTGTTTTAAAGGAGTTTTCATCTCCACGGCAGAACTTAATCGCAAACACGGCGGAATTTATTTTTTTTGCATAAAAGCAAAGAAAATACCTTTACCGCTTCTATGAATCGTTGCGCAACTTCCGCGGTTACAGTTCCGCGTACCCCGACGGAGCAAGCGCAAATTACTCAAAGGAACATCGGGGCTGCATTAGAAGCTTAATAAGAAGCTTCATAAGACCACCTCCGTGTCAAAGTATTTCGGGGAGTCTTTCCGAAAGGGAAGAACTTCCCCGAGAAGTCTATTATACGGCAAAGATTTGCCGTTGTCAATAAAATTGCTCACACGCATTATTCCCCCTTAATTATTCGGGGCGTACCGCTTCGGCGGGAAACCCCGAAAAGAAACAATCGGCGCAAAGCCGTTTGAAAATAAATTTAAAAAGGAGCAAAGCAGTGAAAACAGCAGAACTCATAAAAGAGATCGCGAACGAACTTATGCTTGACGCTGATTATTACGGCGCGTATATCGACGAGGTTCGTAAACTTAAATGCGACACGCTTAAAGAGTTTGACGAAAAGATGAAACCAATTGACGAGAAATACTCGGCGATTCGGTACGATCGGGTAAGCGCGCTTTTAATTTTGCTGAATCAGCAAGTGATAAGAAAACTCGAAGAGAGCGCAGATAACCCCGAAAAAACTGTGAATTGACCACAAAAAAGGAAACTATGGTAGAAAAATACGGCAAATTAAAAAGACTTATGAGAGAGCGGAAAATTCCCATTTGGAGAGTTGCCGCGAAAGCGAGCATAAACGAAAGAACGTTAAGATACAAATTCTCTTTAACGGGCAGTAGATTAAACGACAGGGAAATGTTCGCGATTCAGCGCAACGTTTTCCCCGACAAGACCCTTGAAGAGATATTCGGAGAGTAAGGAGCTTTATGAAGGTTTCAGAAAAAGACATACAGGACTTTGTAGAGTATGGCGAAGAGCGCGGAAAGGAAAAGACCGTGCAGACGGTTTTTAAAATACTTTCCCCGCTTTTAACGAAAGAACAGGTTAGTAACCTTGTTCAATTTATGGTGCAAGCTTTTCGTTGCCAAAGCCTCGATAAAACCGTATACGGCGATATGACGGTTGAAATGGGGAATTTTATCTCTAATGCGGGCAATGATTACACCTCGAAAGCTTGCTTATTAACCGAGCTTTTAAAGCTTAACGAAGCGAATGGAAATCACTTCAATTACCGTGTCAGGATGATAGATAAAACCCCTGCAAGCGTTGCTAAATTCCTCAAAAGAAACGAGATAGAATTGAAGTTAAAAGAGCTAAAACAGAAATTGAAATCGTTATAATTTCAAAAATTGAACGCTGTTTCTTTTCTTCGGCTTTTTCGGTTCTTGATAATGCTATCACTGCTCGGCGTTCCTTTTCTACATAATACGCCGCAAGCCCTGCGGGGGTAATGAAATAGCTTTTCGGGAATGTGATTTTTGTTATATTTGTTTTGTTTACGTCGAACTCATCTTCATCGAGGTCGTGATTCCAAATATAACCTTTAAAAAGCAAATAGTTGAGAATTTCTTCGTAGTGGGGTATGCCGTTTGTAAGAAATTGCACATCAACAGCACCCTCTGCCTGACTGAGCTGTTTCAAGATTTCAAATTCAATGTTACAAAGTTTATCCATAAAATCACCTCAAAGGAGTAACAAATGAGCAAGTTAAAAGAACGGCGCGAGGCTTTGGGCTTAACTCAAAGACAGGTAGCCGAAAAAATAGGCATTGCAGAAAGTGCCTATCAGAGATATGAGAGAGGAGTTGTCGAACCGTCCGTAAGCGCGGCTATAAAACTCGCTAAGGCTTTAAATACAACGGTTGAATATCTTTATTCCAAATCCGAAGAGATTTAATCGTCTAATTCAAATAGGTTTTCTACGGTCGTTTCTAACGCTTTAGCAAGCCTAAGGGCAATTTCAACCGACGGCATAACAACCCCGCGCTCATATCGTTGAACAACCGTATAATTGGATAATTTGGCGCGTTCGGCAACTTGAGGCTGAGTAAGTTTTAATTCTTTTCGTCTTGATGATAAATAATTTTTCATAAATTACTGAAAAATGCTTGACACCACAGATATTTAGTGTTATAGTGTAAACACACGACAAATATTTAGTGTAAGCATATATAAAAATTTAGTAAATCAAATTATACAACAAATCGGTTGTGTTTGTCAAGACCACAAAGCAAGGCGAGAGTGGAAAGGTTTTTAAAACTTTTAAACGAGGAATTGAGCGGGCTGACCGTTCGGGAACAAAAACAGGTAATCGGGCATTTGCTCGAAAGAATACCAAAATTAAGGAGAAAGGCAGATGACGGCGAAAACGGCAAAGGACGTTTGGAAAAAAGAGTTTATACGGACGGGCGATATAAAAGTCCTGTTCGGCTGCGGAGAAGATAAAGCCGCAAAGATAATGAAAGAAGTAAAACTCTTTCAGGACAGCACAGGCGGCTTTTTACGCGGCGTTTGCCATACGGACGACTTGCGGGCTTGGTTAGAGCATAACAAGGCAAAGGGGCGGGCAAATGGCTGAAACGTTAAGAGATTTAAGGTTGCAGAATAAAAAGACCTGCGCCGAGGTGGCACAGGCTTTAAACGTGACATATAGAGCGGTTTGTAATTATGAATCGGGAATACGGCGAATAAGCCTTGAACAAGTAATTGAACTCGCTAATCTTTACGATTGTTCCGAACGCGAGATAATCGACGCGGTTTTCAATAGTCAGAAAAGCCCAAAAGATAATTAGGGTCAGTTTCAAAGAAACGGCATAATTTTACAAGCATTTCAAGCGACGGTTCGCGTGTGCCTGCTTCATAATTGCAGATAGCGCGCAGGGTTACACCGACAGCGTTTGCGACATCAACCTGACGTAAACCTTTCTCAACGCGAAGTTCTTTTAAACGGTCTTTAAGCATAATTTTCACTCCTTTGAAAAAATTATAGAACAAAGTGTGTAAAAATGCTTGACATACGAACAAAATGTGTACTATACTGATTACACAATTTGTTCATACGACCACAGCAAGGCAGCAATGCAAAGATTTTTCCGACTGTTAGAAGAGTTGAGAGATTTAAGACCAAACGAGCAAGAAGAGGTTTTGAAACGACTTCTTGAAATATATCCGAATTTAAAAAGGAGAAAAGGGAATGAAAGACGAGTTTTACGACTACGGAAACAAGCAACCACGCCCGACGTTTAAAGGTGTTCTGATACACTTTTGCGTGTGGGGAATAGCGGCGGGGCTTTTTGTCATCGGCGCGATAATTAACGGAGGGATAACGTTATGAAAGGTTACAAGGCTTTTGAAAAAGGCTTAATCTGCAAAGGCAAGCAATATGCCGAAAATACCGTGTTCGAAGAAGAAACGGCGAAAGTTTGCAAGTCGGGAATGCACTTTTGCAAAAACCCGTTTGACGTTTTAGACTATTATCCGCTTGTGGACGATAAGGGCGAGTTTTCCGACTTTGCGGAAGTTGAAGCTCTTGACGAACCCGTGACCGACGATAATAAGAAGTATTGCTCCAAAAAGCTGAAAATCGGCGCGAAGCTTTCTTTTTCGAAATTCGTCGAGGCAATGGCAAGCTTTGAGTTTGAAAAGATTGACGAAACGAAAGTTAAGACGACGAAGAAAAATAACGCACAGATAGGCTCTTCGGGCAACTACGCACAGATAGGCTCTTCGGGTTATTTCGCAAAGATAGGCTCTTCGGGCGACTCCGCAAAGATAGGCTCGTCGGGCAACTACGCACAGATAGGCTCTTCGGGTTACTCCGCACA
>ERZ1034984.669-NODE-669-length-37270-cov-9.334435_pt1 | contig 37270 bp, 30 predicted proteins | sample MGYA00520589_ERZ1034984 | MGnify/ENA primary metagenome ERZ1034984 (study PRJEB33766, sample SAMN09781790) | gut metagenome | biome: gut microbiome | host: Homo sapiens | place: Madagascar | study: EMG produced TPA metagenomics assembly of the PRJNA485056 data set... | reverse complement strand
CCATTGCCCAAGGGCGCAGGGCAGAATGAAGTATGGATGAAGGAAACCCTTCGGCAACGAAAACCACACTTATCGTCGCCCAAGAGTGCAGCACGGCTCTCTTGGGCAACACTTTCGTACTTTATCGTCGCCCAAGAGTGCAGCACGGCTCTCTTGGGCAACACTTTCGTACATCTTCGTCGCCCGAGGGTGCAACGCGGCGCGCTTGAGCGACACCTCCGCGCGTTTCCACCGCCCAACAACTCCGGAACCATCCCTACAGCAACATTTTGCGCTATCTTCGTTACCCAAGGATTCCGGCATCTCTTCTTAACTCAAGTTTCGCATTTGCGAAACACCACTCTTCTTCACTGCTTGCAGTGAAAGCAAGTCCCTCCCCCGAGGGGAGGGATTTAGGGAGGGGGTAACGTGAATTGACGAGGGTGGGCAATCACCTTCGAACGTGAGATAATGTACTTTACAGCAGGTAATTGCCTACTTGCGAAAGTTGAATTCTTAAGTAACATTTCAGGCCACTTTCATCAATCGAGGAGTCCGGCGGTTGCCTCTTGCGGCAAGGGTCGTCTATAATCACGACGAGGAGTGCAAACCGTTGCCTATGAATATCATAGCACTTTTCCTTCAGTTGGATTCCACCCAAGAGACTGCGTTAAGATACTCATGAACAATGCATTAACATCCACCCGGACCCAGCTTCAGCAAGTGAGTTGTAATATCCTCATAAAGAGCAAGATAGGCAATATCCTTTAGTTCATACCATCTAAAGAAGAATATCTTATTTACAGAGAATCAAGTCATTGCGTTCCACGGCTACCCTTTCGGGGAGGTTCGAAGCGTAAAGAATGCCGACATATTCAGAAATAGTTTATAACTTTACGTTCGACGAAACCGCAGACAGAACCACAGACAGAACCGCAGACGAAACCACCGATCATTCGTACCGATCATTCGTGTCAATCCAGATTTTCAGAGAAACAGATTAATTTGTAAATTCGCAAGTTTATTGAAGATATTATTTATCCGCAAATTTAATAAGGATGTCAGAAATCATAACCGTCAAACCGGAATTCTCCTCTGAGGATTGTTTTAGAATAGTCGAAAGGCACAAAAGAAGATTCACCTACCCGATGCATCGCCATAAAGCGGTGGAACTCAACTTTATACAAAACGGAAAAGGGGTACGGAGGGTTGTCGGGGACAGTAGTGAGGAAATCGGCGACTACGAGATCGCCCTCATCGGGGAGGACATCGAGCACGCCTGGGAACAGGGAGAATGTTCATCGGAGGATGTCCGCGAAATAACCATACATTTTCCGGCGAACTTGTTCGACGGAAATCTCATTGAGAAAAAGCAGTTCGCTTCCATCAAGGAAATGATTAAGGACTCCAGACACGGAATCACCTTCGGGATGTCCGCCATTCTCAAAGTTTACACCCTCTTGGACAGCATTTCGAGCGAGAAAAGCAGTTTTGAGCAGTTCCTCATCTTTGAGAGAATCCTACACACGCTTTCCAAATCCGACTACAGGCTGTTGACATCCAAATCGTCAACGGAGCCGGAACACGGGGCTAATCCAGACAAGATTGGTTTCATCAAGGAATACCTCAAGCTGAACTACTCCAAGAACATCCGCCTTTCGCAACTGTCTGAACTGACAGGATTGAGCACAACAAGCATCGCACGACTCTTCAAGCAGAGATCCGGGATGACGCTATCTTCGTACCTGATTGACCTAAAGTGCCAAAGTGCCGCCAGAAGTCTTGTGGACACGTCCGACAGGATCGCTGATATCTGCAAGGCATGCGGATTCAACAACCTGTCGAACTTCAACAGGATATTCAAGTCAAGGATGGGAAAGACTCCTCAAGAGTACCGGAACCTGTACAAAAAGAACCGCATCAGCGTGTAGGGTCATCTTCCTGCGGCCAGCGTTTCCTCTATTGTGGTGATGAGGGCATCGGTGCCTTTAGTGTCCACGGCAGCCGGATCGACACTCAAGTCATCCCTTCTGGTCAACTTCCCACATTTCCCTTTCAGAGCCAACACTCTTGAGACTCTTGCATCCAAGTCCTTGAGTCTCCTGCGGTCATCACCTATGTAGTCCACTATGAGATCTATACTTTCCGAAACATTATCCGGCATCAAGAGGATATCCACCCCAGCCTTATAGGCAGCGAGCGTGGCTTTCGCACCTGATCCGCCGAACGGCTCCAAAACCCCCTCCATACCAAGCGCGTCAGTGATTATCAACCCTCTGAATTTCATTTTCTTTCTGAGGAGATCTGTCACGACCACCTTTGAGACCGAAGCTGGAAGGGTGTCAAGCACAGGGACAAGAAGATGTCCGACCATAACCATTTCAACCCCGTCCTTTATCAGCCTCCTGAAAGGATAAAGCTCTACAGAATCCAATCTCTCCTTCGGGAACTTCAGAACAGGCAAGGCTTTGTGTGAGTCAACCTCTGTGTCTCCGTGGCCGGGGAAATGCTTGGCACATGCCACGACACCGCCATCCTGCATCCCTCGCATAACAGCTGATCCGTAGTCAGCCACAAGGTTCTTGTCCGGACCGAAGCTCCTGTCCTTGATGGTGTTCACGTCAGGATGAAGGTTCACATCCACAACCGGAGCAAAGTTCACGTCGATCTTCATAGAGCGCATGTCCCTGGCGATCTGCCTCCCCATCTCGTACATCAACCCGTCATCAGGAAGCCCGGCCAGAACACCTTGACGGGGATATTTACGAAATTCACTGATCCGCATTCCCAGGCCGAACTCTCCGTCAATGGTCACAGCCAGCGGAACCTTCACCAGACTTTGCGAACGGTTGCAAGTCTCGGCCGTCCGGGCAATGTTCCCTTCCATGAGGATGATGCCTCCGACCTGCTCCTTCGCGATTATGCTGTCAGCCTTGGCCTGAAAAGCGGAATCTCCTCCCGGATAAACATCAACGAAAACAAGCTGTGCGACCTTATCCCGCACGCTCATGGCTTCGATGATCGGGCAAATCTGTTTTTTGACCACCCTCTCTTTCTTTGACAGGCCTTGACACGGAACGGTGGCCAGAAAAGCAAGGCAAGACATTAGCATGATATTATATCTCTTCCTCATTATAATGAATATTTTATCAGAATAATCACAAATCGTTTCTCAGTACCTGACCCTTTCTCATCACGAACTTCAATTCGATGTCGTTGTCATAGAACACGATGTCGGCATCCTTGCCTTTTTCAAGGGAGCCTTTACGGTCATTGGCGCCGATAATACGCGCCGGGGTTTCAGATGACATCCGTACAGCGTCACCGAACGGGATTCCAGCCTCGACAGCCGTTCCGACCAGACGATCCATCGTAGCGATGCTTCCCGCCAGGGCGGAATGGTCGGACAGTTTGCAAACCCCGTCATGAATCACGACCCTTGGATCAAAAATGCGGTCCGAACCTCCCGCGGAACACCCCAAAGCGTCTGTGACAAGGGCCGTTCTGTCCGCTCCTTTGATCATCCAGATCAAACGGAGGATCACTGGAGGAATATGCTTGCCGTCAGCGATGACCTCAACTGTCATCTCCGGGATGGAATAGACGCTCTCCACTGTACCCTCATGCTTGTACTCCCTGACGTTGTGCACACTTGTCATGGCGTTGTAGAAATGAGTGGCGTGCGTGAATCCTGCGTCGAACGCTTTCCTCACATCAGGAAACTCAGCCACTGTGTGGGCGATCGAGGCAAGCACTCCATGATTCACCAAGGAGCGTCCGAACTCCTCCACCCCCGGGAGTTCCGGGGCGGCGTCCCAACGGCGGACAATCTTGGTGCCGTCAAGTATTGATTCGTAATCTCCTCTGATCGGCGGGGTGACATATTCAGGAATAATGGCTCCGACCTTTTTCGGATTGAGGTACGGGCCTTCAAAATGCAGTCCGATAATAGGTGAATCCGGATCGGACATGAGTTTTTCACAGATTCTTACGGATTCAGTCATCGTACTGGCAGGGCAGGCCGGCAAAGTCGGAAGGATGGAGGTCATCCCGTAATAGGCATGGGCCTCGACGGCTGTTCTGAACGCTTCTTCTGTGCCTTCTATGAATTCATGCCCGCCGCCTCCGTGAATGTGGATGTCAATCCCTCCGGGTACCACATTCATTCCTTTGGCGTCAATGACCTCCGCGTCAGGGATCTCGACTGAATCCCCGGTTATCTCTGAGATCAAGCCATCCTTGATGATGACCGTGGCTTTCCTCGCTCCAGATGGGGTGAAGACCTTTCCACCGATGATCTTTATTGTCTTATTGTTCATTCCGTTAATATCTTTTGTCCATGACTCCGTTCCAAAGAGCCGTCCTGAGGGTGCCCGACGCGTCGTCCGCATCGTAGTCCCAGCACATCAGTCCCGACATACCTCTGGTCATCGCCCATTCAGCCTTGACCGCAATGCTTCTGGCATTGTCATAACCGGCATAGAAAGCGCCGGAGGCTTTCACCGAGATGTACGGACACCCAGCCTTGTCATCCCAATTGTCAATTTTGTACAACGACTCATCCAATGTCAGAATTTTCTTGTAGTCGATCGCCGTAGGATTCTCAGAGAAAGAGTGCCGGGCATAGAAAGGGACTCCGAAAATCATCTTCTCCTTCGGGAAGCCTGCTTTTGCATATTCCTCAAAAGTTCTTTTCCAGTCCCAATAGGCTCTTGGATCGTCAATGGCGCTATGGTGATGAGGGGCCGCGTCAAGGTCGTAGGTCATCACATACACATAGTCAACTATGTCCTTGAGTGCCACGAGGTCAAAATATCTGCCTGAGCCATCGTCATCTGACACCTTGTTCTTGACATAGCCGGCATAGGTCACCAGATAGCGGTTTCCGAGAGTCTGCCTGAGTTGGCTCATCAGCAGAGTGAAGTTCTCCGTGTCATGCATCGGATCGCAGGCGTGGCCGCTCCATGAGACGCCCGGCATCTCCCAGTCTATGTCCACTCCGTCGATGCCCCACTTCTGACAAAACGCAAGGCAATCCTTGGCGAAAGCCTTACGCCCGGCCTCAGTTGAAGACATCTTTGAAAAGCCGCCACCTTGAGCGTTGTCAGGATTGACGACCGTATGAGAGAATGAGATAAGTATTTTAAGACCGGACGATTTCTTCTTCAGATCAACTATCTGCCGGAATCTGGACTCTTCTCCCTGAAGCTTGAATCCTTTATACTCTCCATCTTTGACATAGAGTTCCGCGAAAGCATAGTTGATCTGCGTCACGGCATTCACGTCCGGAATGGATTTCCCATAGTAGGTACAGTAGGCCACCACATTTCTTCCAGGCACCTTATCGAGGAGGACAGGGGTGTATTCTCCCCCGCCCGGAATAAGGCCGCCTTTTTTATAGTCATCCTTTTCGCAGGATGAAAGGGCGATGGCCAAGCAGCCGGCCAAGATCATCAGAGTACGTCTCACTGTTCGCATAATCAGTCGTTTTGATAAAAATAATGAATATTGTTCAAAACATCTTCTTATAGGTCATCTTTTCCGGAAGTGTATTGAAATACTTCCTGGATATGTCGCTATGAGAATATGTCTCAGGCATCGGGTATATCTCCGGAATGTTGAATGATTTGTTCTGGCTCAGATAGTAGGCCGGGTCACGCTGCGGAAGGACAAAAGGCCTGCTGACCGAACCGTTCTCGTCCACATGGGCGAAATAAGGCCTGCCATAGACCCTGTCATCCCTTTTGGAGGCCCAGACAATCCATCTCCCGTTAGAGCTCCAGCTATGATAAGAGTCCGAGTATCTTCCGTTGACACCAGCCAGAGTGTCCACCTCCGATGTCTGGAGATCCAGCATCCACAGATCGGTCTCGGTGTGCCAGATAGGGAAAGTGCCATAGTCAGACACGCAGAAAAGGACACGTTTGCCGTCAGGCGAGAATTTCGGGAAACTCACCGACTTTCCATGGGCCGAGGCTTCGAAAACAAGAGTCAGAGAGTCCGACAACACACCGGTTTCAGGGTCAAACGGCACACTGTAAAGATCATACCGCATCATTTTGGTACTTTCCGGCTGAGGAAGACTCTTTGCCCGGCAGAAACAGATTGTTTTCCCGTCCGGGGAAAAGCATGGAAAAGTCTCCTGAAATTCATCTCCTCTGACAGAAGGATTGTCCGAGACCGTGTTGTCTTGAAAGTCCACAACAAACAGATCGCTGGACGTGTCGAACACCTCAAGCCTCTCCAACCGTCCCGAATGCAGGATGGGCATTATCCGGGCCGTTGTGAATATTCCAAAACGGCCCGACTTTTCTATCTCTCCATAGACAGCGGCTCCAGCAGTGCTGTCAGTCTTCGTGTCCAATTTGCGGAGCGCCCCATCCTTCGCGTAAAAAGTACCACCTGTCTTTCCCCTGACATGGAAGAACGTGGCCGGTGAATCAGCCTTGTTCGATGTGTGACAGTTCATGCACGAATGGTCTGTCGTGTTGTTGTCTCCGAGGATCCGGACCTTGTAGCCCTCAAGGTCACGTTCCTCGACCGAGTGCAGGTTCCAGACTTCGTAGGCAGGCTCAATCAACCTGTAACTGAGATATTTATCAATAGGATCCGGAGAGACCTCCCAGAAAAACTCCTGAATGGAAGTCCCGCCGTGGGTCACAGTAACCCGTAACTTGTTCCCCTTTTCGCAGCCAAGCATTGTGTGCCATTCTCTCAACGGAAACACTACTCTGGAAGCCCTGGCCTTGAACATGTAGTCCCTCCGTGGACCGGAGACCGTGACTTCTACCTTGCCTTTTACCCCCTCCAGGGAAAAGTTCAAAGGAGCGATGTTGAACGGAATCACAATATCCTTGTAGTCTGGCGTCATCACAATTCCGTCAGGATGATCCGCGTAATCTGACTCACGGCATCCGAAGACAGTCATCACAGCCATGATCGCAGCGATGATCATTTTGTTTTTTCCTGTCATTGTGGTTGAGCGAAATAATAGTAGTACCAATATGTCTTCCCGAAGCTTGAATCCGGGGTCAAAACCTCCCCTGCCTCGCGTCTTGAAATGAACTCAAGGCACATTTCGGACACATCCGAGGATATGGCATATTCAGAGAGTTGCTCTGACGGAGAAACATTCTCGTCGAATGTCATCATCAAAGCTTGCTGGTACAATGCCGGAGCAGAGGCGTGCTTCGGCTTGTAGTAGGTGTCATAGTCTTTTCTGAAAGAGGCTATGTCCTTGACAAGAAGGTCAAGGCACAACAGCCTGTCAAGAGCCGCATCATTCTCTTCCGCAAGATTGCGCAGGGATGCGAACCAATCATTGGCACTGAAAAGGATGTCATCGGCGCTTCCATAGACAGGCTGTCTTTCGCATGATTCCATCATTGTAAGCACAGACGAGGCCCAGCCGCGGTGAAGCGATGTCTTTTGAAGCATGTCCGCGTACTTCCCCGCGGCCGCAAAGTCACCGTTCGCCATAGCGATCTCACAAAGTCTGCGGAGCATTCTGGACGAGCGTTGTCTCGGAGTGAAAGTCATGCCAAGCAAAGCGGAGTGCTGCGCCTGGGCGAAATCGCCACAAACCATCAGAGCCTCCACACTGTCGAAGACCCTTCTGTAGCCGGAATTTTCATTGATAGCCAGAAACAGTCCTTTCCACAATGGCTGATAGACCTCCAGAATATCCTCCGGCAATGTGCCTTTGCGGCTTGAGGAAACATTGTAGAAATATGATCCTGTCACACTCTTGTACGGATTGGTCTTTCCCATCTCACTTACTTTGTCCCATTTTCCATAATAGGCCAGAGAACTGATCTTGATGTCCCATTCCTCCTTTGGCGTCACAGTGAGACAGAACGCGAACACGATCATCAATCCGCAAATGATCCTCAAAAAACGTCTCAGCCACTTGTCTGACGACATGGCTGCGAGGGCTGCGAGCAGGGTTCCGGCCTCAACGTAGAAAATGAGAGCCGTGCGCCCGAAATAATAGCCCGGAACAACCGGATAGACAAAAGCCTGCGCGGATGTCAGCCTGTAGATATTCCTGAAAAGGAATATCTCAGCGGTCAGGGAAACGGCAAGGAGCGATACATGGCCCGGACTCCGGCGGTTCTTGTAAAGCAACAGAACCAAAAGGAGAAAGACAGGGGCTCCAATCAGCGGATAGCCAAGAAGAAGCATCAAAAGCTCAAGAGGCCTTTGCAACCGCCCTTTGAACGACTGGCAGGCCACGGCTGCCCAGGCGGACACAACAGCGCCGATGGTCATGCTGACAGGATATTCGAAAAGGCATGAGAGAGCCCCTTCCAGCAAAGCAGGGACCAAAGCGGCCAGGTACGGTGAGGACACGCCTTCTCTTTTCAGGAAGACGGACATTCCTGCCCACAGCAGGGCACACAACAAAGTCTGCACCACCGGAGCGAATCCCACAAGCATGTAGAACTGCGTCAGCCAGCCGCCTGCCAACTCGCTCAGAAAAGCCGGTTTCATGAGAAATGACAGGACAAACGTGCGGTCAAGCAGAAAATAATCCGCCTGCTCCTTGAAGGCAAGATGATAGGGACAAAGAATCTGGAGAACGGTCCAAAGCACGATGAAAGCCGCTCCTGCAAGCGCTATCTGCCTTTTTGTGGATCTATCTGCTGACATCTGGACGGAAAGTGTTTATGCCCAACGAGTCCAACTCTCTTTTCTGTGATTCAGACATCGCCCTGTCGTACATGTAATACAGATAGCCCCCAAGCGGATTGGGGTTATTCCGTATGATGTCCATGGTGGCAGACTCGACATCCTCTCCCCTTTGAAGTGCCTCCTTCCAGGACTGCAGGAAAGCGTTGAGAGGTGTTCCGCAGGCCGAGCTGACAGTGTCCAGACGCACATTGAGCGTGCCTGGCTCCACCGCCACAAGAAGCCTTTGGACAAACGGAGCGCGGGCTTTGTTGGAGATGGTGACATCACACATCCTCACCGTGGACGCATCCGCCGTGAAACGGAACCTGCCCTTCCTTACCTTGGTGGAATCAACCGTTTCCAAAGTGGGATAAGGCTGTGGCACAAGGAATATGGTCTGACCGTCATAGCGTCTGTCAATGCTGCCTTCAATCGTCATCGTCGTTCCTTGCGAGCAACCAAAGGCGACAAATCCAGCGAACACCAACATTAGAGCATGGATATGTGAGGGCATCTTCATCTGAAAAAACTTTATGAATATCAAAGGCCAGGGGGCCACCGGTTTTCCGGCTGGCCCACCGTCCTTTGGAGACACATGGCCGTTATTATTCCACCGCCTTGAAATAAGCGTACCAACCATAGTCGCTCCAGTCCGCCATGGCAGAGGATGGAGTCTTATGGAAGATCGTGATGTAGTCATTGTCAAAAGTCAGCAGGTAGAAGGAGTTGTTCTGTCCCTGCCCGACCTCATCAAATCTTGCTCCGATGGTAGGAGCGGTGGTGATCAGACTGCCAAGTACCGCGTCCTCAGGGACTTCCTTGTTGAAACCGAATGTTCCTGTGGCTTTTACTGAACCGTCAGCATTGTAAGTTGTCATCTTGCTGCCCGCATATTCAAAAACCATTTTCTCATCGGCGGACACATCGCTCATCTTGACATTGCCCCACCAGCAGAAGTTGGACTCGGGAGTATAGCCGGCGGAAGCATACTTCCAGCCACCATGCGCTCCCATGTTGCAGACAGAGCCCCATGAGACCTCTCTCCAGGCCCAAGTCTTTTTCGCGCCCCTGTCGGCCTTGTCCTTTGCTCCGGTCAGATAGCCGGCCCACGGATCAAAGACATTGGTGACAGTGATCGGGAAATGTGCCGACTCGACAATCTTTCCTGCGGAAAGGGCGACATAGTACACCTCGAACTCACCGTTTGACTCATAAGTGTAGGTGCAACTATCGCTCTTGAGGATGGTCTCACCCATGGAAGTGACGACATGCCACACGCCTCCGATCTCAGGGCGATCATTCTTGAGGGAGACGATCTGGTCTCCTTCCACAGCCGTCTCCGTGTTCGGATACGGTTGATCCACATGGAGATAGGACGTTAGTTCCTCAGATGTGACAGGAGTCCCGGCGTTGGTGATGTAGTCATCACGCAACGACTTGTCCTCTATCGGGTTACATGCCACCATGCTGGCAAGAAGCGCTATGGCAGTAATTATACGTATCTTTTTCATATTCTCATCTGCTATTTGAAATTGTTCCAATCAACAAATGCCGCTGAGGCATCCCACCCCGGATTCTGCTCAAGGGTTCCTCCCGCGATGTCAATTTCATCCTGAGGGATAGGCCAGTAACCTTGGGTCTGTTTGAGACGTGCCGCGTAATCGTATCTCACCATAGGGGTGACAATTCCTTCGTTGATCAGGTCGAAACCTGTCTGATCATTGAGGATCTTTCCGGCCGACTCAAGAGAAGGACCTGCCCAACGGAGAAGGTCAAACCAACGGACAGACTCGAACGCAAGTTCCCAACGGCGCTCGTTCTTGAGATTCTCCAGAGAGTAGGACACCGGGGCCAGATGGCTTCTTTCTCTGACCCTGTTGATGCCGTCAGCGGTTTCGGTAAGTTCGGAGTGCATCAGCAGCACATCAGCGAAACGGATGTGGATGAGGTCGGTCGTCTGCACAAGCTGGGCGGAAGTCTGGGCCGTGACGCCCGGATTCTCAACAAGAGCCCAAGAGTTCTTGAAAGAGTTGGACTCGTCATCCCATGCACCCACATTGATGTACTTTTTCTGGAAGTAGCCGGTCTGCTCGTAATAGCGATAGGAGACGGTATAGTCAGGCTCTCCCTTGTCGAGTTTTCTGTCAAGAAGGACATTGCCCTTGTTGTTCGGATCGTACGCCGTGTAGGACCAGATAGAACCGGTCAGACGCGGATCCTCTGTGTAGCCATCTGTGTAAGACTGCCTCGCGGCCCAGTCCTTCCACTCATCGACCATTTTCGGAGAGACCGGACCTGCACCCCAGCCGAAGCTGAAAGGATAGCTTTGCTTGATGTCCCTGTTGTCGTTTGACGGTGAGCAGAACATGGACCAGGTGTTGGAGAACCATGTGTAGGTCCAGTTTGACGTGAGGTTATGCTTGTTGGCGAACACTGTCTCCACGCAGCTGTTGCCGACCCAGTGCAGGTCATGATCTATCGGGTACTGGTACCTGTAGCCGGAATTGTTGCTGTTGACCGTCGTGTTGGTGTACCCCCAGATCTCACGCTGATCCTTCACAAGATCATGGCCGGAATTATTGATGCAATCCTCAAGATGCTTGACAACCTCTGCCTTGGTAGTTCCGCCTGGAAGGGTATCCTTCCCATAACGTCCGGTGTAGAACAGGAACACACGAGCCAACATAGCCTCAGCCGCATACTTGGTGGCATGACCGGTCATCGGAGAGCCGGCGGTGTAGATTTTGTCCGGCATCAAGCTTATGGCCTGGAGGAGATCGCTCTCAATGACGGTGTAAACTTCTTCCACGCTTGCCCTCGGAAGGTTGACAGTCTCGGTGTTGGTCCTAAGCGGAACACCGCCGAAAATCTGCACAAGCTCATTGTAGGCAAACGCGCGAAGGAAATAGGTCTCGCCGATAAGGCGGTTCATTTCCTCCTCGGATGACCATGATTTCACATTCCCGAATGACGCGAGGGCGCTGTTGGCCCTGTTGATGAGAGTGTAGTCGCGATCCCACAAGGAAAGCAGCCCGTTAAGATTGTCCTTGTACAAGAGGAAGTTCGTGGCACAGTTCCCTGAGTACGAGAGGTTCCCGCCAAGGCAATCGTCTCCGGCAAGCTGGGCGACATAGAACTGAGAGGATGTCTCAGGACTCTCGAAAAGCAGATGGGCATAGATGGCGGTGACCATCTCCTGCGCGTCTTTCTCTGTCTCCGGGAAGTTCTCGGTTGTCTTCTGGGTAAGATTCTTGGTGTCGAGAAAGTCCTCGCACGCTGACAGCGCAAACACCGTGGTCACGGCAAGGACAATATTGATTATGATCTTTTTCATATTCATTTCTCCTTCTAAAATTTGAGGTTGACTCCGAAAAGGATGGTGCGGGCACTTGGATAGTAGCCCAAGTCAATGCCTTGCGCCCAGCCGCTGCCACCACCGTAGCCGATCTCCGGATCCATTCCGGAGTACGAAGTGAATGTAAAGAGATTCTGTCCTGTCACATAGACACGGCAAGTCTTGAGAGGGAACTTCTTGAACGCCTTGGCAATGTCGTAGCCGAGGGTTATGTTCTGCACCTTGAAATAGTCCCCATCTTCTACGTAAAGAGAAGAGATCCTGTTCCAGTTGCTGTTTGAAGAGCTGGCAAGGCGAGGATACTTGTTGGAAGAACCCTCTCCCGTCCATCTCTTCAGGATGTCGGTCGTGTAGTTGTTCAGAGGAGATGAGGAGAAGTCCCTGTAGCACTTGAAGATCTGCTGTCCGAACGATCCGAAACCAGAGATTGAGAGATCTATTCCTTTCCACTCAATATTGAAGGAAAGCCCAAGGGTGAAGTCCGGATGCGGGTTTCCGATCATGGTACGGTCATTTGCATCAATGACTCCGTCATTGTTGGAATCAACATAGATGACATCGCCAGGGTTTGTGTTTTCACCGTTCAGGAGAGCTCCCTTGTAAGCATCAATCTCAGCCTGATTCTGGAACACTCCCGCAGTCTTGTAGCCGTAGAAGTAACCGATAGGCATGCCTACCTCTGCCCTATAGAGTTCCTCGGCTCCTTCCCATGGAATACTTCCCGTTCCGTGGATGATCCCATCGGCATTGGCGATCTTGGTGACTTTATTCTTATTGTGCGCTCCGGTCAGATTTACGCCATAGAACACTTCTCCGACGCTATCATTCCAGTGCAGACCGAATTCCAAACCTTGGTTCTTGACATTTCCACCATTGACGTATGGAGCGTTGGCACCATAGGAGTAAAGCACAGGAGCCACCACAAGCCAGTCTTTTGTAAGTTTGTTGTACCAGTCAAACTCCACTCCGAGACGATTCCCGAACAGTCTTGCATCGAAACCGATGTTGGTTTGCTCTGATGTTTCCCATTTCAGTTCGGAGTTGGTCAGTTTGTAGGCATAGGAGCCTATTTCGCGCTTGTCGATGACATCACCGAAGACATAGCCACCGTAACCGTTGTTCGAGGTCACAAGCGAAAGGTATTGGAAACCGGTCACATTGCAGTTTCCATTCTGTCCCCAAGACGCGCGAAGCTTGAGGAAGTCCAGCACACTGTCAAGTCCAAGCCCCTTGAAGAAGTCTTCGTTGGTGATGACCCAACCAGCTGATGCTGAAGGGAAATAGCCCCAACGATAGCCTCTTGCGAAAACGGATGATCCATCAGCGCGCATCGTGGCCGAAGCCATGTACTTTTCCTTCCAGTTCCAGTTCGCGCGGGCGAAGAAGGATGCTATGGAGTTCTTCTGGGAAGGTGATCCGCTGATGCTCGACATTGATGAAGGTGTAGTGGACACATTTGAAAGATAAGCATGCTCAAGGTCTCCGAAATTGGAATCCACATTGCTTGCGCTGAGAGACTCACCGTAGCCCCACTTTTCCAGAGAGCTTCCCACAAGGGCGTCAATCTGATGCTCATTGATATTGAATGAGTAACTGGCCGTGTTTTCCCAAGACCAGCGGTTAGACAGAGACATGCTTTGTGAGACCTGATCCATCTCCCTCTTGGCAGTGGCGTCGAGGTCATATTCCGGCATGTAGGAGCGGTAGCTTGAAGAGCTCATCATGTAACCGAACTGACTCTTGATGTTGAGCCTTTCTATCGGCTGGAGAACCGCATAGACACTGGCCTGAAGATAATGACTCTTGGACACATTCTGGTTGGAGGTATAGTCCATGTAGGCGATCGGGTTCTTCGCCGCACCGTTGGCGGTGTCCCAGACGTAGCTGTCTGCCACCCTGTCTTCAAAGACATAGTAGCTTCCGTCAGAGTTATAGGCCGGCATAAGCGGACTCATCACAAGCATGTTGTGGACTCCGTTCCAGTATATGCCCTCCGTAGCGAAGGATCCTGTGGTTTTCTGGTAGCGGTAGTTAAGGGTCTGGCCGACCTTCAACACATCCAAAGAACCTTTTTTGAAGACTGTGTTCTCAGAGTTCACCCTGAAGTTATAGCGGTCAAGGTGAGGAATGGATGAAGGCACGCCCATCGTGGCGTCCTGCCCCGTGTAGGCAAGTCCTAATGAATATGTACCCGTCTTCGACCCGCCAGTGACATTAACCGAATGATTCTGGACAGGAGCGTCCTCATTGATGATCTCCTTGAGCCAGTTGGTACCTGTCCAGCCATCCTTTATGGCCTTATAGAGACGTGGACCGATGTGGTTCTCCCAATTGTAAGGAGCAAGACCGTCCATGATTCTGGATTCATCCTGAATCTGCATGAACTCATTGGCGTTCAACAGAGTAGGAATCTTATAAAGATTCTGGAGACCGTAGTATCCATCATAGGTGACAGAAGCCTGTCCCTCTTTTCCTTTCTTGGTGGTGATGAGGATGACACCGTTTGCCGCCCTTGCTCCGTAGATCGCGGCTGATGCGGCGTCTTTCAGCACATCAACAGATTCAATGTCGGACGGATTGAGCGCGGAGATGCTGCCGTTGGCAACTCCGTCAACGACATAAAGAGGCGCGGAATCACCGATTGTGCCAAGACCACGGATGTTGACCTTGAAGCCGGATCCAAGGAAGCCATTGTTCTGGACGATGTTGACTCCCGGAGACTGTGACTGCAACGCTCCAAGGACATCCACGGTGTTGAGTTTGGCGATGTCATCGCCCTTTACCTGCACGGTGGAGCCTGTGACAAGCTTCTTTTTCTGTACGCCATAGCCGACGACAACAACGTCATCCAGCCAAAGCTGGTCTTCATCAAGAGCGATCCTGATCCCATCCGAAGCTTTCACCTGACGTGTGACATAGCCCATCTGAGAGACTTCCAGAATGGTTCCGGAGGATGCTTCAATCCTGAAGGTACCGTCAACTTCCGTAGTGGTTCCCACAGTGGTACCTTTTACAAGGACATAAGCTCCTACAATAGGCTGTCCGTCCGAGGCTGTGACCACGGTACCGCTCAGAACAGACTGTGCGCCCATGGGGATGACACTCATCCCGAAAAGCGACAGCACAGCGGCGCAGACCTTGAGTGTCCAAGGAATGAGCGAGCGTTTTTCTGTGTGTAGCATAACAACTGTTTTTGGGTTGAATATAATTGGTAAAGATAAAACTCCCCTATCCCTGTCCCTGGGAGCCTTCCGGAATACTCAGGTTCCGACAGGACAGACAGAGGAGAGTTCAATAATAGTTTCAGTGTTTTCCGAACCTGATCAGCAGCCTTTCACGCTTTCCTTATAGGCGGCGATACACTCGGCAAGACGCTCCCTTGCGGTGGTGTCGCCCGGTATGTTGTGAGACGGGTTGATGTGAAGTTTCATTCCACGGTCCGCAAGAATCTCGCAGACTGTCGTGATGATCATCCAGACACATGTGATGGAAGCCATTGTGGAAAGAGGTCCTATCTTGTCGAAGTGATTCTTCAAAGTCACGGACGCATCCTGAAGAGGGCAGCATGTGTCAACCACATAATCAGCGATCTGGAAAAGGTTCTTTCCGCCTGAGTGGCGAGGTTTCTTGTCACCGGTCCTGCCTGCCGATCCGCAGACGATGACCTTCATGCCACGCTTGTGAGCCTCATTGGCGACATCAATGTTGACAGCGTTCACTCCGGTGTGCGAGAAGATCCAGAGAAGATCATTCTTGTCGAAGTTCCAGCTTTGCATTATCGCCTGGCCATAGCCTTCCTCTCTCTCAAGCCACAGGAACTGGTTGATACCCATCTCGCCTACGATGTGGGTGAAGAATGTCAAAGGGAGCTCGCAAAGAGGATGGAATCCTACGATGCCACCGATCCTCGGATACATCTCCTCGATCGGAAGATTGGCATGACCGCAGCCGAAAGTGTGTACAAGATGACCTGACTGGATGCAATCAGCCATCACCTCAGCAACTTTCTTGATTTGTTCCATCTGTGTAGCCTCGATCTCATTCATGACATCGAAGGCGTTTTGTTTCCATTCGTTTGCTAACATTGTTTGTAGATTAAAAAGTTTAACTATTGAGTTGTTTGAATATTCATAAAAGTGTCATCCTTTCATCCGCGACGAGACCTTGACTGCCAAAGGGACAAGCGTCATCATGCATGCAACCGCAACGACAAGAAGAACAGGCAAGAGCATCTGGCGCCCGGCGTCAAAAGCGGCTCCGGTCAATTTGTTGAAAGTGTACTGCCCCAGCAGCGCAATGAACAACGCAATCGAGATCGCCGTGCCGGACAGCTCCCGGAAGGCTCCTCCGATGTAGTTGAGAATGACAGGATAAGTCGCGCCGACTCCAAATCCGATCAGAATCATCGAAAGGTAGGCCGCAAAAACGCTCCCGGAGCAAAGAAGGAGCAGCATCACTCCTGCAAGAGCGGCGGACAGATAGGAATATAGGGTTCCGATAGCTCCAAGTTTTCCAAGGATGAAGCCAAGAGGCAGACGACCAGCCAACATCCCGACGGTGAACCAAGTCATGGCAAGAGTGGCGGAGGCCATGCTCATCCCTTCTTTGTCACTGAGGTACGAGACCGTGAAATTACCCTGCGCTCCCTCAAAACCGCTCTCAAAGAAAAGGATGGCCGCAAAGAGAATAAGAGCAGGGTATCTCAGCAGCCCGGCTGTCTTCCTCATCGACACGTTCTCCGATGGCTTGGCGGCAGGGAAACGGGTAAACACGAAGAAGACGATGAACGCCGCCATCACCGCTGACACTGCGTTGAGAGTGATTGTGAAATCCACGATGAAGTAGTTCAGCAAGGTCCACAGCAATGCTCCGACGCAGTAGAACGCGCCGAGCAGACCGAGGCGTCCTCCCCTCTTGTCATCGTCATAGATGTCTGACACAAGGGCATTGGTCTCGCCGTTGAGTATGCCTCCGCCTATTCCGAGACAGAAGATGGAAAGATGAAGCATTCCTATCTCCCTGAAGTTCGCAAGGCCTTGAAGCCCCGCGAGAGCAAGGACGGAACTGAGCGCGAGAAGCCATTTGTAGCCGAAACGGTCAACCACAGGACCGAACACTATTGTACCCAAAAGGATTCCAAGAGACATTGTCGACGGCAAGCCGTTGGCTCCGTCCACAATGCCGTTCAACTGTCCGAGAATCGGAGCCAGGGAAAGCATCGCCACCCCGAAAAACGCCATCCCGGCGCAAGCCGAGACGAAAACTGATGATGTTGAATATCCACGCATGGCCTTCCTACTTCTCTTGTTGTCCTATAGTCTTGAAAGCCAGATAGGCCGAACCATAAAGAGCAGCTTCTCCCTGAACCTCCGAGACGCGGAACTCCACGTGATCCATCGCTATAGGCTGCCCCCACTTGCAGGCTTCATCGTAAATCCTTCCGATAAACTCCTCAGCAGGTCCGAAGACTCCTCCTCCGAAGATCACCTTCTCAGGATTCAGGATGCTGACCAGATTAGCGGCGGCCATTCCCCACATCTCCACAGCCTTGTCAAGAACTTTCGCGGCCAGACGGTCGCCTTTATGGTAGGCGTCAAACACGTCATGGGACGTGATCTCATCTATAGGTCTGCCGCTCAGCACCCCGGTGTAGTTGCGGTTGCAACGCAGCGCCCGGTGAATCTGGGTCGCGATGCCGTTGCCTGAGGCATAATATTCAAAACATCCGGTAGGAATATACTCCTGCTGGTAAGGGTAATGAAGAGCCATCCAGCCTGCGGCTCCGATGATGTCCTCAGCGCCATGGAGCACCCTGCCGTCAACCAGAATACCGACCCCGATACCAGTCCCGACAGCGATGTAGATGGCATTGCCGCATCCTTTGGCGGCTCCTTTCCAGACCTCGCCAAGAATGTAGCATGTCCTGTCGCTCTCAATCTCCACCTTGACGTCAGGGCCGACCAGACCGGAGATCCTTTTTTTGAGCGGGTATCTTTCCCAACCGGGAATATTCGGGGCCCAGACAACATCCTGCTTAGAGAAGACTATCCCTGGCACACATATTCCCACCGCCTCGACCCTTTCTCCCCGGCAGGAGCCGCAAAGAGCCTTGATGAGGTCTAAGACAATGTCTCCTACCGCATCACCCTTCGCTCCGTCAAGGAGTTTAACCTGCCTTGCGCACATCTTGCCCGAAGCATCGAAGACCGCCCCAAGCGCCTTTGTACCACCAAGGTCTATCGCTATTACCGCCATAATGTCTGAACGTTAGAGTTCTTTGAATGTACCAAAGGAATATCCACGCGCACGAAGCCCGTCAATGATTTCTCCGAGATGGGAATATACCCGGTCTTCCTTTGCCCTGCCAGGATAGTTCATCGCATGGACGAGGATGACGGCCCCGTTGAGACCATATTTGTCATCAAAGTCCCAGATGTTCTGAACCAACGACCCGGAACTTCTGTAGGTGGTATCCCCCTCTGCGGCCCAGTCAAGCCCCGTGACAAGTCCTGAGGTAGGCTTCACCAGTTTGTAGCCCAAACCTTTGAGAACATAGGCGGAAGCCTCGTCGCAGGTCTCGTAAGGAGGTATCATCCAGCGGAACCGGTCTTTGTTGAGTCCGAAACGCTCAAGCTCCGCCTCCATACCGCGGATGTCCCGGACAAGGGAATCAGAGGACACAAGACTGACCCCACCCTCACACAGAAGCAGATGCTTGTCTGAATGGCCTGAAAGGTAATGCCCTTCCCGGATGATTCTCTTGATCGGAGCCTTGTACCTTGGTTGCCTGAAGCACTCGCCGGTCGGGAAGAAAGAGCCCTTCACACCTTTGGCCTTAAGGGTGTTCAGGACGGGAACCACACCGTCAAAATTCTCAAAATGTCCTTTGTCATCCGAACTGTAATGCGCCGTGAAGACAAGATAGACCTTCTTTTCGTTGACATTGACTCTGCTGACCACACCGTTCTTATCCTTCCTTACCCCCTTAAGTGCGGCTCCCTCCATCTGATAGGCAGAGAACGGGAATGTCAGAGACGCCGTGCCGTCCATAGTAGGCTCGTTCGTTGAATAGTCATGGGTACTGTCATGGTAGACCATAGTGCCGGGCTGGACATCAAGATAGTTGATCCCACCTTCCATATTCACGCCCTTTAAACCGGAGAATATCGCGCTGTAGACAGGTCCGTCAACAAGTCCTCCACTTGTGTTGCCAAGGTTGAGATTGACGATGAACGAGTGCGGCTGGGTAGGATAGACCTCAGCCCCGGGCATCTGAACAATCATGCAGACTCCCCAAGGGTTGCACCCCAACAGCCAATCCCTGAGCGCGCCTTCCATCTCCTTGTAGGTCTCGTCTCCAGTAAGATGACGATAGAGAATGCACTGGGTGAGCATTGCGGTCGTAAGATTATTGGAACACCAGATTGATGGTATCCCATAAAGGAAAGGAGTCCCTTCTGCCTTCTCGAATGTCCTCTGGATTCCGGATCTGAGGTTGCGGATAAACTCCGCCGAGACTCTGGCGTTGCCATCTTTGGCAAGGTGATAGTGTCCCATATTCATGAACGGGTACCACTGATAGTGTCTCGCGCTGTCCGCTCCCATCCACGGAGTCACCGGCTCCCTTCTGGCATATTCAATGGCCTGCGAGAGATACTTCGCATCTCCTGTGCTATGGTACATTTCCACCGCGGCAAGTTCCATGTCATCAACCCAGTTGTCCTCCTCATAGATGTATGGAGAGACCACAGACGCCGTCTGGCAAACTCCCGGCTTATCTATTCCAAGCTGATAGGCTCCCTCAGCCTTAGCCCCGATCCTTGCGGCGAACTCAGGAGAGAACGGAGCCAGAATCTTCGAGCCAAGCGCGAAATCTGACGCGAACTTCCCCACTGTGCTGGAAGTGCCTGTGGTTGCATTGGTGCGATTGTACCTCTGCTGAGGCTCACCGCTGACAAAGTAGACCGGACGACCATTGTTCTTGCCCCAACCGTAGTCCGCGATGTCCTTGGCAGGCTCACGCATTCCTACATGATCGCGGTCATCCGCGATCTGGTTGTAGAACTCACCCGGCTCCGGATTCATCCTGTCAAGCCAGTCCAAGCCCCAGTAGATCTCATCAATTATGTCAGGGATGCCGTTCCTGCCCGGAGTACCGTCGGCAAGATACTCGTCCCCAAAAGCTTCCGGATTACTCTGGTAGGCAAACATCATCTGATAGATGGCGTTGGCCGAAGTGGTCGTGTACTGAAGGCAGTCCGAAGCGTCATGCCATCCCCCGCGCACGTCTATCCACTGCCCCTCCTTTGTAGGATGATAGCGAATGTAGCCGTCCTTGACGTGGCAGCTGTCCCTCATGAATGGATTCCAACCACAACGTTGCTGACGCATATAGTTCAGGACAAAATCAGCGGCTCCGTCATAGGCCTCAGCGCTGATCCTTACCACGGAGGATTTTGATCCGCCAGCCACAATGAAATAGTTGCCTTCCGCCGTGAGCGCGGAAAAGTCGAGTCTTACAGTTGTTTTGAGTTCACCCATCACACCTGTGTTCCTTACATCCTCCGGTCTTGAGGCATACACCGTTTCTCCTGTGGATGCGTCCACGACGGAGAATGATGGGATTTCATGCGGTTCCACGTCATTGCTGACATAAACCGCCACTTTGGAGGCATCGGGAAGATAACCGACCTGATTGATCCGAATCCATTCCCCTGCCTTTGCCTGAAACGAGACAGCCATTAATGAGAAGGCTGCGAGAAGTGATAATCTGAAAGACTTCATCTGGCTTTATTTTTAGTGTTGTGTCAAATATAATACTTTTCAATCAATATACAAACAATAAAATACAATATTATTGATCCAATTTTTTACTACAATTGGTAATTAATTAAGCATTAGTGTATTATGTATAAAACTGTAAATAATACTTTTCTGCCATTAGAAGCATGACAGAACTCGGTTGAATACAGCGAGAAAAATGCGGAGCCGCGTCCAAAGGAAATGCGCTAATAACTTTATCAATAAAGCATTAGAGCTCACCTGCTTTGTATCAGCAGATGAGCAGTAATCTTCTCATTAAGAGCAACATAAACGATTCCCTTTAGTCCATGCCGACCAAAGACGGATGCCTTGTCCACAGATAATCAGGCTGTTGCGATTCACGACGCTTCCCCATCGTCTCCATCTCGCGTCTGGTCAATCGGTCTTGATGTCGTAAAGATTGCTGTTACCTGAGGGGTAATATGGCAGGGACGGGTCTTCTATCAGAGCGTCAACGTTCAGACGGACAGCCTGCATCACGTTACGCTCCAAGAAATCTCTTTCTATGTCCAGAGTGAAATGCATAAAGCCGGCGACAGTGTGATTGTTGCCAAGGTACCGGTAGATGCGATAGTCATAACCGTTGTCAGACAACGCCTTGGCCAGGGCTGACGAGCCACGGAACGAGTAGCCGCCGTAACTGGTAACCTCATAAGGCACGATGTCATCCTTCGTGCCGTGCATCAAAAGTGTCGGACAAGGTTTTCGGGAATATTCAATAGCACATCCTTTGACAAGCAGCGCTCCAGCGAAGGACATCACGCCGGCATAGTTGAAGCCCTCCGGGAGCACTGACGCGACGGGCGTTCCGTTACAGATCTCATATTCAGCCTGCAACGCGGTTATCGCGCCGGCGGAGGATCCAGCGACCACAAGGGCGGACGGATCTATGCCCAGATCATCCCGATGCTCGATCAGATAGGATGTCGCGCTGAACAGATCCTCAACCGCAAGGTTTATAGCCCTTTCCAACAGCACGACGAACTCCGAGGCAGTAACGCCCCTGACCCCCTTCAAGCCAAGGCGGTAGTCAATCGCCACCACCCCATAGCCATCATCAGTCAGATCCCTGAACCACTCCATGGCCGTCCCGTCACGCCTGTTGCCCTCCATGAACCCGCCTCCGAACACATAGAGGATCGTCGGCTTCCTGCGGCCGTCAATCTCCGTCACGCTCCCCTCCGCCGGAGAGTAGATGTCCATGAAAAGCGCCGAAGTGTCTTTCCGTGAATATTCCAAAGTCCAGCGCGGAGTCAATTCCCGCGCAGAGACCCACATCCCGGCGCCGAGCGGACACACGGACAGCATCAGCGCCATCAAAAAGGTTATTTTCCTCATATTCAATATTTTTATCATCAACGACAAGCACTTCCCTTTTTCCAACACCCACAATTGTCAGCACGGTGCCTTTAATCCTTTTTGCCACCGGTGGGGCGCAAACGGACGCCGGCCATAGCGCTACCTATATAATTCTCCATCAATAAGATGTATGTGCAGTATACCGGTGTACGCAACTTCCTTCTTCGCCTCCCTGGCCGTGAGAGACATCGTCTCCATCCAGACCAGTTCGAAAAAAATCCAACATACCATCGGGAAGAATGAAACCGGGGTAGTGCACGTAGAGCTTTGCTTGTGCAGAGTTCTTATCCATGACTACAAAGGTACTTCCTTTCACGGAATCTACCTTAGTAACCTTCAAAAATAAGCTGCATCATCTTAAGGAATCTTTTCGGTCTATATCTCATCAGTCATGTGTCACCGGCACACTCCTTCTTCGAAAAAAGAACTATCCTCGAAAGTATTCTCTTAATTTTATTTTCATGTTCCTCCATGGCTGGATTTTCATATCATATCAGACACGGAGACTTGCAGGTGAGCCGTAACGGGTCAATTGGACGGCGACGGGAGTGTTTCCGGCAGGTTTCGCGGACGATGATGATGACTACTCGGCGGAAGGCTTGACGGGGAAGGGTGGCGAGGTCGTCAGCAGTGACGCCACGGAAGCAGGACGGCGACGGGCAGAGGGGCGCTAGTCGCTGAGGCCGAAGAGATCGACTTCGACTATGTACTGCGCGCAACCTTCGGCTTTCGGGTCGGTGAACTGAGACTCGAACTTCTCAAGGTTGAGGTCCAGAGACAACCTTCGGGAACTTTCCGGCGGAGTAATCGTCCAGTAATGGACATTCAGCGGATTTCCGGGAGCCCAGTTGGCCCTGTCATAGAGATAGGTCCCGGCCTGAGGGTAGTTGTCCTTGTTGCTGTAGAAGATTCTTCCGGTCTTTTTCTGGGTGACTCCGTTGATCACGATGGCGTACGTGTTCTCATCGAACTCGGCAGCGTTTCTTGTCACGTAACCCGTTCTTTCTATGAATCTACCCTGATCGTGACCATGGCCGCTCACGGCCACTTTCATCAACAGGGATTTGACTTCCTGCGGCAGGGTGAACTCCCTTTTGCCCAATCTGGAAGCGTCCTCGATGTCATGACCCTTCACGCCGTAGGACCAGCCCCTGTAGCCGGAATTGCCGTCACGGCTGGAATCGTAGACCTTGGATGTCCACACGACTTTTTTCGACGGCTTGCCTTCGTAGAGATTGAAGTCCAGCCTGACGGCGTGGCTTCTTGTCGGGGTCGCGTCGAACCCGCCGTAGTACAGCCGGAACTCCGTGTCCCCGGAGAGCATAGAGGAATATTCAGAGACATCTATCCAGAAGGTCTTGCTCCAACTGCTGTTGAACGCGTTTCCGTATGGGGTGAACGCCCTTGTAAGTTCGTACCATTGACCATCTGTCTTGTTACGCACAAAAAGCATGGTTGTGTTGTCGTAGGAAGCTGGTCCTTCGAAGAAACTTGTCATAGTATAGGCGATGATGACCCTTTCATATTCCTTGTCCTTCGGGAATATAAGGTTGAAGGAGAAGTCCTGTTCCTCGCCCCAGCCGAAGAAATGCAGCTTCAATTTGTCACTGCTGACCTTGGCGGAAGGCGTTTTCCCCGTCATGGGGTCGGACTTGTGGAACGGCTTCCTGTCTTCCCTGACAGCAATGTTGTCGGGGCCAAGAGGAACCGGAGGCTCAATCTTGTCTTTTCGGCAGCCTGAAAACATTGTGACGCACCCGGCTAAAACAACGCAGGCAACGGTGATTCGATTCATCATAATCATGTCTGTATAAGTTTTATCCATCGGTCCCTAAATTAAAACAATTTAAAATAAAATCAAAATAAATGTCGCACTGACGGATCGCTGTTCCCTCCGCGCCCTGCGGCGACGTTTTGAGGGGTTTTCGTTGCCGGAGAGGGATAAAAGGAGATCTGCGACGACGTTTTGAGGGTTATTGTTGCTGGAGAGGTATAAAAGGAGCCCTCCGGCAACGTTTTGAGGTTTTTTTTGTCGCCGGAGAGGGATTAGAGGGGGCCTGCGGCGACGTTTTGAGGGATATTCGTTTCCGGAGAGGAAGGTGCGGAGGGGAATGGCGGCATTATTGAGCGGTTTTGCCGCCGTCGAGGTTAAAAAGAAGGGTGGCAGGAGCGTTTTTGAAAGCCTTTTGTCGCCGTGGATGGCATTCGATTGAAAATCAGACAGTAAAAGAACCTTCTCCTATCGCTTCGAGGCAGGAGAAGGTTCGTTGATTTCGCTCATTATTAAGACCTTAGACTCCGCGGACACTCAGCGGAAGGCTTGTCTGAGGCTTGAAGAGGAGAGCGGCGGAGGCGGTGACTCTGCGGACACTCGGCGGAAGACTTGCTTGAGACTTGAAGAGGAGAGCGGCGGAGGCGGTGACTCCGCGGCTACTCGGCGGAAGACTTGTCTGAGGCTTGAAGAGGAGGGAGGCGGTGGCAGTGGCACCACAGCTACTCGGCCTCTCGGCTACTCGACTACTCGGAGGAAGGCTTGAAGAGGAGGGCGGCGAGGTCGTCAGCGGTGGCGCCACGGAAATAGGAGGCGACGGGCTGGGACGCAAGGAAGGCCTTTATGTCAGCGGGATCGTAGCGGAGGCCGGTCATCTTGGCGGCAAGCTCCTGGGCAGGGGTGTCGAAGAGGAAGTCGCCGGAGAAATCCAGACGGGCGATCAGGCCGCGGTCCACACGGATGTTGGCCTCTACGGTGCCGCAGGAGAGTTTGGCCTTGCAGCGGAAATCGGCTTCGTGGGAGTGACCATAGATGAAATCCCAGGTGGAGAACTTCTCGTCGGCTTGCTTCCGGACCTCGGCGACCTGCTCGGCGGACAAAGGCATCTGACCGTCACCTGCGGAGAGAATCTCCTGGAGCGCGGCCTGAAGCTCGTCTAGGGACTTGAACTGTGGGAGGTACTCCTTCAGATTCGCCACACGGCTCTTGACCGAGGATATTCCCTTGGCCTGCATCTTCGAGGTCGGAGTGTCGAGCACCTTGATAAGAGTGTCAAGGTCAACGTTGTACATCAGCGTGCCGTGGATGATTTCCTGATCGTGGGAGACGCGGCGGGCATAGCCGGAGACCTTTCTTCCTTCTACGAATATGTCGTTGCGGCCTGTCAGCTCGGCTGGTACGCCAAGGCTGCGCAGAGCGTCCACCATTGGTTGCGGGGACGGATTCTTGCCGATGATCGTGTAGTTCATATTCTGGAGATCGTGATAGACGGCCCCGCCTCCGGTCACACGACGGGCCAGCGTGATGCCGTGCGAATTGAGATAGTCCAGATTCACCTCGCTGTAGGCGTTCTGGTTCAGGCCGATGATCACTGCCGGGCGGTTCCTCCAGAGGAAGAAGTACGGTTCCTCGGACGGAATGTTCTCAAGACAGTACTCGTCGAACGCGAGATTGAAGTACGGATCAGTGGAGTTGTTAATCAGGTATTTCATGATGAATTACTGGTATGATGTATTGTTTTATTTCCGGATAGTTGGGTAGATGGGTTCCCGGGTAGGAGTGCGAGCGTCCCGGGTAGAAGCGGTCGAACTCGTCCTTGCAGTTGACCATCTCGTCACGGTCGGCGAACATGCCGGTTGTCAGGGCAATCTCCTTAGGTGAAAGCCCATCAAACTCAGTGGCTTCCAAACGGGCATATTCATCACATAGAGTTTCGGTGACGGTGAACGTCAAGGCTCCGTCGCGGCGCGGGGAAAGATATTCACGCTCCCCTATCATCGTGCGCAGGAGACGGGAGATGTGGAAGTCGGGGTTGACCAGGATCTTCCGGTAGCCACGGAGTTTCTGTGCCCAGAATCCGCCAAGGGACAGGCCGACGATGAGGTCGGGGCGCTCGTCCCGGCATATTCCTTCAAGAAGGTTCAAAGCCTCGCCGGGTTCGATGGGCACGTCCGGAGCGATGACTTCGCTGCCCTTCAGGAGAATCCGCAGGGAGGAGGCCATCTTGTAGGCACCGGAAGACGCAAGCCCGTGGATGAAAAGGACTTTCATCGGGAATTTAGCCCTTGTGGCTCTCAAGGATCAGATCTCCGAGTTCCTTGAGGTCGCGGACGATGAAATCCGCCGGGTAGTGCTCGGGATGAGGGTTCGCGCGGGCGTCCTCGGCCACTTTCAGAGCGGTCTCAAGGGTAGTCTCACCAGAAAGCACCAGCACGCTGACCGCTCCGGCGTTGTGGCCCATAGCGATGTCCGTGTAGATTCTGTCTCCGACCATCGCTATCTCGTCGGCCTGCAGACCGTTACGGTCACGGATTCCGTCAAGCATCGTAGGATCCGGTTTGCCCATCACCTTGTCCGGTCTTCTGCCTGAAGCCGCCTCGATGCACTTCTGAAGCGAGCCACAGTCCACAAGGATGGTTCTGGCATCTGTCGGGCAGACCCAATCCGGGTTCGTCGCCATATACGGAATGCCTTGCTTGGCCCACCAGGTGGCGCGGCAAAGGCGTGAATATACAAGCGTGGTGTCGAAGGCCACAATCAGCATGTCCGGAACGTCATCAGGATCGTCGGCGCAGGAGATGAACCCGGCCTTCTCGAACTGGCCGATCATACTCGGAGTTCCCAACATAAAGAGTTTCTTAACATTAGGGAAATTTTTCTTGATATAATCAATCGTGGCGATAGGGGTCGTGTACATATTCCCTTCATCGGCGGGAATCCCCATTCCGGCGAGTTTCCTGAGGTAATCCTCCACCGACTTCGTCGGATTGTTCGTCAAGAATGAATATCCCACCCCGTTCCTTTTCATCGTGTCGAGCACCTCGACGGTGAAAGGGAAAATGTTGTTCTCCATGTAGATGGTGCCGTCCATATCCAGGGCCAGATGCTTGATCCGGCGAAGCTTGGCTTTCTGCTCTGCTGTGAGAGACTTGTTATAGTTTTCTGTCATATTCATATTTCTTTAATTAATTACTTCTATGTTTTGTCGCTTCGGCAGGCTCAGCGACCGTCCGATATATTCACATCTTACAAAAATAACAATTTCTTCATTAAGAATGCCGTTTTTTGTATCTTTGTGTCCCCCGTTTTAAAACGCTAAAAGAATGGATCAATCAGTAAAGAAAAAGTACAACTACTGGCAGTGGAGAACCCTCATCATCCTGATGATCGGGTACGCCCTTTTCTATTTTGTAAGGAAGAACTTCAGCATCACGATGCCGGCCCTTGAGGCCGAGCTGGGTATCAGCAAGGTCAAGCTCGGCCTTTTCCTGACCCTGCACGGCATCATCTACGGCCTCTCAAGGTTCATCAACGGCTTCATCGCCGACCGTGTCAGCCGCAAGAAGATGATGGCCACGGGACTTTTCCTCTCCGCGCTCGTGAATATATTCATAGGACTCAGCCCTGAGATGAACGGCCTGTTCAACTTTATGGACGGCGAGGGCAAGGCCACTATGGGAATGGTCGCGTTCATCGGAAGCCTTTGGCTCATAAACGGTTACACCCAGGGAATGGGATTTCCTCCCTGCGGTAGCCTTATGGCCCACTGGATCAAGCCTTCGGAGCTTGCCACCAAGCAGGCCATCTGGAACAGCTCGCACTCCATCGGAGCCAGCCTCGTGGCATTCCTTTGCGGAACCTTCATTCTGAACCACTTCTCATATTCAGCGTGGCAATGGTGCTTCTTCGTCCCGGCACTCCTCGCAATAGCCGGTGCCGTTCTGGTTCTCTTCGGCCTCAAGGACACCCCTGCGTCAGTAGGGCTGCCTGATCCTGAGGAGATTGACGACAACGCTCCAGTCAAGGAGGTCGTCACGGAGCCTAAGGAGTTCACCGACTTCGCCTACAAGAGATTCGTCAAGGAGATGGTGTTCAAGAACCCTATCGTCTGGATTCTCGCGACCTCCAACTTCTTCATCTACATCATCCGCTTCACCATCCTGGACTGGGGCGCGACATTCCTCACCCAGGACAGAGGCCTGAGCATCCAGACCGCCTCGACGGTGGTGGGCATCACTGAAGTGCTCGGCATCGTGGGCACCCTGCTGGCCGGCTGGGCAACAGACAAGTTCTTCGGCAGCAAGGCCCACAGAACCTGTCTCATCGGCCTGGCCAGCGCCACAGCCTGCTTCATCCTCTTCTGGCTCACCCCTAAGGAGATGGGCGGTCTTTCAGTGGCCCTGATCATCATGGCCAGCTTCTTCATCTATATGCCTCAGGCCCTTATAGGAATATGCCTGTCCAACCAGGCCACGAAGCGTGTCGCCTCCTCCGCCAACGGCATGGCCGGCATCCTCGGCTACGCCAGCACAGCGATCTCCGGTCTGGTCTTCGGAGCCCTTGCCGACAAGTTCGGCTGGAACTCCGTCTTCGAGGTAGCCATAGCCCTGGGCATCGTCGGCGTGATCCTCTTCGCCATCATCTGGAAAGCCCCTGCCGACGGCTACGCCAAAGCCGACAAACTCCTGGAACAGGTCAAGGCCGACTACGAGGCGCAGGGCAAATAGCGAATTCCTTTTCTATGAATATTACAACGGCTGACCGTTTCCGGTCAGTCGTTTTTCATTCAGAGTGTCAGCAGAGACTCTACACCGTGGCCTGCTCCCAATATAACCGTTGTCAATCCTAAGTTTTCCCTCACATTTTGCAAAACACCTTCAGGGCGATCGGCCACAGAACCGCCCACAGGCCACTTTGTCATGAATATCTCGCCCCCGATCGCACGACTTTTTCAAGCTTATCGTCATTCTACACTATTCTGTGGCACATTACTCTGAAAGCGATTTGTAAAATAACAGAACTCCTCACGTGCCTCAAACACGCCACCTCCCGGCCAACCCCAAGTTATCCTTTCAAAATCGCCTTGTCCGGTGAAACGCTTGTTTCTCCGGACAAACACATATAGTTGCCGGTTTTGTCCGGCGATACAAGCGCTTCCCCGGACAATATGACCGATCTCGTGGAATATGCAGGCGATTTGCTCTTCGGTCGTCAAATTGTATTCCGCGATCTGCCTTTCACAATAACCTATGGATCTTATAGGATAGCTGAAAGAGAATGGCGACTCTTTGAATACATTGGCAAATATTGTGAGTTTGTCTTCCGGTTCGGATATAAACTTTATCCCTAAGGCTTCCTTGCCAGCATATTCATTAATAAAAGCGTTCACTTTCTCTCCAAACATGGAGGGAAAGTTAAGATAGGCATTTTGAAATAGAATTTTCATTCTTTCGTCCACTCGCTCCCCACGGCTTCAACTGGGGATTATACCAATACAAAAAGTGTGGAGCCGATTTCGTCTATCTCAAAGAAGGTTCTGGCAAAACCTAAAGCTAAATAGACTGAAACAAACCCCACACCTGTATCGTTGGGCGTAGAGTACACGCAAGCGGATACAGATGACGGTGCTGTCGTCTTCCCTTCTGTCTTTGAAAACTGCCAGATTTTCTTTGAAGGATAGTGCGAAAACACTTTCATCATTATGTATGTTTTGGGCATCTGCACCAAAACGTTACAATGGTAAGAATATTTTTGGATTTGACTGCACCTTTTGCGGAGATTGTCTCGGCAATGGTCTCGGGCGACGGTCACATTGATTTCATGGATCAAGCTTCTATACCATTCTTGACCAGTGGGACTTGGCTAGAGCCTTTCTTATTGACTTGATAGCACTCTCAAGCGACAAAAATGGCTTAAAATGTCGCTTAAGGGTGTCATTTGACACTCTTCGGCAACGAAAAAGGCCTCAAGCGTCGCCGAGCATCACCGCTCAGGACAGACATTGTAACAAAGAGGTCATCGATTCCGGATGATTTGTCACAGAAGGACAATCCATAGATAGGATGATAACCGCAATACTAATTACAGCAATGGCTTGAGCTAACCCTTTTTGAACAGTGACTTCAGATCCATTATGAAGAAATCGTCCAGAGGCAGGGCATGGGGGCCAACAATGAATGCGGCAGTGACATTATCCGCAAATTGTTCTTTGAATTTTTCAAAACCTACGGTCTTGTCAACGCTGCCACTTTTGACCTCTATGGCAACCAGTGCCTGCCCTTTTCTCAGAACATAATCGCACTCCTGCCTTCTTTCATTTCTCCAATAAAACAACTCATAGTCATCGGTCATCGCCCTGTTGGCCAAATGCGCACCGACCGCCGACTCAACCAGACGTCCCCACTCTGCCGGATCCACACGTGCTTCGTCAAAAGAGAATGTTCCGAACCTGTTGCGGAACGCATTGTTGAACACCTGCATTTTGGGGACAGACTGTTTCTCTTTTACTCTCGATGGAGAGTAGTTCTGAAGAGGTTGTACTATCATCGACTTGTTGAGTATGTCAAGATAATTTTTGATTGTCGGAACGGTACCACTGTTCATCGTTCCTTGCATCTTTGTAAGAGACAATTCCTTGGCAGATTCAATGCAGGCGAGTTCAAACACTTGCCTTAGAAGAGCCGGATTACGGATCTCTTCAATCTCAAGAATATCCCGTGTCAGAATCGGCGATATTATGGAATCCTCCATAAGGTTACGCCACCTATCTTCATCTTGAATATCAGGTGCAAGTCCCGGAAATCCACCGAAGTAAACATATTCATCCATCGAAAAACCAAAGGCCTCGTGCATTTCCTGCCAATCCCAATAGCCCATTTTTATGGTCTCAAAGCGCCCCTCAAGGGATTCTTCAAGTCCTTTCTGCAACAGAAGGCGGGGAGAACCGAGTAAAATCACCTTCAGATTACGGTGACTTCTGGAATCCTCGTCCCATTCCTTCTTAACCTGCTCGCTCCAACCTCTGATTTTCTGGACTTCATCAATGATCAGGATATGTTCTTGCTCCGAATGAATATCCATCCGCATACGCACCTGCTGCCATTTGTTTGGTATCCACGAAGAGTCAAAACGATTGACACCATCCGCAGCGAAAAAATCAAACGGAACCGAAATCCCTTCCGTAAACTGTCCGACCAATGTGGATTTTCCGACCTGACGCGGCCCCATTACTATCTGCATTCTACGCCGTGGCTCAGCCATTCGTGATTTAAGAATATTCAGATGTCGCCTTTGATACATAGTGATTTTACAAATTGTGTTTTACAAATTTATAAAACATATTTCACAAAATCGCAAATATTAAGATAATTAATTGACATCAAACTATCTACCGCACAGAAACAACCATATAAAAACATCCCGAGCAGTTCGGGCGCTTCGGCAAGATCGAAAAACTCATTTCGCAGCTGGTTTGTCCGGTAAATTCCCACTTACACCGGACAAATAACTATCCTATAGCTTGTCCAGAACCTTGGCCACAGAACTTTCAGATCGCCAAACCCGTCTAAGTGATCGCCACCAATAGCGGTCACGAACAAAAACGTGATATTTGGATATCTTTGGCAGCCCCACAAGTGTAATGAATTGATTTCCCGCAAACAAGGCTCTTCCCTATGGTTGATTTCTGCTGAAGGTGAATGCGTATGTCACGTTCTACGAACAACTTGTCAGCCACTCGCTGATACTGAGCCAGTGGGTGGCAATATGTTGCCTATTAGTTGTTTAACGCATTCCCTTTAGCTGAATCAAGCCAAAGGGAATACGTTAGGATATTCATTGACAATTGATTATGAAACACGTGGTTCGACACTTTGCGTACGAAGAGTTATGACGGACAAGAGACTCGGGCACTACCGTGTTGGCATTTTCAGGCTGGCTCTTGTGGTTGATCTTGATCCGGGACTCGGAGTTCCCGGAACACTCGGAAGTAATCCGGAGCCATACTAATGAAAATTTCCGTTTCGACATCCGATGATGGCTCAGTATGGAAGGACAGTAAGAGTTCAGATGGCAGACAATCCTTCTGGTTACATGATTCACCTTTAGTCTTGAATTTTTCACCATTGAGTACCGGGGCAAATGACTTTCTCATATCACTGTTCAGGTTTGGATCCTTTAACAGATTAAACTTAAAATACAACACCACCGCATCATTACACCATTTGATCTGGACAAGCCTTATTGGAATCGAGGAAGTTCTAGTATATTGTTTAAAGGTATTGAACAGTGACTCCGCTGCAGCCGTTGCCTCATTCCAGAGAGGGAAGAAAGTCACATGCCCGTCATCTTCCACCTGATATAATTCATCATGATGAAACGCGGCCACAGTCCTTTCATTCAAATCTCTCAATTCCTTTGCAAAACTTTCTACATTTTCCAGCTCCTTTAAGGCATGAAGAACCTCGACTTTTCTTTCCGCAATTTCTTTTTGAGCAGAGAATTGGGCCTTCAAAATTTTAAAGAACTTTGAAAAGTCTATCTCATCACGACCCGCCCCCATATATGCACTGATAAAAATCTCAGATTCCCATGGATTAAAATCAAAAGAGTTACCAGTGAGTGCCGCCATACGATTATAATATCTAAAATACTGACCTTTCAATATTTGCGCTACATTAACACCCGAAAATTTAAGCATAAGCTTGTTACTGCCAAGATCCTTGTCAAATGAAAATCCATATTTAGTACCAACAGCCAACATCGTTTCCCTGCTTATTTCTCCATCCTCCACTCTTTTCATTGTCTCTTCAGAGAACATCTCAAAATTTGGATTCGCATCCAATAAATCACGTGCTTTCTTACAAGGAATGTACTCCGGATCGTTCTCATTAAAATTAATCGATCCGGCCTTGTTATCCTTCACTTCAATGATCACGTCATCATTCTTAAGGATCATCGAACCGTTGTTGAAGGTAATGGCATATTCAATGGTCTCGACACTTCCGTCTTTCCAAAATTCGGTACTGAAGTAGAATTTTGCGTCGATGGTAGGACAGATTCTTACATAACCAACCTCATAAGTGTATTTTGGGCACAGTCAAACGATTCGAATCGTACGAGGCCATTGGCGGCCTATTCGTTGAATTGACCGGTGAGACGCTGAAACTTACCGTCGTCCAGAGAATCAGGGAACTCATCATAGAGATTCATCAACGTCATCGTCGAGTTCATCTCATACGGCCCGCTTGAGTTAACAGAAAACGCTATCAACAACAATCGTCAAATCAAAGCAGTGAAGAGAGCTTTTGACCGGCTAGGCCTCGCCGCGCGGCGGCTTAAATCTTGCGAAACTTGTTCTGATACATTTTATCCATTAAATTTGTTGTTCAATACCTCAATGAGTGTTGTTCGTTTCAAAAAAATACTTACCTTTGCGAAGCTGATTGTTCAGCATACATACGAAAGTGTTTTCGTAAGTCCTTTATAGAAAATGTGGTAGTTTTCAACGTGAGAGGACACGGACAGCACTCATTCTTGTTTAGATTATGCGGTAACGGCAACAATGCCCAATATACCCACATATCTATCAAGTGTGGGGTATTGGGTGTCGTTTATTCTCACTGGGTTTTACCACAACCTTCTATAAGATAGACGAAATCGGCTCCACACTTTCTTTATAAATACCCCATCATAGAAGCCGGGATGGACAACCTTAAAAACATTATGGATGACATTGTCAAAATTATCAAAGATGCCGATGCTTTCATCAAAACATTCAAAGAAATGGTCTATGAAGACATAGATAACGGTAACTTCATACCTAAATGGCACTGCCAACTGGAGGATCATCGTCTTGAAATAATTTGTCCGATGCTATACGATGACCAAATTTTCGTGATTTACGACACTGCAAACAAACTTGTATTCTCTCCTTCAACCGATATTGAATATCTCAAGGAGATAATAAGAAATCTGGAATCCAATAAAGAGACATTGATTGGCTAAAGTGTTCGATTCCATATAGCTATCAGTCAATATCATATCAGCCAATATATAAAAGTTAAAATAACAATTTATTTTACAACAATGACTACATCGGTTACAGAGAAATGTCCACGCGACTTCATCAATGAAACTTTGATTGGAGAAATTGGAGCTATCGTCAATGGAAAAGAGAAGCACGATTACCTCTCCTATCTGCTCATTTCTTGTGGCATTGAATTTTTAGGCAAGTGCACGGCTCCAATAAAAACAAATTGGCAAGACCATAAGAAAAATGGGTATTATTTTAAGAAAGGCCTTGCTCTTTTCCCGAACACTTATAATGAGCCTGGTATCCCAGACACATTATATAGTGGATTACGGTGCGGAATATGTCACGCATTACTACCTAAAAATAACATAATGGTGTCATCCACGAGTAGCCAGGATTTTAGTAGCACTCCGATTTGTCTGAACATCCTCACATTCTATGAAGATTTTAAGAACGCCTGTGAGAAGTTACTTCAAGATGCTGCATATCAAGGTAGGCTTTCAGAGCCATTTATGGCAATATCTAATGGCACGACTGCTGACACAATAAACTTTAAGACAAACAGCATCTGATGTCAATAGAAAAACCATATAAGAAATACCAATAGGAATATAAAATGAAAAGATTAATTTACACATTGATTCTGACATTATCTTCAATAGCATTTTTGATTTCTTGCGGAAATAATAGCCGCTATTACAAATGGGTTGAAGGTGTGTGGGAAGGAAAAGATGAAAATGGCGATTGGGCGGTGGCTGAAATTACCTCCAGTGGCTATAAATTTGTTTGCAGCAATTGGTGCGATTCCCCACTTGACATTAACAATCAGGAAGAATCTCCATTGGACATTAAAGTTGAGGAAAATCTTCTTATTGAGAAAAAAGTCCATGCTATAAACGATTATCTATACCTTGATCCTAAAAAAAAGGCTATAATTGCAATTTTAGGGGAATACACGACACTTCCGCTTAGAAAAAAATCCAGTCAGTCCACTTCAGATGGTACAATTTCCTCACTTGATGAATCTGACGGAAAATCAAATCCATCTGACATACAAAAATCTTCATCCAGCAAATTAATACCTCCCACTAAACCCTATGCTGTCATATATGGTTGGGAAAATGACAATTTAAAAGGTAAAGTAAAGAGACTTGAAGAACAACTTATAAGAATTGGGGAAAGTTCTTACGACCAAGTTTGGGCAGTCATTAAAGAATATGATACATTAGGAAGAATAACATATTATGACAGAGATGGCGACGACCCAAAAGAGCATATTAATCTTAGATCGACAGTTATTCCTTTAGGTTTTCCAAAGGAAAATATAGATGGTATTGATCTGTATAATCTATTTATATTGCGAAGATGTTTTAATCCTTATTATATGCTTGGATATAATGCATCAACTGGCAAGGTAAACTTCGACCCTCCTTATACATTTAGTTATAATGAAGATGGATTAATGGACAAAATCTACTCACATAATAAATTAGTATACACATGCGAATATGATGATTATGGTAATTTAGTCAAACGATCAGAAAACGGACTACCTACACTGCAAATACGCAGGAATTATGACTCATCGCCATCGCCTTCGTACGAAGTCAGACAATATTCCGTAGATGGGATAATGTATAAATCAGTGACATATACGATATTGGGCAATAGAATAACCACTAACACCAATGAGTGGTATGAGATTCTCGAAAGCGATGACGTTCACAGAGATGATAGCAATATTACCACATATGCCTGGAATACGAACTGTGTAGTTTATGATTCTATTAATATCACATATGATGAGAATAACAGGATAAAAAACTATAGAGGTAACGAATATACTTATAATGACAACGGGGACATAATTAAATATGTTCAAGATATATTACCGGCTTATGGCGGTCCTAAAACAGCTATCTGGAAATACCAATATGATGCGGACGGGAATTGGACAAAAGCCACAAAATACAATGTCATATCAGGAGATATACAAATCGAACAAGAACTTGAAACAATAACGCGAAAATATGAATATTATGAATAGAATAAACAAACTTTTTATGATGTGCCTCTTATATGCACTTACAGCATTATATGGGAATGCACAAGTTTTCAACGAAAATGAAGACTTACTCTTATATCCAATTACTAGTGATCAAATAGAGGATTACAATGGGGCAACTTATCTAATAGATTTTAGTTTCTCCAGGTCAACTATCCAGGAACAATGCTTCTCCCAGTTTGAATATAAGGGCAATGTTAAAGCAATGACCATCACACATTATTCTCAAATAGAAGTATGGGATAAAAAAGAATGGAAAAAAGTCGAAACTTATAGAGTAAGCGTCACAGATAGCTCTATTATTCTTAACAATAGACTTATAATAGCAATGCAATATGATGCTTATGAAAAAGGACCATATGTATATACAATGCTCAATGCCAGAGGAAAAGACAGTAAAACAAGATATGGTGGCACCGCTACATACCAAAGAGATAACTTGGGTAGAGTAGAACAGATTACCATTAAGAAAAGGTCAACTATGCAAATATACCGATATTCATATGTTGGGAGTAGTCACAATATTTCAAAATTAGAGAAATTTAACGAAAGTGCGAAACGTGAAGTCGAAGTCAATTACCAATATGAGGGAGGAAAAATAGTTAGTGCTAAATGTTCTTTTTATAATGGTGCAAAATCAAAAGAATATCTATTCACATATAATAAGAATAATGATATATCAAAGGTAGTACTTTCAGAAATCGATGAATTTGGCGGGAAAAGGCGAAATTATTATTTTTCTTATGAATATTCCAATGGCAAAATAGATACTTGTTCATTACAAGTGGGTGACTCTGACGATAGTTATAATAAGTATAAGTGGTCCTTTAAATATGACTCTTACGGGAATTGGATAGAACGAGTCGAACAACAGGTCAATGGCACGGAACGGATAACACGGCAAATATCATACAATTAAATCCACTATGACAAAGATTAGATTTTTTGTTGGGAGGATTTGTGGGAAACACAAAATGGCACTGTATAAAAACTGTTACAAGATAGTTCAGGTGCTTCGACGAGTCCAGTGGCCTGTCAAACCACAGCCGAAATAAGAAATATCTGTCATAACAGCCCGAAAAGAAATTCCCATTGCTGAATTTTTGTCACGTGAAAAATTCAGCAATGGGAATTTCTTTTCGGACCACACCCTATGATGAGTACTACTTGCTCAGTTCGGAGGCGTGGGAGAGGAGATATTCCTCAGCCTCG
>ERZ1034984.668-NODE-668-length-37271-cov-30.332814_pt1 | contig 37271 bp, 36 predicted proteins | sample MGYA00520589_ERZ1034984 | MGnify/ENA primary metagenome ERZ1034984 (study PRJEB33766, sample SAMN09781790) | gut metagenome | biome: gut microbiome | host: Homo sapiens | place: Madagascar | study: EMG produced TPA metagenomics assembly of the PRJNA485056 data... | reverse complement strand
ATAATCCGCTATCGCGAAAAAGTCCAATGCTGATTTGCGGAAAAAATAATTTTTTTCAAAAAAATTTGATTTTTTGCTGCTTGCAGCAGATATTATGAGAAGCGCAGGAATTGTTTTGCAACCTCATAACATGCAGTATATTAAAGAAGTTTTTCTTCTTAAGAATAAAACATATTCAGGAGGTTGAACATGGACAAAGAGAGCAGCAGTCAACAAAAACTTTACCTGGGATTTGATGTCTCGGAAAAAAGTATTGAAGTTTTTGGTGTTTGTGGAACCCAAAGTACAGAAAAAGCAATCCGGATCGAAAACAGTCGATCAAGCATTCAATCTCTGTTAACTCATTTTAAAGATAAGGAGCAAGTTTGTATTGTGATGGAAACGGGAACACACTCAACTTGGATGAGTCGATATATTCGGGAGATAGGATTTGAAGTGATTGTTGCCCACGCAAGAGATTTAGCTCTGATTTATGGCGCCAGTAAAAAGAATGATCGCATTGATGCAGAGAAACTTGCCCGATTGGCTCAAGCTGACAGAAAACTATTGCATCCTATTGAACACATGTCAGAGGAACGCCAGCAGGATTTGATGATTATAAAATGTCGTGCTCTTCTGATAAAACAACGGACTCAATTAATCAATACAATTCGTGGAATGTTACGAACCTTCGGAATCAAAGATCATTCGACCTCGGTAAGAAATGTCAAGAATTTTGAACTTTCCAATTTACCTTCCCAAGTGATTACTGCACTTTCTCCATTATTGCAGCAAATCAGGTTTACCGAAATGCAGATAAGATACTATGATCGAGAAATTACAAAACTTTGCAAGAAATATCAGGTAACAGAAATTCTTCGGCAAATTCGTGGTGTTGGACCTGCAATATCTTTAACATTTGTTCTTCTGGTTGGAGATATTTCCCGTTTTCCTGATCCCAAACGGTTGGCGGCTTATTTTGGAGTTGTTCCCAAGCAGGATCAATCAGGTGAAACAGATAAACAAACCAATATTACTAAAGCAGGAAATAGTCTTATGCGAGTATTGCTAATACAGGGCGCACAGTATATTTTAGGTCCCTTTGGAACCGAATGCGATTTACGGGATTATGGGAAAAGAATAGAAGCACGGGGAGGCGTCATTGCCAAGAAAAAAGCACGGGTTGCTGTTGCAAGAAAATTGATCATACTGATGCATCGACTTTGGTCAAATCCGGAAAAAGAATATATTCCATGTTTTAAAGCACAGAACCGGGAAAAACATATAAAATTACGAAAAGTGCTTGAACAACAAGGACGCCGCCAGAGAATTATCTATAACCCATTGACCAATTTAGTTTGACAGGAGTGTTCGGAATATAGAATGGTTGATTGATAAAAAAGCTTTTGTCCTGTCCTGATGACTCCGGAATTGCGTCGGAATCAGCACATAGCCAAGTGCAATAATAAAATTCGCAAGCAGATTGGAGCATCCGGGCGGACATTTTCATGAGGCGTCCTTGGCCGGACTTATTAAGACCTCGTATAGCAGCCAGACAAAAGCAATCTTTTGATCGTCAAGCCGATCATTCTAAAAAAAAGCAATTTTTTTTGAAACAGGGGGTTGACATTCTGCTTCTCATAGCAGACGCAATTTCCTATCGTGACCGATAGGCTTTTGATTACGCACGCATTACGCACGCATTACGCTCTTTGAGTGCGTAATACATGCATAATATGATGATGGAATGAAATTACGCACTTGACACGAGTGTGAATAAGGCTTAAATTACGCACGAATTAAGAATGAATAAGGAGGGACTCCCATGAATCAAACGAAAGCCGCAAGAATGCATCCCGGAGCGTTCAGAAGCTGCCTGATTCCGTTCACGGATCAGATTCTGGACTGGTGGTATGACGATCTCCTGACTGCCGCCGAAATCCAGCGCCGACTGAAAGCGGAAGGCCTGGACGTTGCGAGAACCACAGTCATGCGTTTCATCAAAGTCCGCGAACAGCGAGCCGCAAAGCGGAAACGTCCTGCAGCATTGAGAAAGAAAAACACGATTTCAGCGGAACATCCTGTGATTCCACCACCATCCCAAACTCAATCATCCAGTCTTGGAATAGCGGCACTCCCCGCATCTGAACCGACAAAAAATATTCCTCCTGCACAACAGAGAAAACAGCAGGCTGGAAATCGGCTCTTTCAAATACTGAAAAACACGTCTGCACAGGAACTCGGACGAATGGCGGATGAGGCAGAAGAACAGAAACGTAAAGCATAAATTGTTATCGACAGTTCCATTGTTCTCTAATTTTTCTAAACGTTATTACCTACATTCACTTTATCCATATACCATGAAGATGGCTACGTTACGCTTAGTAATACATCACAGCTTTATGTGAAATTCAGGTGCACCTTTATACTCTGAAAAGAAATTTCAGAATAATTCACGAATTGTCACTTCTCAAAATACATGGGGCAAAAAAGAGAACCGTGCGTTTTGTATGTTATCCCCTGTTGTTGTTCCTGCGTCTACTTTGATAATTCACCTAACAAATAAAAGAAACATTTTTTTACAATAAATATTAATATTTATCTATTATATAGTTTGCAATGTTACCTACAGAAAGTAAAGTACAGTACAGTATAATCCTATAGGATATCAATGTTTCAAAAGCAAACAAAAACAATCGGAGGAGTAAATGAAAAATCAAGTAGTCCGCAAGTTCTGCGTAATCGCGGGAACCCTGCTCGGCATCATGGCAGAGGTTTATGGAACTCCGCAAGAAGAAACAAAAGACTTTGCTCAAAAAATGATAATGTCCCAAATTTTGTGATGGGACGTGTTGTTTGACAAGGTTGCATCTGCCTTTTATTTTGAGTAACTCAAAATCTCAACGTAAAGGAAAAGGCAGATGCAAGGTAAAATTAGCATGGATTTGTCATTTTGTCAATCAGAGGAAGGATTTTCTCTGGATGAACTTGTTGTAAAACTGGCTGATGTGTATGAACGCAAGGCATTCGGGGAGCTACTGAAGATGATCTTGCAGATGATCCAGGAGATTCTGATGTATCGTATTTTTCATGGAAAAATCGATGCAATGAAGTGTTGTCCTGCCGGTCATCTTCGCCTCAACGGTAGCTTCGAACGGCGTATTCGTACCAGTCTTGGAGAATTCAAAATGACGTTCTGGCGTGTGAGTTGTTCTGCGTGCGAAAAAACCTTTTCGCCCTTGCAACGATTCATTCACTTGGGGCGTTACCAGACGAAAACCATTGAACTTGAAAAGTTGATTGTATCATGCAAAAATCGAGAAGGATGAATTTATATCCATAAAGAATGATGACGGGGAAGAATTAAAAGTTCCTCTGGCTATTCTTCTGTTTATGGAAAAGTGCCCTCATACTTTATTCAGTGATTTAGCAAGCATTGTTTCTCCGTCTCAGGAACTTGAGATTGGAGTGAATGTTTATGGAAAAATTGAGAAAGCAAAAATCACAGAGGCTACTCGCAGAATTTTTTACGTGGAAGATGACGATAAAGAAGATGTCCTTCCTGAGTTGAAAGATGGCGATAAAGTAACACTTACCGGTGTTGTAACGCGTGCAAACGAATCGGCGCAATCTATTGGTTTCCTACATCTTGATCATGTGATTACCTGTAAGCCAGAAACAGGAAAATGTCTTGCTGATTTCAAGAATGCATTGATTTCACAGAATCATAAATATCTGTACGTTCCGCAAATGAAATTGACCGGTATTGTTGAGCGTATAACGCCATCGGGAGAAAATAAAGATCGGGTTCGTATTTTCTTCTCAAATTTGGAACCGGAAGATGCGCCGGAAGAGTCTGAACCATATACGCCGTACCTGCTCCCGAAAGAGGAATTACCCGAAGAATGAATGCAGAACAGCATATCCCAATCTTTGTAGGTTCAACCTATCAAGACCTGAAAGAATATCGAGCAAAAGTTAAAGACACCTTGACTCGAATGGAGACTTTTGTCCACGGTACAGCCCCGACTTCAAGTCCAGCCCGGAGCGGTCGGAGCTGCGCGAACGCATCCGCAACTACCATCGGCTGCTGCGCGACAAGCTCGGGCACGACCTGCCGCTCTACGTCACCGAAATCGGCTGGCCGACTCCGCCGCAGGGGCCGATGGCCAACACTGAACACCAGCAGGCCGCCTACATGGCGCGTGCCGCGCTCATCATGTTCGCCGAAGACATCAAGGCGGTCATGCCCTACTGCATGGGCCAGCCGGAGAAGAATCCCGCCGAAAAGGAGCACTTTTTCGGTTTCGTCCGGCGCGACCTCACCCCGAAACCGGTGCTGGCCGCCTATGCGGCCGCTGCCCGGCTGCTGGAAGGGAGCGATTACCTCGGCGACCTCGATATCGGCAGCGATATCGGCGCGATGCTCTTCCGCCTTCCGGACGGGCGGCGCATGGCGGCGCTCTACACCGACGGCCCCGAGCAAAGAATCCTCTTCCGCCCCGATTGCGACCGGCTGACTCGAACCGACATCGTCGGCAATTCCGAAGAGCTTGAAGTCCGCAACGGGAAGCTCCCGCTCACGTTGACCGAAGATCCTGTCTACCTGATCGGGTTGGGCCCCGCCGTGGAAGGGAAGCTGACCCGCGACGGCGGCAAGTGGAGCGGAGTCATTCGCCGGGGCAAACGCGAATGCCGCTTCGCCGCCGACCCGGCCGCCGCCTTCGACGCGCCGGGCGTGCAGTGGCACGAGATGAACGCGACGGGAATCGACAAGAGCAAATTCCTCGTCCGCTGGGCGGCGGCGTGGAACCGGCAATTCCTGCTGCTCGATTTCCGCATCACCGACGACGAGCCCGGCTGGAATCCCGGCGACGGCGCCGATGTCTGGAAGGGCGACGCGATCGAACTCTTCATCAGCGCCCGCCCGGACCGGGTGGTGCCCGGCTTCCTCAAGGAGTTCGACTACCAGCTCCTCTTCACCCCCTTCGCGAAAAACAGCCGCAAAGAGGTTGCCGTCTACGGCATGTGCGGCGATAATTCGCTCCGCGGCAAACCGATTCCGGGAGTGAAGGCGGTGTATCGCGTGGAGAAAGACGGCTGGAGTGCCCGGCTGGCGATTCCGTTCGCCGCCCTCGGCCTGCCGGACGGTCCACAGGATAAAATCGGGCTGGAAATCGCGGTGGACAATCGCGGCAAAGAGCAGCCGCGGTTTCAGGTCAACTCCAACGACTGCAGCGTACGGCCCCGGCATCAAAACCAACCTCTTCGGCACCGCCATGCCGGTCGCCGGAGAACTGCCGGACGGCACCGTCTGGTTCGTCGGCAGCGACATGACCCGGCAGAACGCCTACATCACCTGGTCGAAGGACGGCCGGATTTTCGACCGTACCAAACTCCTGATGCACATCAGTTACAAAGCGGTCCCGGGGATCAGCAAACCGGCGGTCGGCGGCGCACAGTATTTCCAGACGATCACCCGGAACGGCAACATCTATCTGGTCTACAGCATCGCGAAGGAGAAGATCGGGATCTGCCGGATTCCGGCGGAGGTGCTGAAATGAAACTCTGTGTCGCATTCCTGTTCTGCTTCGCCGCGCTACTGCTGCCCGGCGGAGAACTCCCGAACCGCGAGGCGCTGTTCGCCCTCCCCGGCTGGACTCCCGCACCGGGCTTTGAACCGAACGGAAACGAGAACATCCGCGGCATTTTCTATGACGGGCTGCCCTACCGGGGCAAGCCGACCCGCGTTTTCGCCTGGTACGGAACTCCCGCGAAGACCGAAGGGAAGTGCCCGGCGATCATCCTCGTGCACGGTGGCGGCGGAACCGCGTTCCGCTACTGGGCGCGGCTCTGGGTGGAGCGCGGCTATGCGGTGCTCGCCATGGACACCACCGGCGGAGTCCCCCGCAACAACGGGGAATCCGGCAGCGACAACAGCGTCCATCATCCCGAAGGCGGCCCCGGACTCGGCCGGGTGTTCCGCGACACCGGGCTGCCGCCGCAGGAGCAGTGGCCGTACCACGCGATCGGAGCGGTGATTCGCGCCAACACCCTGCTGCGGAGTTTCCCGGAGATCGACCCGGAGCGAATCGGCGTCACCGGCATCTCCTGGGGCGCAGTGGTCGGCGAGACCGCCGTCAGCCTCGACAGCCGTTTCAAGTTCGCCGCGATGGTCTACGGCTGCGGATTCCTCGGGCGCAACTCATCGTGGAAGGAAACCGAATTCGCCAAAATGCCGCCGGAACTGGTCGAACGCTGGGTCCGGCTCTGGGACCCCTCGTCTTACCTGGCGGGAGACAAGGTGCCGATCCTCTTCTGCAACGGCGTATCGGACAGGCACTTCCGGCCCGATTCCTGGTGGAGCACCTGCCGTCTGGTCAAGCCGGAACTCCGTCACACCGCGCTCCGGGTGGGGATGGGCCATGCGCATCCGCCGAGCGGAGACCAGCCGGAGGTGGCCGCCTTCGCCGACGCGGCGGTCAGGGGCGGGAAGCCGCTTCCGCGCATCGTCTCGCAGACGCCGGAAAGCGTGGTCTACGATGCGCCGATCCCGCTGAAACGGGCGGAGCTCAACTGCACCGAAGACACCGGCGACTGGACCAGGCGACGCTGGAAGATCGTCCCGGCCCGGATCGATCGCGAGAAGCGGACCGTCACCGCGGAAATTCCACCGGCGGCCACAGCGTGGTACTTCAACATCATCGACGAACGCGGCTGCATCGCCAGCGGCGAAATCGAAGAGAAGAAGTGATCCGCTCATGGCAGGTCCGCCCACGATGACACTCGCTGAAATCACAGTTCGTAATTGCAGGATGGAAATGTGGGTGTGGGGAAAACACGTTCTCCCCATTCACAAAAACCGGCGCGACAGATTCTGAAATTTCTTCTCCCGCCGGTTAGATTCCTTCTTTTGACAGGTTGGACGGACGGACTTCGGGCTCGACCGATCGAAGGTAATCGACGGACCGGCGGACGCCTTCCAGCTGCGAATACGTTTTTGCCTCATATTCCACATTGATCCACCCCGTATAACCGCTTTCCCGGATCGCCCGCAGCATCGGAGGATAGTCGAAATCGCCCTCCCCGATCGCCGCCGCCTGATACCAGCGTCCGTCCAGCCCGCGCCAGAATCCCGGCGCCTCGTCGGTGCGACAATGGAAATCCTTGAAATGCATATGGACCGTCCAAGGCAGCGTCCGGCGGAACGATTCGACCGGATCTCCGCCCGTCCACGCGTTGCCGACGTCAAAGGTCAGCCGGAGACCCGGCACCGCGTCGTGAAACAGCAGAAAATCCTCCGGCGTCACGCACGGGCTCAGCGCTCCCGGAAAATTTTCAATCGTCGGCGTCAGGTCACGTATGCGGCACTCTTCGGCAGCCTGCGACACCACCTCCAGCCAGCGGTTCTGATTTTCCCTTCGGTCGGTTACGCCCTCCAGCGGCAGCGTCGGGATGAGGATCTTGTCCGCACCGCAGAGCACGGCCCGATCCAATTCCCGCTGAAGCTCCTCCTCTCCATCGGGTTGGCGATAAACCAGGCGCTGAAGGAAGGCGATATAGCAGACGACCTTCAACCCGGCGTCTTCGGAGATCTTTTTCAGATCCTCCGGAGAACACACGCCGAACCCGTTGCCGAACCATGTGCCGGTCCAGTCAATTCCCTTCATGCCGAGCTTCACCGTTTCCGCCGCCACCGCCTCCGGTTTCAGCTCCGAGAGACACAAGGACATCATACTGTAATTCAGCATCTATCACTCCGAATGTTTGGTAATTTGAACGGAGTCAGCCCTGATCAGCGGATTCGTTCAAAATACTTCTCATGTCAATAACGGCTTTTCTTCCACTCCCTTCCGGAAGCGGCAGTCGGCGATTTCCAGCCGATCGCAGCCGGTGGCGCGGACATCCTGCCGCCAGCCGGAAGCGTCAAGCTCCCAATCGATTGCGACGTTCCGGAATTCGATACCGGAGGCATTCTCCAATTCGAAGGCGGCGGCGGTCGAGGAACATCCCCAGTGGCCGTGTTCGTCGCGGTCCGGGGCCGGACCCTTGCCGCCGTAACGCAGCCGGAGGTCGCGGAATGTGATTCCTTCGAGCTTTCCCTCCGGATTCCCGGTCAGGTAGGAGGAGCGTTCCGCCGTTCCCGAAATATTGGAGAACGAGAGGTCGCCAATCCGCCGCGTACAAGGCGGATTCAACGTCCTTTGATTGTCCAGCTTGATGCAGAACGGGCGGCGCGCGTAGAGCTGCAACCCGTTGAAATCGAGATCCGAAACCGTGACGCCACGGTCCCGCTCCCAATACCGCGAGGCCACGCAAATTCCGGTCCTGGAATCCGAGATGGAGATGTTGCTGAATGTGCAGCGCCGAATCTCCCCATTGCCGACCCCGACCCGGATGGCGTTGGCGAAGTCGCTGGAGAACACGCAGTTGCTCACCGTGATGTATTCACAAATCCGGGGCTTTTTGAGCGGTTCGAAATCGGCGCGCAGCGTCAGCGAGTCGTCCGCGGTCAGGATGATGCAACCGCTCACCGTCACGTGGCGACAGCAATCAAGGTCGATGCCGTCGTTGTTGATCACCCGCGGAGAGCCGTAAATACGCACACCGGAAATTGTTACACGTTCACATCCGTGCAAAAAGCAGTGCCAGTAGGACGCATTGGTCAGCTCGACGTCGCGAATCCGAACATCCGTGCATTCACAGAGATAGATCATCTGGCCCGGCCGCTCCGGATGCCGCTTGAAGAAGGGCGGCGTGACGCCGAACGTCGGGTCCGGTTCATTCATCCAGGCGGAAAAGTTGCCGTCGATCCGCCCCTCCCCGGCGATGGTGATCTCCTGCTGTTCCACCGCCACAATCAGGTGACGGCCGCTGACCAGCTCATCGCGGAGCACCCGGTTCTGCGGGCAGAAATCATCGGCGTTGTAGTCGGAGAGGTCGGGATTGGCCTGAATGACCGCCCCGGCGTCGAGCAGAATTCCACCGCGACTCCTAAGGTAAATTGTTCCGGTCCGATAAGTTCCGGGCGGAAAGTAAACGATTCCACCCGCGTCAAGTGCGCGCTGGATCGCCCGGGTATCGACGGCGACCCCGTCTCCGGCGGCGCCGAACTCCTTCACATTGGCATACATAGACGGATCTTCCCTCATTTAATGACCAAGCAGTGCATCGATAATATACGCGTCGAGGGCCTCATAGTCACGCTCGTTGCGCAAATTTTCGACGGTTTCCTCGCTGAGCGAACGGCTGATTTCCAGGAGCCGCAGGAAAACCCGGCGACTGTTGGCAAGATGGCGAAGGGCCGCCCCGTCCTTCTGGGTCCGCATCGCCTTGACATCGAGCCCCACCCACTCCCCGCCGCAGCCGAAACCGTGACGGTCGAGAATCCGCACCTGGTTGAAGGCGCGGCGCAGATCGACCGACGCAAAGCTCTTGTCCTGGTCGAATTTCAGCCCGTTCTGGTCGTTGAGATGCACGCTCCAGAGTTTTTTGTGGGCGAGCGCATACCCCATTTCATCGGAGGGGTCGAGACCGGCGAGGATGGCGTGGGCGCTCTCGATCAGGCAGCCCACCCGCTCCGGAGCCGAGGTCAGCAGCCCCAGCCCGATTGCGTGGCCGATGGTCGGAATGTAGGTGTGATCCATCGGCTCGTTGGGTTTCGACTCGATCATGACACGAATTTCCGGATCGTAATCGAGCATGGCCTGAATCGCGCCGGCAATGCGTTCCACCGCGACAACGGAATCCTTGGCCTCGCGGATATAGGTGCCTTCGCGAGCCAGCCATAACACGATATTACGAGTCCCGAGCGCGCGGGCGATATCGACGCAGCGCAAGCTCCGTTCCAGCGCGTAGCGACGGCATTCCGAATCGTTCGATGTATAGCCGCCGTCGATGGTGCGCGGGTCCATCCACAACCGCGGAGCGACGAATTCGGCGGTCAAGCCGTGATCGTCAAGCACTTTTTTCAACACTCCGGCCCGTTTCTCGATCTGCTCCGGCGTCAGTCCGTCAAGGTCAGGAACCGCATCGTCATCATGGAATTGCACCCCTTCAAACCCGAGTTTCCCGTACAGTTCGAGCTTGGAAGAAAAATCGATGGTGTTGCGCACCTTCGGCCCGAACGGGTCCTCGCCTTCGTGAATGTTCCACGGACCAAATGAAAACCTGAAGATTCCCGGCATTTCCCATTTCCTCCCATCGGTTGAGTTTCTGCATTAATTATAGCGCATCCGGGAGTCCGGGACCTTGACAAAATGACGATTTAATAGTACGATATTACGAAACAGGAGAGAATGACGCATGAATCCCGTGACCGCCGACCGCAAGGACTTTTTCCCGGAAGGGCGCTACCCCATCACCGTGAGGAACATCCGCGGCGACGGGGCGGAACAGCATGAACACGACATGACCGACATCCGGCACAAGCACAATTTCGCCGAGCTGGTCATCGTCACCGACGGCTGCGGCGTCCAGTGGATCGACGGCGAACAATACCGTGTGGCCGCCGGCGACATCTTCCTCATCCGGGGAAACACCGAACACTGTTTTCTCGAACGAAGCGGGCTGTCGCTCTCGAACATCATGTTCGACGACGTCTCGCTCGAACATCATCTGAAAAGCATGCGCGCCCTGCCGGGATACAACGCACTGTTCCTGTTCGAGCCGGCCTACCGCAAATATCACCGCTTCGGGAGCCACTTGCATATCTCCGCGGAGGCCCTGCTCCCCGTCGTCAATCTGCTGCACGCGATGAGCACGGAACTCCAACGCGGACTCCCCGGCTGCGACCTGCTGCTGCTGGCGAAGACCATCGAGATCTTCGTACGCATCTCCCGCGAATACGCGAAATGCCCCAACCCCGTGGTGCGGAGTCTCAACCGGCTCGGCGAAGTGATCAGCCGCCTGGAAAAGGAGTACCGCGAAGAGTGGACCATCGCCGCCATCGCCCGGATCGCCAACATGGCCCCGAGCACGCTGATTCCGGTCTTCAAACGGGCCACCGGTCACACGCCCATCGATTACCTGATCCGCATCCGGGCGCTCAAAGCCGCCGAACTGCTGCGGCAGAGCGACCGGCCCGTCACCGAAATCGCACTGCAGACCGGGTTCTCCGACTCCAACTACTTCTCCCGTCAATTCCGCAGGATCTATCAGCTTTCCCCCCGGGATTACCGCCGCCGTTTCCTGTGACGGGGCAGTCATTCCTGAAACGGCCAGTCGTGGTCAGTCGATGGACCCGTCTTTCCATCGAAGCGACGGGGTGAAGCATCGGCGGATTCCCGGCGTTTCGGGATGTTCGATCAGCCCGACCAGGGCTTCGCAGGCGCGCCGGATCTCTTCCTCCGGCGTGAGGTCGAGGATTCCCGTTGCCGGAACGGCATCGCCGCAGGACGCCGCCATCGCGGGATAGTCGGTGATCACCGGACCGCAAATTCCGGTCTCCGCGACAGCCGCGGCCAGCTCGGGATACTCCGAACCGAAGCAAAACAGCCCTTCCGGCTTCGCCGACTCGTCACAAAGCTCTCCGGCTTTGCTCCTCACCGGCAAAACCGGAATCTCTCCCCGATCCCCTCGGCATAAAGTGCCACTTATTTCCTCACAACTCCTTATTGTTCTTTTGTGGTCGAGTTGGTTCGGAGCTATATACGCAACCGAATCCACACTCATTTAACCTCGGAAAGGATGAAAAATGGATGCTCAAACGCAACAAAGCGAAGTCCGCGCCCAGCTGCTCAATCTTCAGCATTTGGCGATGTCGGAACTCACCGAAAAATGGAAACTCTTGTTTCACAAGAACCCGCCGGAATATGGAGAAGTCTTTATGCGCCGCCGTCTGGCACACCGCATTCAAGAACTGGCCTACGGTGGATTGAGCGACGCCGCTCAAAAGAAGATGCCTCTTCACCAGAATTTATGGGGATAATATGCTCAGTTTGAGCGTAATTTTTCTGACAGTCAAAATGAAGTGACGGATATTTCCGTCATTTCGCGGTAAAATGACGGATGATTTTCGTGATGCATATTATGAGGGTTTGGATGAAAAAAAACATTTTTTCTTCCAAACAGGCAAAAGCCGTATTTACATCAGGTTCTGGCGGCTGTCAAACGGCAAACGGAATAAAAGCGACCAACGGGAGCGGTTATGCCGGATTGCCGCTTGACTGACGGCGGGTTCTGATGTATCTCGCACCGATTTACCCACAAATTCTCGTGAAGACCCAAGAAGATGAACAGCGTCAACGGCAAAATCCGCCGGACGCATTCCGGCCTCCGTGTCGGCATGGTGATCGTGCGAACCTGGCGCGACTCCAAATATGAGGTGCGCGTCTGCAAAGACGGCTTCGAATGGAACGGGCAGCTATTCAACTCGCTCTCGGCGACGGCGCGCGCCATCACCGGAGTCAATCGCAACGGATATGAATTCTTCGGAATCAAGGACAAAATATGACAGAAATCCAAACGCAGGTACGGTGCGCCGTCTATACGAGAAAAAGCACCGATGAGGGACTGGACATGCAATTCAATTCGCTGGACGCTCAACCCGAAGCGGGAGAAGCGTTTATCGCCAGCCAGAAAGCCAAGGGCTGGGTCTGTCTTCCTGATCGTTATGACGACGGCGGATTCAGCGGCGGCAACACCAACCGTCCGGCGCTCACCCGTTTGCGGCAGGACATTGCGGACGGCAAGATCGACGCGGTGGTGGTCTACAAGCTCGACCGTCTGTCACGTTCGCTGTTGGATTTCGCTGGTCTGCTGACGCTGTTTGACAAGCATAACATCGCCTTTGTGAGCGTGACGCAGGACATCAACACCTCAAGCAGTTCCGGGCGTATGATGCTGAACATCCTCATGACGTTCGCCCAGTTCGAACGGGAGGTCATCACCGAACGCATCCGCGACAAGGTCGCCGCCGCCAAGAAAAAAGGCATGCGCTGCGGAGGACCGCCGCCGATGGGCTACACGTCCAATCCGGTCACCAAAAAGCTGGAGATCGTTCCCGAAGAGGCCGAAATTGTCAAACGGATCTTCGAGTCTTATCTCCGGCTCGGTTCGGCTCGGGATGTCGCGGCGGAACTGGATGCCGACGGACTGAAAATTCGCACGAGGGTCAGCCGGAAAGGCAAGACGCACGGCGGCACGACGTTCACCGGAGCCTACATCTACCAGATGCTGGCCAATCCGACCTATGTCGGGCTGGTGAAGCATTACGACAAAACCTATCCCGGCGAGCATGAGGGCATCATCGACCGGAAGGCGTGGGATGCGGCGCAGGCGCTTCTGAAAACCAATCTGGTTCATAACGGGCGCCAATGCAAGCGGCTGACCCCGTTGCGCGGACTGGTCAAATGCGGCTGTTGCGGCGGTCCGATGATGGAAAACTTCACCAAGAAGGCGCGAGGCAAGCAGTACCGCTACTTCATCTGCGAACACGATGCGAAACGCCTGCGTTCGACGTGTCCGCTGAAGCGCGTCCCGGCGGGGGAGCTGGAATCTTTGCTCCTGAATGAAATCGGCACGATGCTGGCGAAGCCGGAGATTCTCGCCGGCGTCCTGCACTCGGCGGCGGAACTGGACGAGAACGGCAAACGGCTGAAGCTGAAACAGGTGCAGGCGGCGTTCGCCGACCTTGTGAAAGTCTGGAACGTGATGTTTCTGGTCGAGCGGTACAAATTCCTCCGTACAATCATCGCCGGGATCACGGTGTTTCCAGATAAAGTCACCATCGAATACAACACGCAGGGCTTGGAATTGGTCATCGCGGAAACGGAGGTCAAATGAACCGGCAGATTGAAAAACTGGTCAACGGCAACATCGCGGTGACGATCCCAATCCGGCTGAAGTACGACGGGCACAAAACAGTTATCATCCAGCCGGAAAAGGCCGACGCGGAACTTCGCGAGGAAGATATGTCCCCGTTGCAAAAGGCACTGGTACAGGGTTTTCAATACCGCGATGCTTTGGAAAACGGCGAAGCCGCTTCCGTGTCGGAACTCGCACGGCGGGAAAACCAGGAACGAGCGTTCCTGTTCCGGGCATTGTCGCTGGTTAATCTCGCCCCGGACATTCTCGAAGCCATACTGGACAGCACGGAGTTGCCGACCATTACGCTCTCCCGTCTGCGGAAGGGATTTCCCGACGACTGGGACGAGCAGCGAAAGTTCTTCGGCATGGCATAGCAAACATAATCCCGGCTGGCATTCCTCGCGAAGTGCCAGTTGGAATTCAGTGCCGTCCGACACAAGTTTTTCACTGCGCTATTTCTTTGATATATCTTGATTATCAGTTGGATATAACTCGAAAGCATGGCATTGTATTTGCAACATGGACAACCATATGGAGATGCGAAAATGCAGATCACGAAAGAATCGCTGAATAAGGGAATCGAACGGCTGGACAAGTGATTAACACGAGAGAGCCAATACTTTTGAAATCGGCTCAACTAATAATGGAAATGCTATGATGAAGCGCCGGATAGACAGTCGCGCAGTTGAAAAAAAATCGGGGATATTGGAGATATCTACGATTTTTTTGCCTCTTCTGCAGTTTGTGTAAAACTCGCCTCAAATGATAATTTTGATATTGTTGTTCGGGAGATTGAAAATTTTGAGACGCATATATTCAAGATCTCGGTATCCATATGCCTGTCGAAGCATTGTCCTTACCTTGTTATTGAAACCTTCCATGGAAGCATTGGTCATGTTTCCGAAACGCCAGAATCCCAGAATTCCATCCCAATGCTGTAATATGGTCTTTGCCATTTTGTGGAGTTGATCGGATTGGATTTTCTGTGCGGCCTTTACCCATCGAAGCAATGCGTCTTCTGCCTGAGAAACGTTTTGAGCCACAGAGTAAATACTCCGTAGAGCTTCTTTCATCATGTGAACATCAGCCAACTCCTGAAAGGTCTGTTTGATCTTAGAGAGGTATGCAGTCGCCTCTGAACTCAAATTTTCCTCATTGCGCAAAAGTGTGAAGCGTTGATTTTTCAAAATGGCACGTTCTTCCGCATCCAGTTTTGCCGCTATTCTTCTCCTGACGAGATCCAGTTTTTCATTCATCAGTTTGATAACGTGAAAATGGTCGAAAACAATCTGTGCGGATGGAAGATGTTCTTTTACCCAGTGGATGAAAGGGAGGCCAATTCAATCCTTTTGAGCGTAGAGGTACTTCACATAACCACCTACAACTATGTAAAGAATATACATGCTCTCTTCTGAATTTTCAAGACGGACCGGGCACAAACCGGGCACAAAATCGGGTACCATTTTTTTATTCGACTTAAAAAATTATCTAGGTAAAAAAATTTTGGAAATCAATACTTCTCTTTTGACTTTGTTCATTTGGAGAGATATCTTACAACGAATATAGTAGGAGAAGTGACAAAACAATGGCAGAAAAGACAAAGAAAGTTTTGAAGGCAACGATTCAAGCCGATGGCCGAGTGGTCGCCGTGGTTTCTTTTGGAAACAGCAAAGATTATATCAGCTTGACTGATATAGCCAAATATCGAAACCCGGATTTTCCCGCCGATGTGATCAAGAACTGGATGCGTTCTAAGAGTACGATTGAATTCCTAGGGTTATGGGAGAAAATCCACAATCCGGATTTTAAACTGGTCGAATTCGACCAGTTTAAAAGTCAGGCTGGAGAACATGCTTTCGTCCTGCCTCCCCAAACTTGGATAGCGAAAACCAGCGCAATCGGAATAATTTCTCGCTCGGGACGTTACGGTGGAACATTTGCCCACAAAGATATTGCTTTTGAATTCGCCTCTTGGATTTCTGCGGAATTCAAACTTTACATCATTACTGACTACCAGCGTCTCAAAAATGATGAAAACAGCCGTCTTTCCCTTGACTGGAATCTGAATCGTTCACTTGCCAAGATCAATTATCGGATTCATACTGATGCAATCAAAGAGAACTTGATTCCGGAAGACCTTTCTTCCTGGAAACATAAGTTTGTATATGCAGACGAAGCCGATCTGTTGAATCTTGCACTATTTGGAATTACGGCTAAAGCATGGCGTGAAGCCAATCCGGATAAAAAAGGAAATATTCGGGATTATGCAACATTGGAGCAGTTGATTGTTCTGGTCAATCTCGAAAACCTGAATGCGGCTTTTATCGAGCAAAAGATGTCCCCAGATGAACGGCTGCTTGCATTGAATAAGGCTGCGAGAAAACAAATGCAGACATTATTGAAAACGAAAGCAATAACCCAATTACCTCCTGAAAGTTGAAATAGAAAAAATCAGAACCGGCAGGAGGTACTATGTCTTCCACTGATTCTCCAAATAATCAACTCAATTCCCTTACTCAGAATCCCAATCAATCGTTTATTCAGCTGTTTTTCGCGAAACCGAATGACATTCTTCGCTTCCCGCTGTTTTTGGAGGACAATCCCCGGAGGCTTGAGGCGATCAGGGCCAGAGGCGGGTTGTCGGATTTTTCACCGGAAGCTTTGAAACAGCTTCAGGATATTTTTCATACGCTCAAAAGCGGTGATTACAGCCGCTATTCTCCGGAGCGGGTAACGTATCTGGATTTTCTGAAGCACAACACGCTTCATGCACTCAAAGAGTATACCGCCGAATACGACCGGTTGGAAAACGATCTGTTCCGGGAGAATAACCGGATTTTCGCAGCGGAATATTTCAGCCGTCTTTCGGAGATCACCAGACAGCTCGGATACGTCAACGGCTATCTCACCATGTTCTCCTTCTCGCTTGCCGGTTATCGCAAGATCGAAGAGTTGGAAAACACGATCCGGGAGTTGAAACGGCAGGTATCCCGCGTCCCTGAACTTGAGGCAGCCATCCGCAATCTGGAATCCCTGCTGGAGGTGGAAAAAGAACGGAATCAGGCGTTGCAGAACGCGCTGGCGGCCCAGTATGGAATGAAGCCGGTTCTGAGTGTCAAGGAAAAGACCGATATCATCAACGACTGCTTCCGGGAGCTTGCCGGTCTTGATAAAAAGTATTCCTATACGGAACGCACCATTCGGAATTGGGATGCCGGAGGTTGTCCGTTCAACGGATACAGCACACTCTACAATGCCGTGGAATTGAAGGCGTGGTGTTTCAAAATCGTTCGTGAACTCCGCATGAAAGAGAGCATTGTGAAACCGATTCACGGCATGACTGAAGAAGAAATGTCGCGCAAAGCCCGACGGCACTGACTTTCTCTAGTTCCGTTTCATTTTTTGACGCTTCTACTGTTGAGGCGTCTTTTTTTATCTTGAAATCCGGAAACGATCCGGAAATGAAAACCAGAAGTATTGAACGTGATTTCGTGATTTTTCCTGAAGAAAATGGAAAAATCCGCCTCCCTGATGCAGGCGCGTTTGCAAACCGAAACGACAAACCAACATCAGGGAGAAAAATCAATGAGAATTCAGAATCAATCTCATGCCATCGTATTGAACACGGCGGTCAATCTGCTGCGCGAACACTATCCCGGCCTTACAAGCGAACAGTTGCATGCAACCTTGAGCCATTCGGAAATTCAGGGCAGCGTTCAGAAAAAACTGACGCGCCGCGAATGCGCCGAGCTTCTGGGCGTGTCGGTCAACAGCGTGAACCGTTATATCAAAAACGGCAGGCTGAAGGCGGTCAATATCAGTCCGCGGCTGGTCCGGATCGATCCTGAAAGCGTTCGGGAGCTATTGAACAGTGGCGTACCGGAGGATGAAATCATCGTTCCGCAATGCCATGGGAAGGAGGCGGCCAGATGAACACCGGAGCCGTCATTCCTGCGGAAATCCTGTCCCGGACGGATTTGCCCATCTACGTCAAACTCGTTTACGGCCGGATGACCGTTCTGCTTGAACGGCATGGTTCGCTGGTTCTGACCACGGAAGAACTTGCGACCCAATGCGGCATCACGCCGCGTCAGGCGGCGAAGTCGTTGCGATATCTGGTGATGCTGGAACTGATCCGGTTTCACCGCTCCCTTGATGACCGCAGATCGATCCATGTATTCCAGAAAATGAAGTAAACATACGGCGGCGGACGGGCAGTACGACCGTTCGCCGCATCCTGCCATGGATATTTTGATTTCCACCGAAAAACTGAATCTCCCCCCGGAAATGCTTCGCGAACTTGCCGCATGTCGCAAGGACTCGGAGGCGGCAGTTTACGCCTGCCTGCAAAAGATCATCGACGATGCCGAGAAGTTTCGCAAATTTCACCGGAAACGACACGAGAAAGCATTACAGCGGAGCATACAATGGGGTGCTGAATACGATGTTTACCTGCAAAAGCATCTTGCAGCGGGCCTCAACCTGAAAATCGCCAAGACTCTTGCGAAACGGGATTTCATCGCCGCCCACCCGTTGACGGCAGACGGTGACGATTATCCCGGACACTCCAATCCGGCGCTCAGGCGCTACCATCAAGCCTATCTGCAATCATTGCCGACTACTCCAGTGGAGTAATTTTGCAAGCGAGCAAGCGTCCATCAATTCTGCGGACCGTTTCCGTTTGCATACACTCGAACAATCTTTGCAATGATTCACTAGATGCCAGCAAAACGATCCCGTATTCGCACAGAAATCGAATCGATAGAAAATCCTCCGACGCTTCGATTTGCGAAATCATCGCCCACGAGAGCAGTAAGTTTTTCTCCCCGGTTACGAGCCACAACCGGGGATATCCCGGGCCTTTTCCATTCTGCTCGAACCACCGTTCTTCTTTTTTCTCTGCCATTCGATACCTCCTGACTGTTTATAGATCTCTGCCGACGCTGTGCTTGGGTTTGGTCTGCGGATGGTTGCGTTCCCATCGGGCAGCGGCTTCGCGCGCTTCCCGTGCCTTTACCTGCAATTCTTTGTATTGGCTTTTTGTCAATTTCGGCAGATACTTTTCTGTGGAATACGGCAACATTCCTTCCCGGATCGCTCGATTGATTTGGCTTTTTTCGAACTCGTTCGCCGGATCGTCGGCAACGATCCGGTCGATGAGTTCACGAGCCTCCTGCTGACTGATTCCTTCCGGAACTTTTTCAAGTCGCCCTTGCTGATGCAGTTTTTCGAGTGTCGTGCGCTGCCATTTGTCCAGCGGATGCAGACGCCGTTCCTCCGCCAGACGAAGCTGTTCCGGCGTGGTAGGAACGATTTGTGGCTTCAGTTTCAGGCTTTCTTCATATTCCGCGTATTCCTTTTCCGCTTCGCGTTTCCTGACGAAAACCCGGTGACGGTCCATCAGCGTCATCGGCAAATCTTCATCACCTTGCGTATAACCGTGTTTCTGATAGAGCGCCTCGAGAATCCTCGCTTTCAGTTCCGGAGTCGGATGCCGTTCCGCCATCCATTCCGGCAAATTCCTCTGCTGAGCTTCCTGTATGGCAGCTTCGGCTTCCTGACGCTGTAGCTCCGCATCGGCGCGATCTTTCCAGTCCTGCAACTCCGGCGGAATCGGTTGCGGCTCACCACCGTCAACACGCCGTTTGGCCTGCTCATCAGCAAATTGCTTTTCCTCCGGCCACAATTCGAATCGGTACTTCGCTCTTTGAGTGAAATAATGAAGTTTCCGTTCCGCGACATGGGCCGACCACCGGTCATCTGCGTCCGACCATCGTTTTTCCCATGCGCGCATCTTTGCTTCGGACAAACGGTTTTGTAATGCTTCACGGGATTTTCTAGCCTCATATTCTGCCGTCATCTGCCAATTTTCCATTCCGCTTGGCAATGGCTCCGGAGCTTCGTTCCGAAGCTGCCGGGCCGTTTGGCGTTTCCGATAATTGATCTCACGCTTTGTCAATTCGAATGCCTCCCCGCCGCCATACAACGCATGGTATTCCTTGCGCTTCTCCACATAATTCGACCAGGCCGATTCGAAAATCTTCCAACGGTTCGCTATTTCCTGCTTCTGCCGGATTTCCTGTTCAATTTGTTCCGGTGAAATCTCCGGTTCTTCCGGCTTCTTAAACCATCCGGCGACCGCATCGACTGCCCTACTGAGCAAACCGACTGCCGGTTCCTGCGATCCCAGATAAAGCCTTTCCCGGTGTTTCCGCATCCGGCAAATCGTTGCGGAATCATCCAGCATTGCCTTGACTTTCCGCAACGCCGCTTTTACCCGCTTGGCAACCTCTTTGTAACTGAAATCAGGCAGAACAGCCGCTTTCTGTTTTCGTACTTTTTCCGAGAGCGGCAGGAGCGTATTCACCGGAATCTCCCGGTCGCGGATCAGATCATGGATGCTCGCCCGTTCGCCGGTATGGTGCGCAAGGCCGCGCTTCAGGTGTTCTTTATCGGGACAGTGTAACGACATCTCCCGGCGGCCGCGGCTCAGCGCCACATAGAACGCTTTCCGGTCCAGCGACTCGGCCGCCACCACGACGTTTTCGGCGGTTCGCCCCTGCGACTTGTGGGAGGTCGTCACCCAGCCGTAATCGAACGCCGCATAGTTCTCCGGCATGTCGATCAGCTCGCGCGGTCTGCCGTCCGAATAAAGTATTTCGACCTTGCCGGGATCGGCGCTCACCCGCGCGAGCGTCCCGTTGTAAATCTTGTTCGCTTTCAGGTTCACCCGGAACTGGATCAAATCGCCTTCGCACAGCTCGATCTTCCGCATCTCTCCGACATCGATGAAATCCGAAGCTCCCTTCGCAAAAATCCGCTTGCCGTTAGCCAATACCAACTGCTTGCCGTCTACGGCTTCAATGCGCGTTACCTCGCCGGCATTGCCGACGCCTTTCATGTTGCGGATGAAGCCGATGGTCATGCCCGGCTGGAAGTTCGAAGCGTCCTTCAGCCATGCTTTCGGTTTGTTCCACGAACGGAACACTTCCGTTTCGCGTCCTGCACCTCGAAGCACCTCCGCTTCCTTCAGCTTGGCGCGTACCGAAGCCGTCAGCTTATCGCACTCCTCATGCGTCGGCGCAACCAGAATCGCACGGTCCAGATACCGCCCCTGTTCCGTGTACTCCATGTACTTCCCGGCGGCTTCCTCCAAGTATTTCTGCTTGCCCTCGTGGATGAAGTGCTGTTTGTCGAACCGTTCGAACGCCTGTTCATGCTGCCCCATCGCGCACTCGAAGATGCCGCGCCGGTATTCCGCATTCTGCTGGCGGTGGATGTCGGTCAACGAAAACTTCTGAATCTGCGAGTAATCCTCCAGCAGCCGGAAAAAATCGCCCGATTCGACGGCGGAGTGCTGCCGCGCGTCGCCCACGAACAGCACCCGGTAGTTGTTCCTCCGCGCCAGCTTCAGGATCTCCACGCCTTCGCGCAGCGAATTCAAACCCGATTCGTCGATGATCACGTATGCCCCCGCCGGAGGCTTCTGCATCGACAGCAGGAATCCCGCCACCGTCTGCGACTGTTCGAAGCCCTCCTGTTTCAGCACGTCCGTCGCCGAATTCGTCGGTGCGACGAGGTAGATGTCAGTGACGCCTCCCGAACGCAATCCCTTGCAGAACTCCTGCAAGGTCGAAGTCTTGCCCGCGCCCGCCACGCCGCGGAACAGGTTGAACCGGTCTTTGGAGCTCAACAGGCCGTGAATCAGCATCGCCTGCGCCTCCCGCGACCGATCTCCCGGAAACGCCTGAAACTCCGGCGCAATCGCATCGAAGACATTCCGCTGCTGATCCACCAGCCCGATCGCCGACAGTTCGCGCTCAATCACAAATTGCGGAGCATAATACGGATTCGCCTCATTACCGCCCAGGTTCCGCAGTTCCGGAATCTCTTTGACGGTCTCTTTCAGCTCTTGCAACTTGATCCTGCCGAGGTTCCGGTTCAGCACTTCAGCCAGTATCTTGTCGAGCTTCAGAACGCTCTCCCGCTCGTACAGTTCATCGATCACATTCCGGATTTCTTCCAAGGTCCTTTCGCGATCCAGTATGCTTGTAACCGAACCGTGTTCTTTGGCGTGCTTTGCCGCCGCGTACAGCTGCGCTTCTTCCCGATGGCCCAACTGCCCCATTTGGAACTCCCGGACTTTCCCGCTTGTCGAAGTCAGCATCTTATCCGTGCGCGTCGAAGTCGAAAGATAATTGTTCTCGCTCAACGTCGGCTTCCGGCCATGCTCCGCGATGAACTCCGCCTCGGCCTTCTCGATCTGCCGCCGCCGCTTGGAAAACCGTTCCATCACGTCAGCCGGAACGCACGCCAGATCGTACCAGATGACATTGCCTTTCCGGTCCCGCGTTTCGACCGTTTCGTAACCCAGTTCACGGCACCTTGCCGCCATCTCGTTGTGATAGACCTTGCCCGCGTAACGGATCGCCCGGCACATCTCCAGCGTTTCGAGCGCCTTGTACCTGCCGTCGCCCGCCCGCGTCACATTGCAGACCACGTTGTGCGTATGCAGTTGAGGATCAAGCGCGCGGCTCGTATCGTGCATGAACTCCGCGTAAACCAGCTTCCCGGTCGTTTCATAATTGTTGGTCCGAACGTTCTCCCCGTCGCGCACCCGAACTGCCGCCAGCCGTTCCAGTTCCGCCATCGCAATCCGAACCGATTCCCGATGCGCCTCGATCAGCCGTTCGTCGAACATCGACATCACCGAAACCGACTTCGGAGCCGCCACCTGAAAGTCAAAGAACCGCGGACCGCCGGGCATATTTTTCTGCGTCAGCCTGCCCGGCGTTTTCGGATTCACATTCCGCTGAAACAGACTGAACTCCTCGCTCGTCACAACCTTATCCCGCAAACCGAACGCATCCGCAAGCTCTCCCCTCCAATATCCCTGAACCTTCTCATGCTCCGAATAATAATCGTTTGAACACAGATGATTCGCATAGAAACTCTTCCCGGAACCATTCGTCGCACGAATCTTCGTCATATTGAACATAGCCCCATGTTCCTCATCCATTAGCCCAATCAAAAACTATCTGGATATAGTCTATGAGAAGCACAGCTAAACTTCAAGCAAACAACACTTTACGATGAGAAAAACTACGTCGTTTTTCCCATCAGAAAATCAGGAGTTGGAAATAAAACGCAATACCCCTTCCATGAATGGAATCGCAAAAAGGCGGCAGGTAGAGCTGGATATTGCTCATGAATTGTTTTGCCGCACTTAATAATCTATAAATGGTATATTATATTCAATTGGTCAATTTTATCAACTATTTTTGGTTTGTTATATTTGATTATCTGAATTTGTCAGCTATATTGTAGGAAAAATTGCAGGAGGTAGACATGAATACGGAACAGGCTTTGAGTGAAATCGGTACTCGTTTGAAACGCCGAAGGCTGAATATGGACAGATCCCAAAAGGAAATTGCCGACAGGGCCGGTATCGGTATCAACTCCGTTGCGAGACTGGAAGATGGAAAAGGGGCGACACTGGCAAATTTTATCCGGGTTCTGAATGCGCTGGAAGCGTTGGACAGTCTGGATGCTTTCCTGCCTGCCCCTGCAATCAGCCCCATCCAACTGGCCAAACTTCAAGGTAAATTACGTCAGAAAGCATCGAGGAAATCATGACGAATTATTCTTTGTGCAATGTCTTTCTTTGGAATAAAAAAGTGGGTACAGCAGCTTGGGATCATGAGCGGAAAAACGCATTCTTCGAATATGATCCGAAGTTCAAAAAACTTGGATTGGAACTGGCCCCCCTGATGATGCCGCTTCAAGGACAGAACATTTACAACTTTCCCTATCTTTCTGAGGAAACCTATCAGGGATTACCGGGATTGCTGGCCGACTCCCTGCCGGACTATTTCGGCAATCAGGTGATCAATGCCTATTTATTGTCACATGGACGACCGGAAAACTCGTTTAATGCCATTGAAAAGCTCTGCTATATGGGAAAGCGCGGCATGGGAGCTTTGGAGTTCCAACCCGCTCTTTCGAGGGTGCGAAAAGCACAGAGAATTGAAGTAAACGAGTTGGCCCGACTGGCGGCGGCAATTCTGCGTGACCGGGAGGCTTTTCAAGCCTCTTTTGACGATAAGAAAAGTGCGTTCCATGATATTTTACAAGTCGGTTCTTCCGCCGGCGGCGCGCGCCCGAAAGCAGTCATTGCCTGGAATCCGGAAACCAATGAAGTTTACTCCGGTCAGGTGGACGCTCCGGCCGGATTTGAACATTGGCTGCTGAAATTCGATTCAGTCAAAGATGGAAAATCTTACGGACGGATTGAGTATGCCTACTATCTGATGGCCAGGGCTGCCGGTATTGTCATGAATGAAAGCCGTTTGCTGCAGGACGGTGATATGGCGCATTTTATGACCCGGCGTTTCGACCGAGTGAACGGGGAAAAAATTCATGCGCAAACCCTGTGTGCTCTTGCGCATCTGGACTACAATAATCCATTGGCAAACTCTTATGAGCAGGCATTTGAGGTAATGGAAAAGTTGCATCTGCTGCCAGCCGAAAAGAGTCAAATGTTCCGGCGAATGGTATTTAATGCAGTGATCCGAAATCACGATGACCATACAAAAAATATCTCCTTCCTGATGAAACCGGATGGAGTCTGGCATCTGGCTCCGGCTTACGATGTGGCCTGGGCCTACAAACCGGGTGCGAAATGGACCGGGCAGCATCAGATGTCGATCAACGGCAAGCGGGATCATTTTACCAGAAATGATTTTCTGCAACTGGCGAAGCATTTTGATATCAGCAAACCCGCAGAAATTCTCCGGGAAGTCTGTGAAACGGCAAAGGCATTCGGCGATTTTGCAAAGGAGGCCGGTGTCGATGTCAAGATCGTGGATCAGATGATGCCGGAATTCAGGATCGAACTGTAAGGTCAGAAGGAGTTATCTATCATGAAAAGAGTGTCAGGTATATTATGATACGATGCCTCAGCCTCGTTTCATTGAGAGGAAGAAGCCATCTCTTAATACGTATGTTCTCGGCCGGGAGTCAATCAATGTATTGAGGAACGGCGGTTTGTTCGATCTCGGGAAAGTGCTGAATCCCAGTGAAGCTATCAAATACTGGATTGAGCTGGACTTTCAAGCAGATCTTGTGACGGTGGAAAAATAGGCGCTGAGATTATTTATTTTACCGTTTCAAAAATCTGTAAAATCCGTTTTTCTGTTTGTTCCGAAATCCTCGCCGCAAGCATGGAACTCAGTAAATCAATCACTAGAAACTGGGAAATCGTCGAATCCATCGCTCCCAAGCGTATTTTCTGCTCGTCTGCAGTAGTTTTTAAAACACATTCCGCACTCTGCGCCAACGGTGAATTCATGTAGTTGGTTAATGCCAGTAACGGCACATGTTTTTTCTTGGCAATGACGATATTGTCAAGGATATTGGCCGATGAGCAATCTCTACAAGCACTACCACAAGCAGGACTACTGGCTTCCGGCCAGCCGCATCTTCTTCGTGGACGGGGAACCGGCGGTCAACTGCCTGAGCCGCGCCGAAATGGAGAAAACTCCCGGCTCCTTCTGGTGGAGCCGCAAAGAGCGCAAGCTCTTCTTCAAGCTCCCGGCGGGGAAACCGCTCGAATCACTCACCGTGGAACTGCCCGCCAACGCCGGCTTCTACGTGCTGGCCGATCATGTCCGGATTGAAAATTTCACAGTGATTCTCTCCTGGAACGACGGATTTGACGCCGCGGGCGACCCGCGGGGCGTGCTCTACCGCAACTGCGTCGCGATCGACAACTGCGGCCAGGGCTTCTCCTGCCACGGCTCCAGCATCGTGCTCTACGAAGACTGTGTCGCCGTGCGGTGCGCCAGTTCGGGGAGCTGCGACGTGCACTGGTCCAACTCGAGCTATGCGCGCTGTGTCTTTCTGAACAACATCTTCGAAGGCGCGGTCGCGGCGAATGACAACAGCGCACACACCTATTCGAGCTGTCTGGTCGTACACAACGAGCCCTTCGAACAGATCTGGCAGAACAACTATTCGCGGATGTTTTTCGACAACTGCGTCATCATCGGCAACGGCGGCACCATTCCGCTCATGTTTCTGCGGCACGGTTCCGCCTCGTTCCGGCAGTGCACCCTGCTGAACGCGGGAATTCTGAACCGGGGCGAGGCAGACAACCGCGGCACCCTGACCATCGAGCACTCGCTGATCGGGAATATGGGAACCGCGCTGATGGATATCCCCGCCGGCATGGAAAAACGGGTGATGCTCAGCGGCAATCTCTACTTCGGCAGTAAGGGATTCCGCGTGGCGGGCAAACTTCTCTCCCCCGGAGAAAATCCCGGCAAATTCGACGTCAACTCCCGCTGGTATGACGGAAAGCTCTCCGGCCGGCTTGAGTCGGAACTCCCGCAACCGGTCCGGCAGAAGAACGCTTCGGGCGAAATGCGCCGCGTCGGCGCGGCCCTGCCGGAAAGCGTCTGGAAAAACTACGAGAAGTACCGGAAGGTGAAAACCTCGCCCGCCGGCGTGACCTTCCTCCCGCAGCAGAAGAACAATTGACCCGGTGTCACTCCCGGCCGGAGCGGGCGCGCAATCCGAAGCGCTCCAGCACGGCGGCGGCCCGATGCAGCGTCGCTTCGTCCGGGGACTCCGCCTGCGGCATGGTGTCCGGCATGCCGAGCGACGCGTATTTGGTGCGCGCCAGTGCATGGTAAGGCAGAAGTTTCACGCAGAGGATTCCGCGCAACGGACCGAGGATTCTGCCGGCGGCCTCCAGATTCTCCACCGAATCGTTGCAGCCCGGCACGAAAGGAATCCGGATTTCAATCTGGGCGCCGTTCTCCGAGAGAAAACGCAGATTCTCCAGAATTCGTTCGTTCGACTGCCCGGTGAGCTTCCGGTGAACTTCCGGATCGGCGTGCTTGAAGTCGACGAGAAAGAGGTCGACAAGCGGCAGCGCCTCCTTCAACACCTCCCGCGAACCGAAACAGCTGGTGTCGAAGGCGGTGTGGATCTTCTCGCGCTTCAGCGCCGCAAGAAAGGCGAGCGAGAACTCCGGCTGCAGCAGCGGTTCCCCGCCGGAGAGGGTCACCCCGCCGTTCGACTCCCGGTAGTAGACGAGATCCAGCCGGGCGGTCTCCATCGCCTCCTCCACCGAAACCCGCTTCCCGTAGAGCTTCATCGCTCCGCCGAGGCAGGCGGCTTCACACGCGCCGCACACCCGGCAAAGCGATGGATCGAATTCATGCGTCTCCCCCCGGAACGCATGCGCCTTCTCCGGACAGCAGGCCACGCATTCGCCACAGCCGATGCACTTGTGCGCATAGTACGCCATCTGCGGGCGCGGCGAAATGCTTTCCGGATTGTGGCACCAGATGCACTTGAGCGGGCACCCCTTGAGGAAGAAGGTGGTCCGCACCCCCGGTCCGTCGTGGACCGCGAACCGTTTGGGATCGAGCAGAACTCCGGTGACGCTCATGGGATGGCTCCTTCCTGTGTTACTCCGCAATGCGGCGGGCCCGTTCGATGTAGGCGTTCTGTTCCTTCTCGGCGAGATCGTTGAAGCGGACGTTCCAGCCGCAGACCCGCACCTGCAGCCCGGTGTATTTCTCCGGATGCTTCTGGGCATCCTCCAGCACCGCGGCGTCGAAGATGTTGAAGTGAATCGCCATACCGTATTTCGCCAGATAGGCGTAGAGCAGTGTCCGCATCGCCGCCAGCCCCTCCTCCCCCTGCACGGTGGCCGGGTGCATCATCACGTCGAGCGGGAAATCCCCGGGCAGATCGGCGCAGTCGATGGCGGTGGCCGAATCGATCAGAGCGGTCACGCCGTTGACGTCGGCCCCCATCGTCGGAGAGATGTTCTTGGACATCTCCTCCCCGGCCCGGCGGCCGTCCGGCGTCGCCCCGGTCCGCTCCCCCATGATGATGAAGGTGCGGGCCGAGTGTCCGGAGGCCTGATACCAGCCGCCGCGGGAGTTCGGGCGCAGATTCAGCTTGCCGCCGAAGTAGTGGGCGAGCGCGGCGGCGTAGCAGTCCACCCCGGGGATGCCGTTGCCGTACTTGTTCCGGGAGCGCAGGATGCGCAGCCGGAGCTTCTCCGCCCCCTCCCAGTTGTTCCGCAGAATGTCGCGGAACTCCGCGAGCGTCAGCTCCCCGCGGTCGAAGACAAATTCCTTCACCGCCATCAGCGCGTCGACCGCAGTGCCGAGTCCGGCGCAGAGAAGCGAGGTGATGTTGTAGACGCTCCCGTCGGCGAAGGCGTCCTTCGCCGTCTCCAGACTGTGGGCGATCGTGATCGAATAGAGCTGCGCCGGATTGATGTACTGCAGGTATTTTTCGAACTCGTACGAGCAGATGTACGTGGTTTCGATGATGTTGTCGAGGTACTTCATGTAGGCGGCGTAAAACTCCCGGAACGAATGGATGTCCGCCAGTTTCGCCGCGCCGCAGTCGCAGAAGTACCCGGTCTTGGGGTCGACTCCGTCGTTGAACACCAGTTCGACCGGCTTGAGCATGTTGACATGCCCGGCGCCGGTGATGTTGCCGAGCGCGCGCGGCGCGGGTTCGTAACAGCCGCGGATGTCGCAGGTGCGGGCGATCTCCTCCGGATACCCCTCGCCCATCATCATACGGCGGATGGCATCCTCGCAGACGAACACCACGCTGTTGTTGCCCCGTCGGATCATATCCAGCGCCTTGTTCAGAAATTCGACCGGCGTATTGCGGGCGAGTTTGATCTGAATCTTCGGCGTCGGAATCGAAAGCTGATCGAATACATCGAGAATGAGGTAGGAGAGCGCATTGATTTCACTGCCGCCGTCCGCCCTGGTTCCGCCGAGGTAGAAGGGATGCCCCCAGTAGTTGTTGATCGACGCCCACTGCATCAGGAAGCAGGCGAAGAACTCCCGGATCTGCGCCTCGGTGAAGCGCCCTTCGCGCAGGTCGCGTTCGTAGTACGGCCCGAGCATGCGGTCGAGGTTGCCGAGCGAACGCACCTGCAGACGGTCGATGTGCTCGCTGAACATGAAGTCCAGATAGATGATCTGGAGCGCCTCATAGGTGTTGCGCGGCGCGCCGGTGCGGAGCTGCTCCAGACATGCGATCTCCGCCTCGATGCGGGGATTGCCGGCGTGATGGCTCCGGGCGTAGTCGATGAAGCGGCCGAGACACTCCAGCACGGCGTTGATCGTGATCTCCAGCCCGTCGAAATAGGCGGCTGCCGCGGCGTCGAGGGTGCCGTTTTTCTCCCGTTCGGCCCGGTAACGGCGGGCGCGGTCGCGCAGACCGGGGAAGCCGAGCGTGAAAACCGCGTCCCAGTCGGGCACCGAATGGTCGAAGTCGATCCACATCAGATGGAGTCCCGCCGCGTTGCGCTCCTCCATCAGGCGGTTGAGTTCCGGGAAAAAGCGCTCCTTCGCCTCGTGCGCCCAGCGGAAGTTCAGCGGCGAAAGCGGCCGGTCGTCGCGGTTGTAACAGCCGAACGCGGGGAACCAGTCGTGCGGATTCACGTCGATCAGCATATTCCGGCAGACATATTCAAAACAGCGTCCTTTCACCACCGGGTGAGGCAGATCCTTGAGCTCCTCCGCCATCGCGCGGATTCGTTCTTTTAAAATGGAATTCTCCACGCCGGTGGCGGGGTCGAAGACCGGATGACGGAATTTCTCCGTCAGATAGGTTCTGTCCTGTTCGAAAGCGGCATACGGCATCGTGCACCTCCTGTGTGATTTCTTCTTTTTCCATAGTATACCATCTTTCTCCGGAAAACTGAATGCATAAAAAAATCAAAGAATTATACTTTTGTGATGGAAAAGAGAAAAAAACAGAACTATATTTCTCTTCATGGAAAAGAATACCGCCATCGTCAACCGCAACCGGGTCATGTACGCCGCCAACCGGATGCAGCTCCAGATCCGGCACTTCGCCCGCGGCGTCTTCCCGCGGGCGCGGGGGGAAATCACCGCCCTTCCCTTCAACCGGTTCTTTCTCCCGATCGCCAATCCGGACGGAGCGTCCTGCTACATTCGTGACGGGGCGAAGGAGTACGAACTGCGGCCTGGTTTCGCCTACTTCATCCCGATCTACCACCCCGCCGGGGTCCGGCTGAGCGAGGATCTCCGCTTTCTCTCGATTCAGTTCACCATCGAAGTCGTCGAGGGAGTGGATCTCTTTTCGCGGTCACACACCGTGCGCGAAATCGAAGACCCGGGGTGGCTCGCGCAGGCGGAACAGGCGTTCGACACCTCGAGCCTCTATGTGGCCGCGTCGCGCCTCCGCTGTGTCACGCAGGAGTTCATCACCTGCCTGCTCGGCGACGGCAGCGGGCCGGAGCTGGAGTTCGTCACCCGTTTCGCGGAGTTCCAGCCGGAGCTGGACTACATCCAGAACCACTGCACCGCCGCCACCACGGTGGAGGAGCTGGCCGCCCTGCGGAAAACCCGCCGCGAAACCTTCACGCGGAAGTTCACCGCCGCCACCGGCATCACCCCCAAGGAACTGTTGACCCAGGCGGTGCTCAACCGCGCCAGCAACCTGCTGCTGCGCGGCAACTACCGGGTGCGCGAAGTCGCCTTCGAGCTTGGTTTTTCCAACGAGTTCTACTTTTCGCGTTTCTTCAAGAAACACACGGGAATGCCACCGCACCGGTTCAAGGAGCTCTACGCTCATCCGGAAATCTGACGGCCCGTCCCCCGTTTTATCTTTCGGCATTCGACAAGTAAAAACAGCTCAAGATATCACAAAAAGATATTTTTTTGTTTTTTTTAGTCATTCCGAAAATCGGGATCATGTAGTATAATGATATCATAACACGGCAGCGACGCCGGACACCGAAAAACCGAAAGGGATGCCATGAAAAAACATTTTGCGACAGCGACACCGCAATCCGGCGGCCAGGCACAGAAATGTGCAAAATTTACTTTAATAGAACTCCTGATCGTTATTGCGATCATCGCGATTCTGGCGGCGATGCTGCTTCCGGCGCTGAACGCGGCAAGAGACCGGGCCAAGGCAATTTCATGCACCAACATCCTGGGCAGCTTCGGCAGACTGTCGCAACTCTACCAGGATGATTATGAAAGCTGGTGTCCGGCCTTCAATACGTTGGGAGATTTGCAATTTCAGAACTGGCTTTCGCAGTTGCGCCCGTATGCCGGACTGCCTCACTCCTCGGAATACGGCAGATGGCCGAAGAATTACATCTGCCCCAAAGCCACACTTGGCCTCGCCACTCTCGACGCCAATCTCCGCGGGCTGCTGAATCGCGCTTATGGATTGAACCGGGAGGGGGCCCCGAGCTATACCGATCACAGTGCGAGCGCATTCCGGGGACTCAAAAGTACCAGAATCCGACACCCTTCCGCCAAAATCGCATTTGGCGACGGCAACGACTGGATGATCTGTTATCAGCGTGCCAACAAACCCGTCTATTATGACGCCTACGGCGAAAGCTACGCCTCTTCCTGGAACAATATGCCCGCCTATCGACACTCCGGCCGGCTCAATCTGACCTGCTGGGATGGCCATGTGCAATCGTCTGCCTTCAAGGAGGTATGGGACGTCTCCTCGACCACATCCAGCAAACTCTACAAAGAAAAATGGGATGTCACCCAGTAATCAATGGAGCCTTTCATGGTAAAGCACTTTTCCTCCTTCTGTCTCATTTTCTGCCTGTTCCTGCCGCTGATGTTGAAGGCGGATTTCGAACGGGCGGTGCGGCCGCTCCGCAACGGAACGCTGGTGCTGCGCCGTGCTTCTTGGTGCTGGACTTCGACGGCCTTGATCCGCACGCAGCAGCACAGAAGCCGTAAATCACCTTCCGAACCGGACAGCGGCCGCCGGCAGCGGCGGAATATATGGTATCCTGATGGATCCATATGCCGTTTTTATGAAGGAACCGTCATCATGCCGGCCGCCGCCGTTTCGCATTCGCGATTTTCGATCCGGTCTGTTTTCATACGCCGTTCCGTGTCATTCGCTATCGCTCCCGGAGAGTCGGGGCAGCCGTCGGAATCACAGTCTCCTTCCATGCTGAAAAATGCCGCAATGAAATATTTTTTGACTTTTCTTGCGATATTTTTTTAATTTACTGTTGACTTTTTTAAAAAAATATGTTATAATTTATAAAGATGAAAGCGGAATACCGCCCCTTGATGCAAAAGTTGCCGGAACAACACCGCGGCAACATGAAAAGGGGCATTACAACAATATGAAATGATCGGAAGTTTTCAGCAATGAACCTTAAACAGATTACTGCTGATTTGAGACAGCGAATCGTTTTCGGGGAGTTTTCTCCGGGCGATATATTGCCGCGCCGGAGTGAACTGGTCGCTCATTACGACTCCAGCGTCGCCAGTTTCCAGAAGTGTATCAATCAATTGATACAGGAAGGTTTTCTGGAGTCCTGCGGCTCCAAGGGTACAATTGTCTGCGAAAATCTGCCGAACCATTTCCAGATCGGTCTGGTTGTTCCGGTGCGTCCCGATTCGACAGCACGGATCTGGGATCCGTTCTGGGAACTGCTTCTGAAGGCCGCCGATGAATTTCAGGCCGCCGATCCGCGTTACCGCTTTAAACGCTACTATACCTCCGCCGCCTATGCCGGTGACTGGGAGCAGCTGATTGCAGATCTGGCAACTCACCAGCTGGCCGGAATTTTCCTGCTTGAGCATCAGAGTCTGTCCCCGGAGAGCTTCGATGCATTTGCAGGAATCCCGGTGGTTGTTCTCGGCGGCGATGAGTTTTACCGGCCCAACATTTTGCCGATCGGCATACAGTATTGCCGGGTTCTGGAATCCGCAATGCTTCGGCTCCGCAGCCGGGGCTGCAAAAATATCATGGTATTGAAGAATCCGGAAATCAATTTCCGGGAAATTGACGGGCGGATCATACAATATATGGCGGAGCGCGGTTTTGAACTGTCGGAAGAATGTATTCAGTCGATCGGTCTTGCCCCGAATTCACTGGCCACAATAGGCAATCTGATAAAATTGATGTTCAGTCCCAATCTGAAGATCCGTCCGGACGGATTGGTGATCCTCAACGAAAACCTGTGCGGCCCCGCTTTGCAGGCATTGCGCGAACTGAACCTGATACCGGCCCGCGATGTCCGGATTGTTTCTCACGCAAACTTCGGGCGTTCCCCATACTTGACGTGCGATGTGGAGCATCTCGGCATTGATGTGATCGAATATCTCCGACTGGCAGTCGAACGGCTTCGCACTTTCGACCCGTCTGCACGTTCCCGTCAGAAAGTTCGCTGGATCGAAGCGGTATGGAGGCCCAAGCTGCCGAGATCCCAATTATCGGTTGATTGAACTTTTGTCTTCAGATATCCGTAACAATATATGTCAGCCAGGCCAATGCAGCTTTCATTCTTTCAACAACGAACGGAGTAAACAATGGAAAAAAACTGGAATCGCTTCAATATGAAACATAAATCCTTTACGCTTATTGAACTCTTGATTGTAATTGCAATCATCGCAATTCTTGCCGGGATGCTGCTGCCATCTCTCAACAAGGCCAGGGAAAAAGCTCAGACAACTTCGTGCAAAAACAATCAGAAGCAGGCGGCATTGGCCGTTCGCATGTATGGGAACGACAATAACGATACTCTTTACAACGCCTATGCGGAATTTGACCAAAACCGTTGGAAAGTGGGATGGTGGACACTGTATGACAACGGATATCTCAAGGAACTGAACTTGCTTTCATGTCCGAAGCTGCCTTCTTCGAAGATGTCGCCTTCCGAGTATTCGGATTGGAGGACGGATACACTCAAGGCGTTCACTTTCTGCCGCTATCGGACTTACGGACTGCTGGGAGTTTCCGATACCGACCCCTATCGGATAACGACTGCACTGAACAATGGCGTTCCGGTAGCTCCCTGGGATTCCGTCAATGGATTTCGAGGTATTTTTTACGGAAAGATCCGCAATACCTCGACTTTTCCGGTTATCAGCGATACTTTCACCGGTTGGGGAGGTGGATATTTCGAACTTAATTTCAGCAAGCACCGTGATACCGCGGGACTTCCTAACTTACGGCATTCCAACGCATGTGTCATTTCGTTCGCAGACGGCCATACCGAGGAGTATCGGTTGAATGATTTTTACGAACTTAAAAAGAAAGCCGACAATTACTGGTCATTCAGCGCATCGGATATAAACGGCGACTCACTGTTCCCCTGATTTTATTCGTACACGGATTCGATACGTTCAGCCATAATAGAGATAAGGCATGCGATATTCAGGCCGGTGTTGTGTGCCGACCTGATTTCGGAGATGCAGTCCCCAATGGAGTATAGATTGATGAAAGCGGCAATGGAATTTTGTTTTTACAAGGTCTTTGGTTCACATATGGTATTGCAGCGGCAGCACCCGATCGTTTTTTCGGGGACTGCCGAAGCCGGCAGCTGCGTTTCCGTAACATTTGCCGGGAAAACGGTTGCCGCTGCCGCTGATGCCGACGGAGTCTGGCAGGCCGGATTCCCGGCGTTGGAAGCCGGCGGCCCCTATACAGCCGAACTGCGCGGCGATGAAAAGGTTCCAGCTGTCATACTGAGTGATATTCTGATCGGTGATGTCTGGATGTGTTCCGGACAGTCCAACATGGAGATGCCGGTCTGGAGCGAAAGTCAATTCTGGCGTGCCGCCGGCGGCGATGCGGCAGCTGCCGAATCTGACTGCCCGCAACTGCGTATATTCAATTCCCTTCTCTCCCGGCGGGTGTCGGCAAACAAACCGTTGATTGATGAAAACGGTCCGGGCTGGGCTCTCTGTACACCGCAGAGCATCGCGTCCTTCAGCGCCTGCGGTTTCTTCTTCGGCCGTAAGCTGATGCGGGATCTTAACGTACCGATCGGGCTGATTTCCACCGCCTGGGGCGGTACTGACATCGCGGCGTGGATCTCGCGGGAAAAATACGAGCAGGAAGGCTGCCGGGAATTTTTGACCCGGCGCGATCGGATGGCCGCTCAGATCGCTCCTCCTCCTGCCAATTTCAAATCCGAACTCAAGGCCTGGCTTCTGCGCTACAATGCCTGCCGTGAGGCCGAAAGAGACAGACATGCGGCATGGCTGCTGCCGGATTATGATGATTCTGATTGGGAACGCGGTACCTGGATTTTCCGGATTCCCGCTCCGGGAGAGAAAATCTTCCGCTGCACGTTCGAGCTTCCGCCTGAAATGGCGGGAAAGGAGCTGGTACTTTCGCTGGGAACATTGAACGATGTGGACGAAACCTATCTGAATGGCGTGTTGATCGGCAGCACGTCCGTTGATGTCCCCGCCTGCTGGCAGGCAAGGCGCGTTTATACGATTCCGGCCGGTGTCGCCAAACCCGGACGAAATGTTCTGGCCGTCGTCAATGACAACCACTTCGATATCGGCGGCTTTACACCGGAACAGCCGGTGACGGTTGCTGTAAAGGGGCAGCCGGAACGGTATGTGACGCTCACGCAGTGGTGTGCTGAAACTGTTTTTACTGCGGATCCGGAAAAAATCGGAATCCGCCCGACGGAAGAGTATATCCCGAATATCCCTTGCACGCTGTTCAACGGAATGATGTATCCCTGGTTCAAATATCCGGTACGCGGCGTCATCTGGTATCAGGGGTGTCACAATAAAGGCAGAAAAGACTACTATGTCCATCACCGCTATCTGATCGAAGACTGGCGGAAACAATGGAACGAGCCGGAACTGCCGTTCTTTCTGGTTCAGCTGGCCGGGTTTTCGGAACACCGTCCGGAAAACCGCGGGCCTGAGGATCAATGGATGCATCAGGAGCCGGAGGAAAACCCGCCTTTTGCGCTTACGCGGGAAATCCAGGCCGAAATGCCGAAACTCTACCACAACGTCGGAATGGCGGTGGCGATGGATGTCGGAGACCAGTATGATATTCACCCGCGCGACAAAAAGACAATCGGGTATCGTCTGGCGTGTGAGGCGGAACGGATGGTCTACGGGATGCCGATTGTTTCGCAGGGGCCGGAATTTGACCGTTTCACTGTTGAAAACGGCAGGGCGCGCGTTTTTTTCAAGCACACCGAAGGGGGACTTTGTACCAGTGACGGCAAGGCGCCCGGCGCGTTTGCTCTGGGGGGAAGGGATGGCGAACTGCAATGGGCCGGGGCTGAAATTGATGGAGATACGGTTCTGGTTTCCGCTCCGGGCATTACCGATCCGGTGCGGGTCCGTTATGCTTACGCTGATTATCGCGGCGACTGCAACCTGATGAATGGAGCCGGATTTCCTGCGGTTCCGTTCCGTTCCGACAAAGAGACCTACACGAATGAAACCATACCGGTTTGACGGGAAAGCAACGAGTGTTTTCACAATCGGCTATTACTATTTTTTTATATGATCAAAGCAGGAGATCAACATGCAGTCGTCTGAAGAAATCGAGAAAAAAAACCGCATTATTCTGTCTGACGCTTTGCCGGAAAGCTACAGCTGGATTAACCGGCTGAAGCGTTATGAGGGAAACCCCATTTTAAGACCGCACGGCAGAGGATATTGCGCGGATGCGCTCTTCAATCCCGGTGCGACGGTGAAGGATGGCAAGGTCCATATGATTTGCCGCTGCATCAATATGAGCAGGGTTCCGAAAACCGAAAAAAACTGGAGCATTTCCACGTTCGGTAAGGCGGAAAGTTCAGATGGATTCAACTTTACGATGTCGCCGGAACCTGTTGCGGAGTTTGATCCCGGCGAGGATTCCCGGTTTGAAGGCGGATTTGAAGACCCGCGCCTTCAGAAAATTGATGATTTCTGGATGCTGACTTATACCGGGGTATACCGTGAGCCGGAAGGGAAATTCCATGTGATGACGCCCGGTATGGCGGCGTTTTCCAGAGATCTTGAGCATTGGGAGCCGGCCGGCGAAATTTTACCGTACCGCGCAATTGCAGTGACTGATCGGAAAATAGATGGAAAATATTGGGCTTATTTCGGAAATACCGGAATATTTCCCGCCTGGTCGGAGGATCTGCGCAATTGGCATTATTCAGAGACGCCGGTCCTTGCTCCCCGCAAAGGGCTGTTTGACTCCGACCTTTGCGAGGCTGCCGCCGCCCCCCTGATTAATGACGACGGCATTCTGCTGATTTATAACGGCAACCGGGAGCCCGGCACTGCGGAGTATTACGCCTCGCTGGTCAGCCCCAGCTATATGCCGGGGCATCCGAGGGTGTTCTATTCCGTGGGGTGGGCTTTGTTTGATCGTCATGATCCGACAAAACTCATCGCCCGTTCCACGGAACCGTTTTTATCTCCGGAAAAACTTTATGAGTTTTTTGGAATTTCTGACTTTACCTGTTTTGCCCAGGGCTTGGTGCAGTTCGATCATAAATGGATTCTCTACTACGGCGGAGCGGATATGCGCATTGCCGCAGCTTACGCTGAAATCCAGCCGTAACGGGAAAAACATATCCCAGAAATTAAAATTCACGCCGTGTGCAAGTTTTATTGGTAAAAAACGAAAAAGAGCATGCTTGGGCTATT
>ERZ1034984.666-NODE-666-length-37290-cov-9.380986_pt1 | contig 37290 bp, 19 predicted proteins | sample MGYA00520589_ERZ1034984 | MGnify/ENA primary metagenome ERZ1034984 (study PRJEB33766, sample SAMN09781790) | gut metagenome | biome: gut microbiome | host: Homo sapiens | place: Madagascar | study: EMG produced TPA metagenomics assembly of the PRJNA485056 data set... | reverse complement strand
CTTTTGCTTGTGTGCGCCTTTTCCCCGCGAGTACACAGTATCCCGCGGGGTCCCCGATAACTGCACTTTTGAAATCACGTTATCGGGGGCGATAACGCTCACTCATATGCTTGTTTGCGCCTTTTCTCCACGCAAGTACAAAAGTATCTTGCGTGGGTTTTGTAATGAGGTGTCCCTTCCGGGAGATGCGTCGCACACTGCACTTTTGAAATCGCATTATCGGGGGCGATAATGCTCACTCTTTTGCTTGTGTGCGCCTTTTCCCCACGGGTACACAGTATCCCGCGGGGTCCCCGATAACTGCGCTTTTGAAATCACGTTATCGGGGGCGATAACGCTCACTCTTATGCTTGTTTGCGCCTTTTTCTCCACGCAAGTACAAAAGTATCTTGCGTGGGGTTTTATATGGTAGCCCTTCCGGGGGATTCTCACGTCGTTGCAACGCAACTCCTCAGAATGACATAAAGTGCGTTGCACGGAATAGCATAATGAGAGTACGTCAATCAAACCATTGAAGTGATGCAAATAAAATTTCACCGATTGCGTACGAAGTACTGTGTCATTGCGAGCGTAGCGTGGCAATCTCCCGGAAGGGATACCTTGTGAAAAAATGGTGATTACCAAACGATTGCAATGACATAAAGTGCGTTGCGCGGGTAAAACCAAAGACATATCAAGCGGTAGCATTGTTCGTGGCGGAATTTTTTGTTTTTGTCGGATTTTGCGACGAAATTTGGCGTTTTTTACAACTGTCGAAAATTATTTTGGTTTCGTTTGCGGTTTTTAACGCTTGGAAAACACAACATATTGTGGTCGGAAAAATTTTGGAAGATTTTCGGTATTTTTCGTAGAAAAAAGTAACAACATTGTATTGACGGCGGGCATTTTTTCTTGTAGAATATAATTATCTATATATGTGAAATTGTGCAGGCCACGTTTCACGCACGCATATGTATGCGCATAAGGAGGCTATTATGAAACGCAACTCGATTTACAAGAAAGCGTTGGTGCTTGCGGCGGTGCTCGCCCTTGCGCTGATTCTTCTCGTAGGTTGTGGGCAAACGACGAGCGGGGATTCCAACCTCAATCAGTTCGTTAAGCCCGACACCGGTTCGCAACAGCAGACCGAAACGGTAAAGACGGCATTGTCCGGTAACGCTGCCAGACAACTGTTGCTGACCTCGATTATCAACGCAAAGACGATCGAGCCGAATTCAAGGTACATAACGTTCTCGTTCGCACCGTACGTTTACGTCGAAAAGGAAGGCAAGACGGATAAATACACCGTCAAAGTCAAAGGTTCCATCGACACACTCGGCGGACGCGATGACAAGCAATATCCCGTCAACGAAAGCGTAATGACCTTTGAAGTGCTGAAAGAAAGCGCCGACCTTACGACGGTTGTCCTTGGCATTTACGCAAAGGGCGGCGATATGTATATCGACTTCAACGACTATGCAACGGGCAAGGCGGTGCATCGTTACTACGTGTCCGATTCGGATATCGCATACGTAGTGGGGCTTTTCAAGGATATTCTCAACCAACTGAAAATCGAAGAAGTGTTGACGGATTACGACCTTGGCAGCCTTATTAACGACGCAGGCGTTAAAAGTCTTATTTCCACCATTCTCGGCACGAAAAGCGACGATAAACTCACGCTGTTCAACATCATGCTTTCCCTTATTTCCGAAAGCGGCAGTTACTCCGTAACGAACGCCGACGGTTCGGTCGATCTCGTGATGCCCACGAAACTCAACGCGATTTTCACGAATAAGACCTTGCTTGAACAAGTCGGCAACGTCGTCAACGGCTTGCTGAGTAAACAATCCGACATTATCAAAGGCGTCGTCAACTTCCTTGTCGGCGATATTTTGTCGGGCAAAAAGACGCTGAACACGGCGTTTGTCGCGAATATCAGCAACAACCGTTTCCAGAAACTCGCATTGAACGTTGTCAGCACGAAAGGCGGCGTCGATAAGACGATGGAACTCGGCGTAGGCGGGCTTTCCAAATCGGCGGACTTCGCAAACGAAGTCAAAAATTCCATGCCCGAACTTGTCAAAGCGGACAGGAAGAATTACAGCTTCACGACGCTCAGTGCCGACCTTAACATAAATCTCGACATTGCAAAACAAGAGTACAGCATCGAAAACATCGACGGCGCCGTTGGCGGCGCGATTGCCAAAGCCCTTGAAGGCATTACCGGCACGGAAATTTATAAAAAATCCGATGCTATTCAGATTCTCGAACCGCTCCAAATCAGCCTCCATCTCAAATTGCGTGCGGAAATCAACCTTAAAGATAACAAGAAAACCCGTGCAGTCATCGAACTGAACGGAAAAGATAAGAAAGGCAACGACAGGACCTATCTCGGTCTTTACTACATCGGCGCGGACAACGCGCTTTATGCCGATATGTCCGGTCTCGGCGGCGGCAAAGCGATGATCCCCGACATCAATCTTAATCAGATTCTGAAAGACCTTATCGCGGCGAAAATCCCCGAAATCCCCAGCATAATGGAAATTATCGGCGGCAAAGGTTCGGGCGCGGCGTCGGGCGACGTCATTAACGCAGGGCTTATCGAAGCGGTTCAAACCGCAATGGATAACGGCGAACTTGTCGTGACGCACTACGGTCTTGCGGCGGGCGACGACGATTCGGCTGCTGTCGAAGAAACGGCAAGCCTTGACATTATGGCGCTTATCGGCTGCTTGAATATCGTCAAAGGCGACTCGACTCCGCTCACGGTGGAAAGCATTTCCGCAAGCCTTACGAAAGACGTAATCGCAGGTCTTATGGGCACACTCGGAATGAAACTTCCCATTGACCAACTTGACCTTAAAATTTACCAAACCCGTGAAGATTATCCTCAGGGCGAAGAAGGCTGGAAAATCGACGTCGCCGTCAATATGGCGACCGAAGAACGCGGACAAATTCTCGGCGCGAACGTCGGTTTGTTCCTTAACTACGGCAACCCCGATCCTTCGCTTGACGGATATCTCAAAGGAAAGGAATTCAAGAGCGCCGAACAAGGCGGCGAATATATCAACGCAGGCTCGTTAACCTACAAAGACGGCGAATTCGACTTTGACCTGTGGGTAAGTATCGGGCTGGAACTCGAACTTGAATTCAACGTCAGAGAAAACAGCGTACTTGACCTTTCCGCACTCGGAAAGCTTTTGTACAATCTTGCGTTGAAAGTGCAGTCTCCCGACGGCGTCAATGCGAAATTCAACCTTAAAATCAACGCCAACGCCAACGTAATGGCACTTGTAAACGCGATTAAGAACGGCGCGGACGTTGCAAAGATCCTCGGCGCAGTCGACGCGCGCATCGACATTACGACGGGCGAAGGACAAAACGCAAAAACAGCCGTATTGCTGCTTGAAGACGGCATGCTTTATCTCAACAGCAGCGACGGCGAATTCAGAAATTATAAAATCAATATTTTGGAAGCCCTTGGCGGAAACTTCAAACTTTTCGGCAAAGACGTTTCGGGCACCGGCAGCGCACTCGCATCGGGCGAAGGCGATACTACCGAAGGTGAAGGCGGCGACGCTCCCGCAACCGAAGAAAAGGCGAAGTTCGATATCGTAGGATTGCTTCTTGCAAACATTAACTGTATTTCCGTAAACCGCGACAGACTGGAAGTTGCGATTGCGGATACGCTTATCACCGCGCTTCTTAACGGTCTGGGCGTCGATACGGAAATCGTGAAAGAGCTTAATTTCTCAAACAACGGCACCGCGATTTCTCTGGAATACGACGGACTTAATCTGTCGAAACTCTGGCTGAAAGCAAACGTAGGCATTCAGCAGGGCGACAATGCGGCGCTCGGTTTCGGACTCGGTCTCGGACACATCGTGCTTACGGTCGGTCAGCGCAACCTTGCCGCACTTGGCGAACGTAATATTCTGGAAGACGAATATCAGGATCTTCTGAACGGCGGCAACGTATATCTCGGACTCGGCGCGGAAATCGACGTCGCGCTTGACGACGAAACTTACGTTCTTGAAGACTTGCTGGGCGCGCTTGTCGCGAACTTCGCGCTTGGCACGACAATCGACATCAAAGACGAAATCAAGGGCGGCTTGACCTTCAACATCGTTGCGGATATCGACATTTCCAGCAAGCCCGACCAGAACGATTCCCGTATTCTCATCGAAATCAGGAAAAAATCGAACGGTAAAGTCTTCCTTGGTCTTTACTATGACCAGAAAACCACGACGCTGTATCTCAAAACGGACGACGGCACGATTATTCAGCCCGTCGCGCTGAAATTCGACCTTATCGGGCTCCTTGAAGGGCTTATCAACAAGGGCGACGGCACGGCGTCTGCGGACATCGACTTGTCCGAACTCAACCCCGTAATTCTCCTTGGCAACAAAGGCTTGCAGATTCAGGTAATGACGGGCGTTATGAAGCTTCTTGTCGGCGTGCTTGTCGGCGATATGAACGATTATATCGAATACAATGCGGGCGCAACGAGTTATAAGTACTACGCTTACGACGCAAAAACCGACTATACGATTTTGCAAAACGCATATCCTTTGGCAAATCCCGTCGGACAAAAAGACCTGTATCAGAGAAACGTCGATAAATACGTATACGCCGACGGCGAATTCACGCTTAATAACGGTTACGTCGGCAACGACTTCTTCGTAAAAGCAAAAGAAAACAAATTCTTCTACGTAATGCAAGAAACCGTAAGAGATGTCGACGCAAAATACTTTGAGAAGGACGCAAACGGCATCGTTAAAGAATTTGTCAACTCCGGCAGGAAATTTAAAGAAGTTACTTACACAGTCGTGCCGAGGGTCGAAGATTATTATACGGGCGTCAGATACAGTTACGACGAAAAAACCAAAAAATTCACAATCAACCCCGAAGGTGAGTATAAGAAAGTCGTCGATGCAGAATACGCAAGCGCGACAAAATACGTGCAGTCGAGCTTTAAGCCCGTATCGGCACTTATGTTCGATATGGATAAAGACACGATTGCTTATGCAGGAACGTTTGTGTCCGCGCTCCAAGGAAACGTTGCAAAATACGTGTATGACAGCAAAAAGAAACAGTTTACGCTCAACAATTCCTACACCGGCGACGAGTTCTACGTAAAAGCGAAAGAAGGTACGTTCTTCTACGTTTTGAAAGAACAGGCAACAGCGCAGGGCATCGATGAAGAACTCTTTGAAAAGAACGCCGACGACACCGTAAAAGAATTTGTCCTTGTCGACGGAACGTTCACGCTTATCGACGCTTCTAATATGGATACGTACGCGAGCGCGCCTAAATACGTTTGTATGGGATATAAACTTGTATCAACACTTTCGTTGGCGACGGACAAAACTTCGATTGAATTTATCCCCGCATTTATCGACGCGTACAACAAGACAAGCGGGCTTACCACCTACGTCAAAGTGGACGCTTCCAGACAGGAAGTCGCTCTTTACGAAGTCTTCACGCAAGGCTACACGATGAAAGACGTCTTTGACGAAAACGGCAAACCCACGGGCGAAACCAAGAGAATGGAACTTAAACTGCCCGAACTCGGCGCATCCATCGTCATCGGTAAGATCGAAGACGGCGACGTGTCCGTGGTCGCAGGCGGCACAAAATTCAGCGGTATCGGCATCGGTATCTTCATTATGAGAAACGGTCAGTCCGATCCTCACGGCGTCCATTACGTCAAGATCGCGGCAGACGAAACCTACACCGGCAAGAGATACAATCTTGTCGACGGCACGTATCAGGAGGCGGCAGACGGCGAATATAAGCAGGTTGCAAACACCGCCGCAAACGTCGCAATCAAACTCGGCAACATTCAGCTTTCCGAAAAAACGTTCAAGGAAAACTACGGAGTAACCTTTGAACAGTTCATCGACGGTCTGAAAAACGAAAACCTTCCCCAAGCGGACGCAACGAATATTAAGGACCTTACCGTATACGTCAACGTGGAAGCGGGCATCGAAATCGGCGCGGATCCGACCACGGGCGAAACCAAGTGGGAAATCGGCGGATTGCTTTCAGGCGTCGTCAAAGGTAATGAAAAAGTCCCCAGCGCGCTTGCAAACTTCCTGAAATCGTTGCTCATTAAGTTCAACGTTCAGGACGAATTCAAAGACGTAATCGGTCTCAGAATCGCCGGCAACGTGAACCTTGGCGCGCTTTTAAGCGGCAACACAAAAGACACGATGCAAATCGTCAAGGCGCTTTTGATGAAGAGCGACCTTGCGGTTGAACTCACCGACGGCTATCCGTGGGAAGCGAAGAAGACGGTTGTCGGACTTTACGTCACGGAAGGCACGATTTACATCAACATCAACGGCGAAAAGACCATCAAAGACACCAAACTCAAAATCGGCGTAGATAAAGTCCTGGGTATGGTGGGCGGCGCGTCCACGGGCGCACTTGCATCGGCGGATCTCGGCGTTGAAGGCATACTTTCAATCATCAACAACATCGTCAAAGAAATCAGCATTTACAGAAACGACGAAGCGTCGGGCATGACGATTTCTCTCAGCAAGAACATGCTGGGCGCGATTCTGAAACTCGTTGCGGACATCGACGGCGTTGACCTGAAACTCAACGAAAAGAACAGTTTTATCGAACTTAATACGAAAGTTACGGATACAAAACCGTACCTTCTGAAACTCAGCGTCGGTATCGACCCCTTGGTACTCGGCATTGCTCTTGGCGGATTGAAGATCGGTCTTGCGGCAAACAGCGACGTACTCAAAAACCTTATCGACAATAAAGGCGAATACAAAGGACTTTCCGAAATCGAAACCATGGCGCTTGACGTCGAAATCGGCGTTGACCTTGGTCTGAAACAGGGCGAATTCCCCATCGGCAAACTTGTTTCCGGCATTTTGCAGGCAACGGGTACCGACCTTGAATTCCCGCTCAATCTCGATATTCAGAGCGAACTTGACCTTGACCTTCGCGTAAGGCTCGCGGGGAACCTTAACCTGAAAGATTTCGGTAAATCCGACATTATGTTGCAGGTGAGAAACGCAGCCACCGGCAAAGAAAAGACCATACTCGGCTTGTACTTCACGTCCGAAAACGACGTGCCTTGCCTGTACGTCGAAACGCAATTTTTCAGCCAGAGCGCACCCGTAAGAAGCAAGGTTGAAAACTTTGACCTGCTCGGAAGTCTGCTTAAAAAGACGGTCAGCGGCGTTGTGGAATACCTTGGCGGAAAAGTCGAAGGCACAGGCACGGCTCTTGCGTCCGACGACGGAAGCACGCCGAACGAAGCGGAAATCCTTCTGGAACTTGCGTCAAAGAGCATTCAGGTGAAGATCGCGGAAGAAACCGTGAAAGGACTGCTTGAAGCGCTTGTCGGCGACAAGGTCGGCGACGACATTATCGAAATCATCAACGGTCTGGGACTCTCCGCAGAAGTCGCGGTGAATCTGAAAGACGAAAACAAACCTTTGCTTTCGGTCGTTGCGACGTGCTCGTATCTTGACCTTGGTATTCTTGTCAATAAGGTAAATCTCAGCACCCAAAAACAAGATATCTTCGGCACGACCATTAAGGACTACACCTGGACAAAGGCAGAAGACGCAAAGAAGAGCGCGCTCGGCGTACAATTCGGCGTCGAATTGAATTACGACATCTCAAACGGCAAGCACAGTCTTGACGCAATCCTTAGCAACGTCGCGTCGGCAGCGGCTTTTGAAAAAGACGCTGGCGCGGCAACCGTCGGCAGCATACTGAAAGCGTTGACGGCTGACGCGATCATTAAAAACACGCACGGTTCGATCGGTATCGACGTCGTACTTAACGTCAAATCCGAAAAAATGACGGAGTATCTTGTGCCCGCAGGTCAGGCTCTTTACGAACTCATAATGGGCAAACTCGGCGCGGAATACACTGCCGGCAAGGCAAAATACGATCCGCTTGAACTCCTTAATATGGTTGAAGCGTTGATCAAGATCAACCTTAACGGCAACCCCGTTTTCGTGAGCTTGAAGGACGGCTTCGTTTACGTCTCGCTTTCTGCGGTCGGCGGCGACAACTTCAAAGCGTCGCTTAAAAACATTATCGACCAGATCAAAAAGACGTCGGGCAGCGGTTCAAGTGCGCTTGCGACGGGCGAAGGCGACGGCGGAAAAGATAACAAGAAAACCGATTATGTGCTTGTCAACAAGATTTTGCAAAATCTGCTTTCAAGCGCAAGCATCAGCGATACGGGACTTGACCTTGCTCTTGCTCCCAACCTGATGAACGTATTGCTTGAAAACGTTGTCGCGAAACTTCTCGGCGACACGTTCGGGTTCAACGACGACGTGAAAGCAATGTTCACGCTCAGCAACCCCTATGCAAAATATTCGCCCGGCAAAACTTCGGTCGACGACGTCCTTTACACTGAAAAAGTCGAAGAACGTTTCGTCCGTTACAATGCGGCGTTCGAGTCGCAACAGGGCAGCGAACAGTACTTCTTCGACGCGGAAGCAAAAGTTTACAGAAAACTTTATAAAGCGGACGCCGTTGACGCGACGAAGTACGTCGTTTACACCGGCGGCGAAGTCCAGACGTTGTATTATCTTTTGGGCGCGGACGAATACGTCGCGCTTACCGCAGAACAAACAGCGGCAGCCAGATTCGTGAAGTACACCCACAAGAGCTATCTTGCGGTGTACGATTCCGCCGACAAAGCGACGAGAAAAGTCGTGAAAGCGGCAGGATTCGACGCGAGCACGACGGTTTACGACGCGAACGGCAACGCTGTTGCGGAAGATAAACTTTTCGTCAAAGTCAAACACAGCGGCATCGGCTGGACGAAAGACAACGGCATAAGCATCGACCTTGTGTTCGACAACCCGAACACGACCAAAGCCCCCGATTTCAGCATCGGTCTGGGACTTGACGCAACCCTTGTTTTGCAGGGCGAAGCGATTGAAGTTATCCCGTACTTTGTGAAGAAAGCGGGCGCGAAACCCCTTGACAATCAGGAAGTCAAAGGCTACTTCAAGGAAGGCGCGGCTCTTGTCGAAATTCCCGCCTCGGAAGTTTACACCGGCACGAGATACGACAAAGACGGAAAAGTTGACGAAAACGGCAAGTTCAGAAAAGAACTTGTTGAGGGAACGGAAACCGATCACGACCTTGTCCTTATCGGCAATACTTTCCCGGAAGTATCCGAAACCGTCGGCGATGAAAAGATTTATCTCTCGATGGAACTCGGGCTGACTCTTTCCGGAACGAAAGGCACAAACGACAGTATTCTTGACTTTGTCGCAGACATTATCGACGTCTCCAACCGCACCAGCACGACGATGAAATACGTCGAGTTTGCAGAAAACGAAGATAAAGCAACATACGAAGGTCAAAGATATTCCAAAACCGGCGCAATGGCTTATGCGAAGGATGTAAACGGCACGTTCAAGCGTGGCGCGTACTACCTTGCGGAAAAAGAATACGTCGGCACGAAATTCGTGAAAAATTCGGACGGCACGTTCACAGTTGCAGACAACGGCGCATACAAATTCGTAGCGGACGATTCGGCAAAGACTTACTTCCCGATCCTTCCGGAAGAAGCCGAAACCTATCCTGCCGACAAGAAGTACAGAGAAGACGGAAATGGCTTTGTGACCGACGCTAACGGCGATTTCAAGGCGGGCGAATACTCCGTAACCGACAGAACGAAAGGCGGTGCAAAATTCCGTCTTAACGCAAAAACGGGCAAATACTTCGTCTATGAAGCCACCGGCATAACCCTTTATAAACAAGGCAACTACTACGAAATCGACAAAGACGAACTTGCAACGTTCAAGGGCGTCAGATTCGACTATGACAGCGTAAACAAAGTCGCAACCGTCAACGCTTCCGGCAAATATCAATTCGTCGCGGAAGAAGGCGCGTATTATCCCGTGCTTGAAAACGACGGCTACACCGGCAAACTGTATCGTGTGTCCGAGGCGTCAACCGCAGATAATACGATTTATATCGAGGACGTGATTTACAAATTCACCCCCGCGTTCACCGGCAAAGACCTGAGAGACCTTAACGCTCTTGCGAAGCTCCTTGTCAGCATCGGCGAATTCGAGGCGGAAGCGCGCGTAAAAGTTACGGTCGGCGCAAACGTTGCGGAACTTGTAAAGGCGTTGTCCAATACCGCAAACATCGACATTGCGGAACTTCTGAAACACGTCGAACTCGCAATCGAGTCGCTTGATTCCAAAGGAACCGTCAAAGGCGGTATCTATCTGTATAACAGTACGTTATATATTAAATATATCAATACAAGTCGCGGTATCTTCTCGATGCCCGTGTCCGAACTCTTCGGCGCAATCGGGTCTGCAAGTGCGGATGAACGCATGCCTTACGAAGCGGCAATGCTGCAACTGTGGGTTGGCGAATTTATCAAACTCAACGGCGTGTACACGACGGGTATCGCGGTTCAGGCAACGACAAGCCTTGTCGAAACGCTGCTTGAAACCTTGCTCGGCTTTGACAAAGGCACGATAAGCCTTAAAGCGTTCGGCGCGGTCGGCGTGGAAGTCACCATCGTTACGGCGTCTCCCATCTTCCCCGAAAACGCGGACCGCGAAGTTTACGTAAAGAAAGCGTATGACTTTGTAGCGCTCGCGGACGGCGAGGTTTACGACGGCGAGAAGTATATCAAACTTGAAAACGGCGAATACGGCGAAATCGCAAAGGGAAGCGAAGCGCAATTTGCCGGCAAGACGCTGTATAAACGCGTTGCAAAGGCGGAAGCAGACGTGTCTTACGTCAAACTTTCGGAAGCCGGCATTCTTTCGGATTGCGAAGGCTATGATTCGGCATACGCGGAAGCATTGACCACAAGATATACGAAGGTCACAAAAACTGACGGCACCGAAGTTTTCGAAGAACTGAAATTCGGCTTCGACTTCAACTCGTTCGGTATCGGCATCGGGCTTAAAATCGGCCACGTCGGGTTCAACCTTAACATCGGCAAAATCGATATCGGATTGATTGACGGAACGAAGTCCATCGTGCCCGAAGATATTAAGACCGCGCCCACCGCACAAGAAACGGTAATCGACCTGAGCATGGAAGTAAATCTCGGCTTGGAGTTCATGGATAAAAACACCAATGCGACGACAGGATTCGACCTCGGTAAATTCGTCGATAAACTCGGCGTGCTTACGGGAGTGACGCTTGGCGAAAACTGGCTGAAACTCACGGTGCCCGAAGGCGGCGCGGAAGTCAGATTGTCGCTTCGCGTTGCGTTGGCGCTCAACCTTACGAACGTCGACCACTCGGTTGCCGCAATCGAAATCGTCGGTCAGATCTTTGAAGGCAACAAAAAGATAGGCGAAAAAACCCTTATCGGCGTTTACTACAAAGACGGCAACGTCCTGCTGAACCTTGCAGGACTCGGATTTGACAATATCCGCATTTCGGGGCTCAGACTCAGCGATTTGCTGGGCGGCTCGAACGGCGTCGAAATCCTTAAAAAACTGCTTGGCGGCAGCGGATCTTCGTCCGCGCTTGCGTCCGAAGTCAACTTCACGGTTGTAGGAAACGACGAATTCGGTTCGCCGGCGGCTGCGCTTATCCTTGACAGCAACCGCATCGCGGTTGAAGTCGGCACGCTGTTCATCCAAAAACTGTTGGGAATCGCGGCGCTCGGTCTTGACGAAAATACTCAAAAACTCCTGGGCGGTCTTGACCTGAAAGCGCTTGTCGAAGTCAACTTCGGCGAGAAATTCGTCGAAATTCCGGCGGGCGAGACGTTCAGCGGCACGAAGTACGCATACGATAACGAAACAAAGAAATATTATATCGACGAAAACGGCACGTTTAAGCGCGAAAGCAACATTTCGCTTAAACTCAACGCGGAAGCCGCAGAACTTCTTGGCATAAACGTTGCTGTCGAAAATATCAAGATCGGCAATACGGGCGTTGAAGAACGAGTCAAAGCAATCGATATCAACGATTACGTCGAATTCATCGAAATTCTCTTTGGAACGGAGAAAGACGAAAACGGCAACGAAATCGTCGATGCAAACGGCAAGCCCAAAAAGAAGATAGTCGGGTTCGAGCCGAAACTGGAAGCACTCACCTTGTCGCTTGACCTTGACCTTGGCGCAATGTTCACCAACGGTATGGCGATGGGCAGATCCATTCTCGACAGCGAAGGCAAGACGGTTCTCACCAACGTATCGTCGGTCGGCGCAATCGGAAACGGCAACATGGGAATCCGTGCGTCGGTCAAACTTGAAATCGCCTTTGCGGCGCTTCTCAACAAACTGCAACAAGGCTTCGATTCGTCGGATATTTTCGCGGCGATCGAACAGGTATTGCCGCTCATAAAAGCGCAAATCTCGATTTACGCACAATCCGACGGCGACGAACTTATCGGTATCTACGTCGCGGACGGCAACGTATACCTGATGCTTGACGGACTCGGAATGCCCAACATCAAAGTTACCGGCGAATTCCTTATGGATATCATCAGGACGGCAATGGGTTCGGGCACCGCGCTTTCGTCGGACGAAGCAACCGCATCTGTCGAAACAAGTCAGATTATCGGTATCGTACAAAAAATCGTCGAAGGCATAAGAGTTGGCGGAAAGGCTTTGAAAGTCGCGTTCCAGAACGACTACTTCGCAAATCTTATCGACGCGGTATTGTCGATTGTTCTGAACAAAAACATTGACTACTACAACAAAGTAATGCCCAAAGAGCCGACCGATGTCGCATTCAGCGGACTTACGATAAACCTTGCCGGTATCGAAAACACGTACGAACAAATTTACCGCAAGGACGGCAAGTACTATTTCGACGCAGGATGCACAAGCCAATATTACGGCATGGTATTCTTCAAAAACACCGTAACAAATCATATCGAACTGTTCAGTGAAAAAGAATACGTCAAACAATTCGGCGCAGTTGACGAAACGACGATGTTCTATCGAAGCACCAGAAACGGTCTTGTGGAACTCGATCTCGTCGCGTACTCGACGCACCTGAAACTTGCCGTCAATATGCCCAAACTCGGCGCGAAGAAAGACATTGTTTCTTCGCCGGAAGTCGCAGGCGTAGCCTTTACGGAAGCAGACGAAGTTACCGGCGTCGCGCTTGGTCTGAAAGGTCAGGTCAAGATTGACAAGCAACCGGGCATCGCTCTTGCAAACATTCTGAGCGGCGTTGTCGGCGACCTTGAAACCAAACTCGTCATCGAAGAAGATATCGACATCCGTTTCGCAATCGAAGCGGCGGTCGGCATCAAATACAGCCTGAAAGACAAGAACTTTGCGCTGAACGCGGTCGATCTCAGAATTTCCCTTACGAGAGTCGACAAGACGTTGGGCATCGTACCGCTTGCGGTTCTTACCTACGTCAGTTCGGAAGGCACGCTTTACGTTGACGTATCGCACTTCTTCCAGAAACAAAACGCGGGTAACAACAAGAACCTCGGTATGCTCAAAATCACGGGCGTAAACGTGCTTGACCTTATCAACGGACTTCTCACGGGCGAAGGCTCGGCGACTTCCGTTGCGCTCGGTTCGTCCGACGCGTGGGTTGAAGACGAACAACAACCGTACACCTACGTATATTACGAAGCAAACGCCATTAACTCCGCCGCGCCTGCAAAATTCGTGCACGTCGCACAGTTGAACGATAAAGACGAGCTGAGAATGGTTTACAGAAACTACACCGGTGCTATTACCGCCGACTATAAGACGGAAAGCGGCAAAGACTTGTACGTACGCGACCGCTCCAACAAGGTTACGGGCTACACGCTGCTCAGCGCGGAAAACGCAGAAAAGTTCAGCCACAAGGCGAAATACACGCACGAACAGGCGATGACTTATACGAAACTTACCGACTTGTACGTAAAGGTCGGGGAAGATTACGTATTGGCGGCAGGCGATGCGGACGTAACCGCGACTGCGCTTTACAAGAGAGTCATTGGCAATTACGTAAAGATTGCGGACGGAGAAATCGTTAACGCAGAAGACAAATACAAACAAAACGCCGACGGCACGTACACGCAGAGCGCAGACGGCACCTTCAAAGCGGTTTACAAATTCGTGGAAGTTGCAAGCGGCAGCGCGTGGTATATCGAAGAATACAATTCGGAAACCTGCAAGTACGAATATAACGTATACGACCCGGCAAAGGAAAGCCACAACGCACCCAAACTTTATCACTACGACGAAACCGAGAAGAAGTACGTCGAAGGCGCAGGCGTAGGCGGCGCGAAGTCGTACGTCAAAGTGCCTGTTTACAGCATTTCGGCGGTCTGGGCTGATCTCAGAAACTACGGTATCGCCGACAACGTTGCGGGTTATGACGTGGCAAGCAACGCAAAAGTCAATATCACGGGCAAAGCGATGCTCGGTCTTATCGGCGGACTTATGGACAAAGCAGGTCTTGAAGACATTCTCGACGCATTGCTCGTAAGCGTCCATGCAACGAAAGATCCGTTCATCTTCGGCGCGGATATCGGCATCCTTGACGTTTACAACGATCACAAACTTGCGCTCAACGTAGGCTTGAACATTTTCGGGTTCGACTTTGAAAAGAGAGAAGGCGCGGGCAACACCGACGGCAGCTATCTTGAATTCCTCGACGCCGAAAACACGATTTCGTTCAGACCCGCAAACGCGGATAATTATCGTCAATTTGCCGACGTCGACCTTAACCGTATTCTCTCCGCATCGGAAATCATGGACGTCCTTGTCGACAGCCTTGACTTCGGTAAGAGCGGAAAGATTTATCTGAACCTGTCGCTTGACGCGGATTCGTTCGCAAAAGACACCGGCGACAACTTCGTCCCGTGGGAAAAATACTTTGCGGCACTTCTCGGACTTAACCAAAACAGCGCAAGGGTATTGTATCAGGTGCTCTTCCCCGAATCCGAACTTGACGGAAATGGCAATTTCAGCATCGACATCGCGGCGGCAATCGACGTGAAGAAACTGCTTGGCGGACTTATCGCAGGCACAGGTCTGAACCTTGAAGGCACGGAAATCCGCATTACGATCAATTCCGATACGATGTTGTTCTCGGAAGATTCGCGCAAAGACGGCAGCAAGATCGTCATCACCGCAATCGGTGAGGCGGACGGCATTTTGTCGGTCTTTATCGACAACAGCGGATACCGCGGAAAGGGCAAACACGTCGCAAGACTTGACCTGAACGCAATCCTCGGAACGGCGACGTCCAGCGCGGCATACGCAAGCGCAAACGAGAATACGGGACTTATCCCCGAAAAGATCTTCGGCGTTCTGAACGCGCTCCTTGGCGAAGTACGTCTGGGCGGCGGCAAGATCTCGGTCGTTTTAAGAGAAAACTTCATCGGCGCACTTCTGAATACTTTGGTCGGCACGGATATTACGGAACAACAGTCCCTTATGAAGGGTGAAATCTATATCGACCTCAGAAACTTGGAAGTCGGCATCGAAATGATCCTCGGCGACGACAACTACGTTTCGGAAGGAGAACGCGACTTCTATATCGGACTCAGAATCGGCGGCATCAACCTGACTGCTCCCGACGGATTCGATATGACCGAATACACCTTCATCAAGAAGGCGGACCGCGCGAACTTCAAGAACATTAAACAACTGAAACTGGATATCAACTTTGAATCGGAATGGTATTACGAAGCAACCAAAGAGACGGAAGGCTTCAATATCAGTCCTGTCGTCGATATCCTTGAAACCATATTGAAGAAGAAACTCTTCCCCGACAGATTGTTGCAAGTCCTCGTAAAAGACGACAAGATCGACGCCGTTTACGCCACTGCGATAAGCGCGCACATCGACCTTGCGGACTTCAACAATATGAAACTTTCGGTTGAAATTTTCAAGTCGACCAGCGAAGAGCCCGTAAGAGAGCTTAAACTCGGCGTGTACCTTGACGGACAAAGCGTTTACGTTGATTTGTCGGGTTGGGGACTTCCCAAGATCAAACTTGGCGGTCTGAACCTTGGCAATACCATCAACGACGCATTGTTGCCGCTGCTTAATCAGTACCTTGTCGGCGACGACAACAACCGCGGCGGCGCGACGGCTGCTCTTGCAAGTTCCTACGTCGAAGACTACGACAAGAACCATATCGAGTATTCGGACTTCGTCGAAGCGGCAGAAGGCAAATACGTGCTTGTCTATAAGGAAAACAACAGCGGCGGATACGTACTTGTTGACGGCAAATACGTGAAGTACAACGCAAAAGTACACGCAGGCGCAACCCGTTACGCAAGAAGCGTTGAAGAATACGACGCGGCGAACGAGGCGCATCAGAACGCAACCCGTTACAACGTGAATAAGGGCGCGTTCAGATCAAGCTGGGGCAAGGTATTGTTCCCCGTTGCGTACGAAGAAGACGAAAACGGCGGATACGTCCTTATCGACGGCAAATACGTGCCGTACAACGCAAGTCTCCACGAAGGACAAAAGCGTTATAAGGAAGTTTCGGGCAATAAACCGTACATCTCGTTGCTTCTTGCAAACAACCGCTTCGGTTTCGGCATCAACGCAGACCTTATCAACAGCCTGCTTGAAACCATTCTGGGCGCGTTGAACCTTGATATTCAACTTCCCGACTTCGGCGACGCAGTCCTGCTGTTCGATTCCAGAAAAGATCTGAACGGCGACGGTTACGCCGACACGCAACTTGACCTTGCGGTGCAAGTCAACGACAACCTCTACTTCGGATTCCGCACGACGAATCTTGAAATCACAGGCAACTCCACCAAAGTAAGCCATGCCGAAACAAGATATGCGGAAGTCGTAACGAGCCACAAAGACGAATTCGTCACCGTATACGACATTGAAAAAGGCGAAATCGGTCTTCAAACGGTTGCGCTTGGCTTCAACGTACAGATCAGACAAAACTGCGTCGACAACGGACAAAGCGACTTCGAGAAATACCTCGGCGTACTGCTTAAATCGCTTTTAGGCATCAACAACTTCAAGTTGAACCTGCCGTCAAGTGGCGAAATCGGTTGCGACATTGACCTGAGAGTATCCCTGAACCTTGCAAACCTTGTCAAAGCATTGCAGGGCGGCAACGTCGACTGGTGGAGCGATATCGAGTTGTACCTTGACCTGAAACCCTTGGGCTACGGCTCGTTGCTCACGATGTATAAACAGAAAGGCGACGCGGACGTTTACGCAGACCTTTCGGGCTTGTCCTTGTTCAAGGTCAAGATCATCGGTTTGCAGAGCCTTATCGGCGGACTTGTATCGGCGTCGGCAACCGCGCTTGCAAGCGGCGATAACGAGGTCGCGATTGCATCCGCATCGGGCGACATTGCAAAACTTACCATTATCCCGGGCAAAGTGGGCTTCACCGTCGAAATCGGCTGGGGCTTCATCGAAGGACTTCTGACGAGCCTGCTCGGCGATACGCTGCACGTGGCGGACGGCACAGGCGAACTTGCGGGTTACAAGACCATCACCATCGGTGAAGGCGCAACCGCAACGGTCATTCCTTTGCCGAAGATGAATAACGACAGAGCATTGTCGCTTTCCATCAACCATGCGTCTGCAATGTACAACAGATCCTTGGAAATCGACCTTAAACTCGGCTTCAATAAGAGCGACGAAAGCGCGGTCAACCTGAAAATCCACAACTTCGTGCTTACAAGCGGAGAAGAGAAGTCGGCAAGGTACATCAGGTTCGGCGCGACGAAGGGCAAGATTAACGAGGCCGGCACAGGAAACGGCGTACTTGACGCAATCAACGGCACCGCAGCAAACGCGTTCTCCGGACTTGTGTTAAGCGACGCGAAAGGCATCAGCCTTGTGAATATCCTGACCTCGGTGATTAAGGGAATCGACCCCGACATCACCATCTCGTGGAAAAAGAATACAAACCATTACTATACGAATAGCAGTAGAGAAAGTTACAACTCTAAACAATACGCAACAATCGAATTGTCGCGCACGAACAAAGAATCCGAGCACATGACCGGCGGCGTCAAGACTTACGCAGGTAAGTTCCAAGCTTATATCAACAACGATCAGAACCGTGAAATCGGCGCATGGCTGTTCAACAATCAGTTGTACATCGATATCACGAAGACGCTTGACGTCACGTTGGCAATCGGCGCATTGAGAAAGATGAAGGTTGCGGACCTTGACATTCTGGGACTCCTTGGCGGACTCGGCTCGGCATCGGCAACAAACGCCATGGCAAGCGACGACGCAACCACCGAAAAGAGTCTGAAAGACACGGTATCCGGACTTGTCAAAGGCGTCCAGGTCAACTGGTGGAACAACCAGTCGGTCGTAGGTAGTGGCGTCGGCGACAAAGCGATCACGACAATCCGCGTCGACCTTAACGGAAAAGGACTTAACAACATTCTTGCAAAGGTTTACTACATGCTTTACGGTATGTACAATACGAACGCTCCCGCTGCGGAACTGTTCAGCGAAGAAGCGTTGTATCAGATGGTTTACACCGAAGGTCAGGACGTAACGCTGAAAGACGGCACGGTTGTGAAGAGCGTGAACGCTCATGAAAAATGCGTGGTTTATCTGCAAACGTTTGCGGCGAATATGATCGGCAGTTCGGTAAACGGAACTCTTGGAGGATGGCTTAAACCCGGCGGAACGCTCGGCAAAGTTCTGAGAGAAATCCTTGGCAGATTACTGCCGCTTCCGAAACTTGACGAAGCCGAAAACGGAAGACCGAGTTACGTCGAAATCGTAATCGACAAGAACCGTCTTAAAGAAGGAAAGGGCGTCCTTAAACAAATCGCACTGGTGATTAACAAAGAACGCACCACAAACGACGGCACCACGATAACGGCGGTTGGCAACAACAACGACACTGCGGAAATCGTCATCAACCTTGACAACAACGTGACGTTGCGCTCGGTATCGGCGGTAAGAGATTACAACACCAACAGCACGAGACCCAACGAAGACTCCGGAAAGACCATAAACGTCGCGAACCCGTTCGATCCTGTCGAACTCACGTCGGCGGCTTTGAAATCCGCAGGTCTCCTTGACAGAGTCGCGGCAGACTTCTATGGTATTTCGGAATACGATTCGAAATCCGAAAAAGGCGTGAACGACTCTTACGCGGAACTCGGCGGAACGCCCATCGTCTGGGATACGTCGACTGCAAAACTCATTCCGGGCGAAGAAAGCGAAATCTGGGGCTATGCGCTTAACTACAAAGTGCAGAAAGTCAAAGTCAAAGTAAGCAACAGCACGGGCTTCCTGCGTCTGTTCGGTTACTTCAAGGCGGACGGCACGACGTTTGTCGAAACCAACAAGATTACGGTTGATCCGACCAAAGATCCGACAGGTACAGACAATATTTCGGCAGGCTTGCCCAGAATTATCGTAATCATGAGAAGGGACGGCGAATTGCAAGTTCTGTCCAGAGATTACGACAAGGATAAGCCCGGCACCGTCAATATCAACGGCACCGATTACACCGTTAACGGCAAGTTCAACTGGATTGACGAAGACACAGTCGAAGAAGGTGCAACGGTTGAAAAACTGTTCTGGTATCAGGTCGGTTACAGCTCTCGTATCCAGAAGAGCATTAAGGTCAAGTACAACAACGTCGATATCGTTTCGGGAAGCTTGCCCAGCGGCGACAAATTCGGAATTCTGAACGGCGGCACGGCATTTGACTTCACGCCCGCAAACTTCGATATCGTCGGCAACCTCGGACTCCCGTCCATTAAGGCAAGCGAAACGTTCACGAAGAACGGCGAAAAATTCTCGTACGTCGGATTTGACGGCAGCACGTATGAGTTCGCGCTCGGCAAAGAGCCTACGGACGCAACCGAACTCGAAGAGTGGAAGAAACACAAGCTCGGACTTAACGGAACGTTCACAAGATCGTTCAACGGCAAAGTGCTCCAAAGCGGCACGTACGCCTACGTCGCGGCAGAAAGCACGGCGGCAGGCTTGCTTGACAGCCTTGGCGGACTCTTCGGCGGAAGCGGCGCGAATACGGACGGCGGCAAGTACGCTCTCACGGTAACCGATACGGGTTACACCGGACTTAAAGAAATCACCGTAAAACTCGGCACGGGTAAGACGACTACCGTCGACGTGATCGAGTGGAACTACGACGACTTCAAGTACGATATGAGAAAACCGCAAAACGGCGCAAGCGGAAGAATCGTTGCGGTCATCAATAAGTACGAAATCAAACGTACGACAGGTCTGGTCGAAAAGACGGAAGTCGTGAACAGCAAACAAAAAATCAGGCTCGACGTCAGTATCACGCAAGAATCGCTCAGCGCGCTTGCGGGCGGCGACCTTAAATTCAACCAGTACGAAGACGCGTTCGTATTAAGCGCGACGGGCGACTACGTCCTCGAAACAAGAGACGCGTTCATCCCGTACGACGAGACTTTGCACAAAGACAAGAAGCAATATGCGCTTGTTGAAGGCAAGTACGTTGACGCGGCATTGGCTGCGGCGGACAACACCGCAAGATACGTCGAAGGAAAAGTTACCGGCTACGTTTACGACAAGTACGCAGACGGCAAACCCGCAGACAACAGGTATGCGATCAATATCTTCGACGCGGAAGAACTTTATGTCAAAGTAAAACAATCAAGGATTACTTCCGAGACGCAACTGTTCCACGTCGGCGACTTCAAGTTCTATACCGACACGTTCGCGACAACCGGCACGCAGACTCCGTTCACGATGTTCGTCGTGCCGGAACTCGGCGTCAAGACGGAGCGTAATATCACCGTGAAAGCGTTGTACGACGTAAACGGCGCGTACGAACAAATCTTTGACATCAAAGTCGTCGTAACGCCCAAGGTCGCAACCAAGGTCGTATTGCTTATCGATAACGACCAAGTGATTGACAGGACATATCTTGAATCGACCGCGGAAGTCACCGTCTACTACAAGGACGGCACCGAAAAACAAGGACTTGCAAAAGACCTTATCCGCCTGACCGACAAAGAAATCGAGAAGATTGCAAACGCGAAAGATCATCTCGGCATAACTTACGGCACGGCAAGCGTGTTCAAGAAGGGCAGATATGAGCTTATCGCGGCGGGCGAAACGTACGACGGACAAAGATTCAACCTTGTCGGCGGCAACTTCGTCGAAGCGACGGACGGCGCGTACAAGTTCGTTGAAGACGAAACATTCGTCCAGAACGGCGTAACGTTCGAAATCAGAGTGTTCAGCAAAAACTGAATAAACCAAAACTAAAACCGGCTCCCGAAAGGGAGCTGATTTTATGCCCGAAACGCTTTAATATTTCTTACGATTGTGATAGAATAAGGCTATGAATTTTGAAATCACGGGATTAAACGCGCTTATGCTCGTCGCGCTGTGCCTGCCCGGTTTTTTCCTGACAAAGGCAAACGTGCTGAAAGAAGAACACATCAAAGGTTTTGCGGTGTTCCTTTTGTACGTGTGCAGCCCCGCGCTGTCGATATACAGTTTCCAGCAGGCGGAGTGCAACAGGGAAATCCTGATAAACATCGGCATACTTTTGCTTGTTACGACGTTTATGCAGGTGCTGATAATGGGCATCGGTTTCCTTATCAACATAAAAACTTATAAAATCGACGGGGCGTCGCGCGTGGCGACCGTTGCGGCGGCGTTCGGAAACGTCGGATTTTTCGGCGTTCCCATATTGCAGGCGTTGCTTCCCGACCATCCCGAAGCCATCGTTTACAGCGCGGCTATGAGTGTCATGATGAACCTTATCGGCTGGACTCTCGGTATGTTTATGATGAGCGGCGACAGAAAACACGTTTCCGTCAAAAATTTCCTGATAAATCCGACGACGCTGTGTCTGTTGATTGCGTTGCCGCTGTTTTTCACAAACACGTCGTTCCCGAAGCCCGTCATGAACTTTGTGGAGTTCTTCTCAAAAATGTCCACGCCCACGGCAATGACCGTGCTTGGCATGCGGCTGGCTTTCGTGAAGTTCAGGGATTTAATGGATTACAGGCAAGTTGTCGCGATTTTTCTGAAACTTATCGCGTTGCCGCTTATAACGTTCGGGATAATGTACGCGCTGCCTGTCGACGAAACGTTGAAAATCTCAACGTATATTCTGTCGTGCATGCCGCCCGCGGCAATCACCTTAAACTTTGCCGAGCTTTCAAATACATCCCCGAAAACCGCCGCGAATATCGTCGTTGTCGGGAGTCTGCTTGTCGCGATAACGCTCCCGGTATTGTTGCTTATTGCATAGAAAATTATTGAAAAGTCTGAAACGTTGTGATATAATATATTAAAACGAAAATAAGGAGTCTTATTATGGCATTCAATTTTATAAAAAGACAACTCTTGAAGGTTATCGAATGGACAGACGATACTCAAAATACCATTTTGTATCGTTTTGACGTCCCCGACAGATACGCGATTATGCGTGGCTCACAACTGACCGTCAGAGAATCGCAGGTTTGCATCTTCGTCGTGGAAGGCAAAATCGCCGACGTTTTCACGCCCGGCAGATATAAACTCGACACCGAAAACCTGCCCGTTCTTACGGCGTTGTACAGCTGGAAATACGCCTTTGAAACCCCGTATACCGGCGAAGTCTATTTTGTGAATACCAAACAATTCACAAATCAGAAATGGGGCACTTCCAATCCCATTATGATGAGAGATAAGGACTTTGGCGTTATCCGTCTGAGAGGCTACGGCATTTACAGCTATAAGGTCGAAGACGCGGTCAAACTCATGCGCGAACTCTCCGGCACGAACCAACAATTCCTGACCGAAAACATCGCCGACCAATTGAGGAAAATGATTTTGTCGACGGTCACCGACGTCATCGCCGAATCGGGCATTGCCGCGCTGGATCTTGCAACGCAGTACGACGAACTGTCCGGCTCCACGAAAGACAGACTTGCCGACAAATTCACTGAATACGGCTTTAAACTTATTGATTTCTATATCGAAAATCTTTCGCTTCCCGAAGAAGTCGAAAAGACTTTGGATACCCGCACGTCGATGGGCGTTCTGGGCGACAAGATGGGCACGTTCACCCAGTATCAGGCGGCGCACGCTATGCGTGAAGCGGCAAATAATCAGGGCGCGGGCGGCTCGCTTGCAGGCGCAGGCATCGGTCTCGGCGCGGGACTTTCGATGGCAGGCGTTTTCAGCGAAGCGTTGAAGGGCGCAAAAGACGCTCCTGCGGAAGCAAAAGCCAACACCGTAAAATGCACCAAATGCGGCGCGGACGTGAAAGCAGGCAGTAAATTCTGCCCCGAATGCGGCAACAAAATGGCGGAAAGCAGATTCTGCCCCGAATGCGGCGCAAAAGTCGGCGCAAACGCAAAATTCTGCCCGGAATGCGGCAAAAAACTTAACTGATTGACACACGATGCAAGGCAAAAAGGCTGACAAAAAAGTTGATTCGACCGACGTCGTAAAGTGCAAAACTTGCGGCGCGGATATGTACTTCGATATCGCGTCGGGCAAACTTAGATGCCCGTACTGCGATAACACCGTCGAGGCGAAAGCCAACGTTTTCGAGAACGAACACAACGTCGACGGCTTTGACGAAAGCAAACTTCGCCACGAAGACGGAGTCATTACTTATCAATGCCCGAACTGCCACGCAAAGTGCGAAATGCACGGCGTTTTCGACACGTCGGCAAAATGTCCGTTCTGCGGCGCGACCAACGTCTTAAAGGTTGACGATATCCCGGGACTTGCTCCCGACGCGATTCTTCCGTTCAAGATTACGCGCGACGTAGCGTCACAAAACGCACTTAAATGGATAAAAAAGAAACTTTATGCGCCGATTAAGCTGAAAAAGAGTTTCAAGCCCGAAAATCTGAACAGCGTATATTCGCCGACGTTCAGCTTTGACAGCGATACTTTCAGCACTTACAACGGGCGCCTTGGCGAATATTATACCGTGACCGTCGGCAGCGGCAAAGACCGCCGTACCGAAACCCGCACGAGATACTTCGTCGTCAGCGGCACGTATTCGCAATTCTTCAACGACATTCTTATCGAAGTCAGCCCGAAACTTTCGCAAAAAGAATTTGAAAAGGTCGGAGGGTTCGATACCGATAACGCGGTCGAGTACACGTCGGAATATATCGCGGGACATTCGTCCGAAAGATACGACACGAGCGTCAACGACGCTTACGGCACGGCAAAAGAAAAAATGAACGCCCGTATCAAAAGCGCGATTTTGTCGCAGTATCATTACGACGTGGTCGATTACCTCCACATCGACACAAGTTTCAACGACAGCACTTTCAAGTATATCCTTGTGCCTTTGTGGTGCAGCGGTTTCAAATACCGCGATAAGATTTACAACTATTTCGTAAACGGAAGGACGGGAAGAGCGGGCGGCAAAACGCCGATTTCCGTCTGGAAGGTTGCGCTCACGGTGGTTATTATCGCCGCCGTCATCGTCGGCGCGTATTTCGGCTTGAAAAGCGCCGGCATAATCTGAAAATTTTTTAACGAGGTGAATATAATGATTATTACTCCCGATACTTTAATTGGCGACATCATCGAAGGCGACGTTAATATCGAAGCCGTTGCAAACGTTCTCACAAGCGTTGGTATGCATTGCCTGGGCTGCGCAATCGCTCACGGCGAAACGGTCGGCGAGGCGGCAGAAGTCCACAACGTCGACGTAAACGAACTCATCGCGCGCCTTAACGAAGCGGCAAAAAAATAATGGCTGAATCAAAAGATATCAAAGACAGGCTGTTTGAACTCAGGACGTTTTCTGATATTTCCACGGCGGAAATGGCGGAAAAACTCGGCGTGACCGAAAACGAATATATCGCGTTTGAAAACGGCGAGGACGAAGCGCCGATATGGCTTGTTTACAAATTCGCGTCGATCGTCGATATCGAGCCGTCCTTTATCTTCACGGGAAAACAACCCACGAAAAAGTACGCCGCGGCAGTTTACGAAAATAAGGGCGAACGCGTCGAAAGGTACCCTGGGTATTCTTTCACGTCGCTTGCCGCCGATTTTCAGAACAAGCAGATGAAACCTATGCTTGTCGATATTTCCCCCACAGACAAGCCCGAGCTCGTGTGCCACGCCGGGCAGGAATTCAATTACGTTCTCGAAGGGCTTTTGAGAGTGGTTGTCGGTGACGAGGAGTTTTACCTGCATAAGGGCGACAGTTTGTATTTCGATCCGTCGCTTCCGCACGCGCAGATGGCAATGGGCGACAAGCCCGCAAGATTTATCACCGTTATCAACGAGTAAGCAAAAACAAATAAAAAGAGTTCGGCTTTTGCCGAACTCTTTTTTGTTTAGTCAAGTTGGTTCAAAATTTTGAGCGGAAACTTTCAATCAGTGTAGCCATCGTCTCCAACTAAATATAGGATCATCATTTGCTAAGTCGTCAATCATTTTTGCTTCGGTTGTCCCGACATTGAAAATTACGGCGCCATTGTAATAACGGACGGAGTCTTTGCAAGTATAATACTTGGTTTTTTCGGTGTCGATAAGTTTTACGTTTCCGTTTTCAATGACGTAGTTTCCGTTTTTTATTAAATCGAGAACGTAGTTCAAATCATTTTTGCGAATATAGCAGTCGTCGGGATTTATCTCTTTGGCGCTGGTGCCGTCGTGAAGCACACCGTTAGCATAACAAATGGAATAAGTCACGCCGTTTTCTTTGATAAAGTATTGATAATACCGGTCATCAAATGTGCTGCCATCGTATTTACGAAGTTCGGTATGCGATATTTCGGCATAAAAGTCTTTTGCAAACTTCACGACGAGCGATGTGTCTGAATCAAACATCTTATCTCTATAAATTGTTGTAGGAAACTGTATCGAATAATTTCCTTTGGACAGTGCATTGCAAATTTCATCCGCAGTCGTTTCATCCGTAAAATTACCCGCGGTCACTTCTTCCGGATCGCCGAATTTATATACGGTTTTCGATTGTTCGTTGTTATTGTCCTTTTTATCGCAGGCGACAAACAATACACATATTATTAACAACGCGGTCAATATCAAAATAATTTTCTTTTTCATATTTACCCCCTGAATAATACAAGATATACCTTGTAACAACAACATTATACATAATATATGTTGTATTGTCAAGGAATGAGAACTTTCGGAGAAAATCTTAAAAGAGAACGCAAGTTGAGTGGGTTAACTCAACAAGAACTTGCAGACAAAATAGGAATAAAACAGCAACAGTTAAGTCAGTGGGAATGCGATAAGTTTGAACCGACCGTGTCAAGTATCGTTGCGCTCGCAAAAGCGCTTGACGTGAGTTTCGACGATTTGTTTGACGGGATAGAATAGAAATAGTTTTTGTTGCAGAGTACCTGAATATTGTGAAATACGATTATGATTAAGTTATCTGAATTAAGAAACGAAAAAGGGCTGACGCAAAGAGAAATTGCAAAGATTTTCAACGTAAGTCAGGGTACGTACAACAACTGGGAAAACGGCAAAACTCAGCCGTCGATTGAGCAACTTGTGGCGATTGCGGATTTCTTTGGCGTTAGCATCGATTATCTTGTCGGGAGAGAGGGCGAAGACGGCGTTATCGCAAGCGCGAAGGACGACCGAATCAATCTTTCGGACAAGTCGCGCGACGCTCTTTACGAGTTTTTGAAAACCATATCAGACAAAAAATAATTGACCGCCTTACGGCGGTTTGTTTTTATAAAAATATTGTTTTGTAACAATTTAATATTTTCTGTTGGCAAGGAAAGAAAAAAGTGCGATACTATAATCAGAAATAATTAAGGTGAAATTATGATTTTATCGATCGGAGAAATACTTGCGGATTTAATCGGCGAAAAAAACGACGGCGCATTGACGTTCAGGGCGTTTTGCGGAGGCGCGCCGTTCAACCTTGCCGTTAACGCAAAGCAAAGCGGTGCGACAGTCGGGTTCGTCGGGCGCGTCGGAAACGACGTAATCGGTCGCTTCGTCACGGCGGAAGCAGAAAAAGCAAACCTTGACAGCCTTGACATTCAGACGGACGAAAAACGCAACACGACGATTGCTTTCGTGACTCTTATGAACGGCGAAAGAGATTTTGCGTTTAATCGCCACGACACCGCCGATTTTAATATCGACTTTGACAAAATCGACTTTGCAAAATATAAAAACCTTAATATCGTGCATTTGGGCTCGCTTATGCTGTCGGAAGAAAAAGGGCGCGCGTTTGCAAAAAGAGTTGCCGACAAAACGAAAGAAATCGGCGCGAAACTCAGTTTTGACGTGAATTTCAGAAAAGATATTTTCCGTGATTTCGACGCCGCAAAAAGGGCGTACGAGCCGTTTGTAAAACGTGCGGATATCGTCAAATTTTCGGAAGACGAACTACTTGACTTCACGGGAATTTCCGGGATCGACGCTGCGGCGGAGTCGCTGTGCGACAAAGACAAACTGATTCTCGTGACGCTTGGAAAGAACGGCAGCGCATATTATTTCAACGGCGAAAAGGGCGTTGTGCCAAGCGAATATAAATGCAAAAGCGTTGACACGACGGGTGCGGGCGACGCGTTTTTCGGGGCGTTTCTTGCGGCAATCGAAAACAAGGAACCGACAAAAGAGAACATAGTTTCGGCAATGCGAAAGGGCAACGAAAAGGGCGCGAAAACGACGGAATTTTTTGGTGCGATAAAGTTATGAACGACATTAAAGACATAGTAACAAAACCGATATTTTTTGAAAGAAACAGAGTTTATCGTATATATCACGGCGGTAAACCCTTCAAAGCGTTGTTTGACGACGGATACGACGACGGCACCGACAATATGTTTCCCGAAGAATGGGTAGCAAGCAAAGTGCGTGCGATCAATCCGAAATACTTCGGCGCGCGCGACGGCGTGTCCAAAGTAAAAGGAACGGGGGTTTTCTTTGACGACCTGTTAAAAGAGCATAGCGCGGAACTTTTGGGGCTCCGCAAATATGACTGTCTTGTGAAGTTTCTGGACAGCGCGACAAGGCTGCCTTTTCAGGTGCATCCCACGAAAGAGTTTTCAAAAAAACACTTTAATTCCGAATATGGCAAAACCGAAGCGTGGCTTGTCATCGCGACTCGTCCCGGTGCAAAACTTTATTTCGGCTTTAAGGACAAAATCACGAAAGAAGAGTTAAGCGCACTTGAAGAACGCAGCGAAACCGAAAAAGACATAATGGGCAATTTGCTTTCCGGCGTGGACGTGCAGGTCGGGGATTTGTGGCTTATCCGCGCGGGGCTGATTCACGCAATCGGCGCGGGTTGCACGATTATCGAAGTGCAGGAGCCCACGGATTTTACAATTCAGCCCGAGCGGTGGTGCGGCGATTATCACATAAGTTACGACGAAGAATTTATCGGGCTTCAAAAGGACGTCGCGCTTGACGCGATAAACTACGATATATACGGTGCCGCCGCAAAAGAGTTTGCAAAAGTATCGCCGAAAGTCGTCGTCGATACCGAAAACTATAAAAAGGAAATCCTTATCGGATATGACGATACGCCGTGCTTTCAGGAAATCCGCCATACGATAAAAAACGGCGGTAATTTCATTGCGGAATTTGCGCCCGCGGTTTATATCTGCCTTGAAGGCAACGCGAAAATTGTCGGCGAAAACTATGAAAAAGACGTGCGCCGCGGCGATTATTTTTATCTGCCTTTTATTGCGGAAGGGAAGTTCAGAATCACGACCGACACCGAAGCCGTGTTTATCGAGTGTCTTCCGAGCAAACAAGATTAAAAAAATCCGACGTTATGAAAATCCGCCCATTCGGGCGGATTTTATAATATCCTTACGAAAAGGCAACCGATGACCGCGCCGAAAAAGGACGCGACAAGGGAAATGGGAATGGCGAAGCGCAGGTTTTTGACTTTCACCTTTGAAAAGTAAACGGCGCAAACGTAAAATATCGTTTCGCTGCTGCCGATGATGACGGCGGCGCATTTCCCGACGTAACTGTCCGCGCCGTAATCTTTGAAAATGTTTTCAAGAAGGGCGACGCTTCCCGCGCCGCTGAAAGGACGCAAAATCATGACTTCCGTCACTTCTTTGGGTATGCCGAAAAAGGCAAAAGGTTTTTCAAAAATCTTTGTGAGATATACGGTGAGTCCGCTTGTTTTAAACAGTTCGATAAGGATGAAAATCGCCGCAAGATAAGGGAACACGTCCTTGACAAGCGACATACTTTCTTTGCCGCCTTCGACAAAGGCATCATACACGTTTACGCGTTTTATCGCTGCAAAAAGCACCAATAAAACCAAAATTACGGGAATAACGTAATTCATTTGATAAATACCGCAACAAGCAGAACGCCGATAATCGTCGACGAAAACGTCGATATTATCGACGGCAGAATTATCGCGGACGGCGCGGTGCTTCCGTACTCCGTCATAAGGCTTAACACGGTAAGCGGAAGTAGTTGTAAAGACGTTGCCGCAATCACCGTGAGCATTACCATATTTTTTGTCGCGACGCCCGATTTGTCGTCCATAAGATATATCGCGTCGATGCCGGCAGGCGTTGCCGCGTTTCCGAGCCCAAGCACGTTCGACGCAACATTCAGGGTGATTAAATCGACCGCTTTTTCGCTTTCGTTTCTGAAAAGCCGACGGGTAAGCGGACGGAAAAGTTTCGTGAGTTTTTTGTCAATGCCCGTCTTTTCCATAAGTTTCAGCACCGACGTCCACACGGCGTAAATCGCCAGCATTTTAAGCGACAGCGACACCGCGTTCGTCGCGCCGGCAAGCATAGACGCCGTAACTTCATCGGGCGAAGTCACGGAAATTATCACGACGGCGACGATAAAAATCAAAGTAAAGACGACGTTCACGTTTAATCGTATGCAAGAAGGCGGGGAGTTATACTTTACAAAACGCATTATAAATTGTATAATGTACCGGAACTTATTATAAGGAGGGCTCATATGTCCGAAAAACAGAAATATTATATCACAACCGCAATCGCGTACACGTCGGGGAAGCCTCATATAGGCAACAGTTACGAAATCGTGTTGTCCGACGCAATCGCGCGCTTCAAACGTCGCGACGGGTTTGACGTGTTCTTCCAGACAGGCACCGACGAACACGGTCAAAAAATCGAAGAAAAAGCCGAAAAGGCGGGTATGACTCCGCAAGCCTTCGTCGATATGGTTGCGGGGGAAATCAAAGACATCTATAAACTCTTGAACATTTCGTACGACAAGTTCATTCGCACCACCGACAAGGATCACGAACGTCAGGTGCAGAAAATGTTCAGAAAAATGTACGAAAACGGCGATATATACAAAGGCTCTTACAAGGGCTGGTACTGCACCCCTTGCGAGTCGTTCTGGACGGAAACGCAGCTTGTGGACGGCAAATGTCCCGACTGCGGCGGCGAAGTGAAAATGGCGGAAGAAGAAGCCTATTTCTTCAAAATGGGGAAATACGCCGACGCCCTTAAAAAATATTACGACGAACATCCGGAGTTTATCCTGCCCGCGCAAAGAAAAACCGAAATGGTCAACAACTTCATTAAGCCCGGATTGCAGGATTTGTGCGTGAGCCGCACTTCGTTCAAGTGGGGTATTCCCGTCGATTTCGATCCGAAACACGTCGTGTACGTATGGCTTGACGCGCTGACGAACTATATCACGGGGCTCGGCTACGACGTCGACGGCAACAGCGACGAAAAGTTCAAAAAATACTGGCCCGCCGACGTGCACGTCATCGGCAAGGATATCGTCAGATTCCACACCATTTACTGGCCGATTTTCCTGATGAGTCTGGGGCTTCCGCTGCCGAAACAGGTGTTCGGTCATCCGTGGCTTTTGCAGGACGGCGGAAAGATGAGCAAGTCGAAAGGCAACGTTATTTACGCCGACGACCTTGTCGGGTTTTTCGGCGTCGACGCGGTAAGATATTTCCTGCTTGCCGAAATGCCGTATGAAACCGACGGTATCATCAACTGGGAGTGGATCACCGACAAAATCAACAACGACCTTGCCAACATTTACGGCAATCTCGTCAGCCGCACCGTCGCGATGAGCAATAAGTATTTCGGCGGCGTCCTTGAAAACGCAGGGGCGAAGGAAGACGTCGACGACGACCTTATCGCAACCGTTACGGGCGCATACGAAAAAGTGCGCGCAAAAATCAACGAATTCAAAATATCCGATGCGCTTTCCGAAATCTTTGTGATTTTCAAACGCGCAAACAAATATATCGACGAAACTATGCCGTGGGCACTCGCCAAGGACGAGTCCAAGACCGCAAGACTTAAAACGGTTTTGTATAATCTTGCCGAAAGTATCGTGATCGGCACGTCGCTGTTGGAACCGTTTATGCCGGATACCGCGGCAAAAGTAACGTCGTATTTCGGCACAACAGTGCGCGACTACGGCCGAATTGCCTGTTTCGGAGGCATTGAAAACGGCACGAAAGTCGTTGAAAATCCCGAAATTTTGTTCAGACGCCTTGACGTGAAAGAAGTCGTCGATAAGGCGCACGAAATGTACGAGGCAAGGAAAAAAACAGCTGCTCCCGAAGTGAAGGAAGAAGAAAAACCCGAAATAGACATCGACTATTTTGCGGGGCTCGATTTAAGAGTCGCGAAAGTCGTCGCGTGCGAAAAAGTGCCAAAAGCGGACAAACTTCTGCACCTTACCGTCGACGTCGGCGGCGACGAGCGAAGCATCGTCAGCGGCATTGCAAAGTTCTATACGCCCGAAGAAATGGTTGGCAAAGAAGTGGTCATAATCGCAAACCTTAAACCCGTGAAACTTCGCGGCATCGACAGTCAGGGTATGATACTCTGCGCGTGCGGACAAGACGGGAAAGTTACGCTCGTTTCGCCCGAATCCGCCGTGGAAAGCGGCGCGGTCGTCAGATAATGCTCATCGACACGCATTGCCATCTTGACGACGAAAGGCTGTATCCGCTTGCCGAAAGCGTCATAAGCGATATGGCAAAAGACGGGCTGTATTGCGTCGTTACTTCGTCAAGCGATTACGAGTCGAGCGTGTGCAATTTCGCGCTTGCGACAAACAACCGCGACGTGTATGCGACCGTCGGGATTCATCCGCAGGAAGCGTCGGGGCGGACAACCGCGCAATACGACGAGTTTTGCAAGATGGCGGAAAACGAAAAAGTCGTCGCAATCGGCGAAGTCGGGCTTGATTATTATTACGAAAATTCCCCGCGGGAAATCCAGAAAACCGTGCTTGTCGAACAAATGGAACTCGCACATTTTCTGCGCCTTCCGCTTGTTTTTCACGTCAGGGACGCGTACGGCGATTTTTTTGACATCTTAAAGGACAATAAAAAACTCCTTGAATACGGCGGGACCGTGCACTGTTTCAGCGGCACGGCGGAATACGCAAAAAGCCTTTTGAAATACGACTTGTACTTCGGTTTCGACGGGCCGATTACCTATAAAAACGCAAGGCACTCGGTGGAGGCTGCGGCGGAAATACCCGTTGACAGACTGCTTGTCGAGACGGACAGCCCGTACCTTGCGCCGACGCCCCTTCGCGGCACGATAAACCTTCCGAAGAACGTCCGCCTTGTTGCCGAAAAACTTGCGACGATTAAAAATTTATCAATTAACGACATTGAAGAAATCACAACTAACAATGCAAAAAGATTGTTTAAGAAGATAAAATGAACACATTAACTTACGTTTACGACAACAAAATATACTTAAACCTTACCAATAAATGCAGTAATAACTGCGAATTTTGCATAAGGCATACCGGCGACGGGGTGCTGGATTATTACCTGTGGCTTGACAAAGAGCCGACCGCCGACGAAGTCATCGAAGACCTGAAAAAGTACGACCTTTCAAAGTATAAAGAAGCCGTGTTTTGCGGTTTCGGTGAGCCGCTGTACGCTTTCGACGTGTTGCTGAAAGTTGCAAAATGGCTCAAAGAACACGGTATGAAAACCCGCCTTAACACGAACGGTCAGGCAGGGCTTATTTCGGGGCCCGATACGGCGATGAAACTCAAAGGACTTATTGACACCGTGTCGATAAGTCTGAATGCGTCCGACGCCGAAAAGTACAATAAAATCTGCCATTGCAAATTCAACGAAGAAGGGTTTTACGAAATGCTTCGTTTTGCGGTAAACTGCAAAAAAGAAGGTATCCGCACCGTTATGTCCGTCGTTGACGTCATCGGAAACGAAGAAATCGAAAAATGCCGCGCCGTCGCAAAACAGGCGGGCGTCGAGTTCAGAGTCAGGACGTACGTCCAAAGTTACGAACAATGAGAAAGATTAAGGATATTTTAATCGACAACGGTTTTCGGTTCAATCATAATCTCGGGCAAAATTTCATCACGGACAAAAATCTCCTCGATAAAATCGTGGAGCTTTCGGGCGTGAACGAAAACGACGTCGTTGTCGAAATAGGAACGGGCGCAGGCACGCTCACCCGCGCGATTGCCGAAAAAGCGAAAAAGGTGTATTCGTTCGAGGTTGACCGCGCGTTGAAGCCGGTGCTGGACGAAACGCTTTCGGGGCTTGATAACGTCGAAGTGATTTTCAAAGACGTTCTGAAAATGAAAGATAAGGAACTTATTGAAATCGTCGGCGAAAAATTCAAAGTCGTTGCGAATATTCCTTATTATATCACGACCGCGCTCGTAATGCGTTTTCTGGAAGAAGGCGTGCATCCGTCGGCGATAACCGTTATGGTGCAGAAAGAAGTTGCCGACCGATTCGTCGCGAAACCCGCAACCGAGGATTACGGCGCGATTACTATGGCAATTTCCTTATACGGCGACGCGAAAATCGTCGGACAGGTTGACAAAAGCATGTTTTATCCCGTGCCGAAAGTCGACAGCAGCATCGTGAGAATCGACGTGTACGATAAGTATGCGGGAGTCGACAAGAAAAAAGTCAACAAAACAATCAAGTGCGCGTTTATGATGAGAAGAAAAACTCTTCTGAACAATCTGACTGCGGTTTATCCCGTGCAAAAAGACGAGGCGGCGAAAATCCTTGAAAGCCTGAATATCGACGTAAAGGCGCGTGGCGAAACGCTGACTCTCGACCAAATTATCGAAATTTCCGATTTACTGTCAAAATGACACATAAAAACGCAATAAAATGTCAAAAAGACTGTCCTTGCGACAGTCTTTTGTTTTTGTTCTTTTTATGTCGGCTATTTGACCGACAAAATGCGGAAAAAACCTTGACTTTATTTTGTGCGCGCTATTATAATTGAATCATAGAAATTATATGAGGTGAAATTATGTCAAAAAACTCTTACCCGAAAGTTCCTTGGAGAACCGTTAAAGACCCCATTGCAGGTCATCCCAGAACCTACGAAAACGGCATAAAACTCGATTGGTACACGACGGAAGCCCCTGCCGGCAGTTATCGCAGCATTTTCAAGTGGGGCAATCCGAAAGAATATAAAGTTCCGAGCGAAGGAATGTTCAATTATATGATGAAAAAGTTGGACTTCACGCCCGAGTTTTTGAACAGCAAGAAGAATTTCGGCGATTCTCCCGTGAAATACGAGATAAAGTCGCAACTTTCCGTTGAAGAACACAAGGCGCTTCTCGCATTTGTGGCGGGCGACGGCGCGGACGACGATTACACAAGGCTTCGCGTTGCATACGGTCAGACGATGATCGACCTTATGCGCCTTCGCGAAGGTATTGTCGAAAACGTGCCTGACCTCGTACTGTATCCTTCGACGACCGAACAAATCGAAAACATCGTGAAATACTGCGACGAGCACAAAATCGCGATTTACGTTTACAGCGGCGGCTCGTCCGTAACGCGCGGCGTCGAACCTACGGTAAAACGCTCGATCACGCTCGATCTCGGCAAAAACTTCAACAAAATCATTTCCGTCAACGAAATCAACGAAACCGTTACCGTGCAGCCCGGTATTTTCGGAACGGCGCTTGAAGCGTATCTCAACAATCCCGATAATTTCAAGTCGGGCAACGCTTACACCGTCGGTCATTTCCCGCAGTCGTTCGAGTATTCGACGGTCGGCGGCTGGGTAGTAACGCGCGGCGCAGGGCAGAACAGTTGCTATTACGGCAAGATCGAAGATCTTGTTCTCACTCAGCAATACGTTACTCCCGTCGGTACTTTCCGTACGGAACGCGCTCCCAGAAAAGCGACGGGCCCCGATATTAACCAGATTATGATGGGCAGCGAAGGCGCGTTTGGCATCCTTACCGAAGTTACGCTGAAACTCCACAGACGTTCCCGCGAGCAAAAACCTTTCTGCTATCTTTCGCGCGATTGGGACAGCGGCGTTGCGTTTATGCGCGACGTTATGCAGGCTGAACGCGGCGTACCTTCTGTATTCAGAATTTCCGACGGCGAAGAAAGCGACCTTGGTCTCAGAATGTACGGACTTGGCAAAATCGAAGGACTTTTGAAGACGTTCGGACTCGAACTCGGAAAATGCTGTCTTATCGTCGGTTTCTGCGACGGCGATCCCGATTATCAGCGAATGACGATAAGAAACGTCAAAAAGAACGCGAGAAAACATCATCTGACGTCGTTCCTGCCCGGCATCGTCGTGCCGAAATGGTCGTCGGGACGTTTCTCCGATCCCTATATGCGAGACAATTATCAGGACTTCGGCGTTATCATCGACACCCTTGAATGTGCAATGCCCTGGGACGAAGTCGATCACATTCACGACTACGTCAGAAAGTTCATTAAATCGCACCCCAACGTCATCTGCACCTGCCATATCTCGCACTGCTATCAGAACGGCGCAAACCTTTACTTCATCTGGATGCAGAAGGACGAGGGCATCGAAAAGTTCAAGGAGTTCCACAGCGGCGTGCTTAACGCGATTCAGGAATCGGGCGCAAGCATCAGTCACCACCACGGCATCGGCAAACTCTTCGCGCCGTACAACGCAAAACAACTCGGCGACGTTCAGATGGATATGCTGAAAGCTCTGAAACACCATTTCGATCCCAACGGTATTATGAATCCGGGCGGAACGCTCTGGCTTGACAAATAATAAAAAACAACGCGCCCCCTTCGCAAAACGCGAAGGGGGCTTTTTTAATGAAATCACGTTGTGGTGAAATCACGGGGTGATGAAATCCGCCTTCGACGGGTGAAATCTTGCCTACGCAAGATTATTGAAAGTTTAATAATCCGCTTGCAAGATTATGGATAGTATAATAAAACGCTTGCAAGATAAAAATAATCGGAAAAACTTTGCATTATTGCGATCCTGTTTCAAAACCGCCTTTTTCAAAAAATCCCAAAAGACCGTTTGTCGAAAAAATAGAAAACGAAATATTCTTATTATATTGACGCGCATACATACGCGAGCGCGTGCACGCGCGTATGCGCGCACGTTTCTATAATATAGTGTTTCAAGGCAATGTCTGTCCCGTTGACTTTGACAAATAAAAAGATATGTCAAAATATACAAAAAATTTTATTTTTTTGTAAAAAACCCCCGTTTTTTGCTTGACGGAATAAAAAGATAAGGCTATAATTCGCAACTGTTGTTTACAAATGAACATTGAAAATTCAGTTGACGAAATCGCGATAAGTTTTGATAACCGCGCATCGCAAATTCCCTTAAAACCCGTCGTCGGCGAAAAACGCTGCGGCTCAGGATTTATCGGGAACAACGCGGGATTGCGTATTCAAAATCATTTTGAAAAAAGTTAAAAAAACTTTGAAAAATATTGCGAAAATCGTTGACAAGCGAATTTAGATATGGTAGTATGTAAACACTGTCGCCCGTGAAAGGCAACAGCAGCACATTGAAAATTGAAGATATGGAAAAGCGAATTAAGAAATTGTAGTGAATTAAAACACGAAATAAATTTCGACGTCAAATTCCAATTTACGCAAAGTAAATTTGTCAGACAAAGTCGGAACAGTCAAGATTGAACTTGAGAGTTTGATCCTGGCTCAGGACGAACGCTGGCGGCATGCCTTACACATGCAAGTCGAACGGACCTAGCAATAGGTTAGTGGCGAACGGGTGAGTAATACATGAGCAACCTGCCTCAAACAGGGGGATAACACCGGGAAACTGGTGCTAATACCGCATAAGACCACAGCGCGGCATCGCGCAGGGGTAAAAACGATTCAGTGGTTTGAGATGGGCTCATGTCCCATTAGCTAGTTGGTGAGATAACAGCCCACCAAGGCGACGATGGGTAGCCGACCTGAGAGGGTGATCGGCCACATTGGGACTGAGACACGGCCCAGACTCCTACGGGAGGCAGCAGTGGGGAATATTGGGCAATGGGCGAAAGCCTTACCCAGCAATGCCGCGTGAGTGAAGAAGGTCTTCGGATTGTAAAGCTCTTTGATCAGGGACGAACACAATGACGGTACCTGAAGAACAAGCCCCGGCTAACTACGTGCCAGCAGCCGCGGTAATACGTAGGGGGCAAGCGT
>ERZ1034984.659-NODE-659-length-37443-cov-23.851262_pt1 | contig 37443 bp, 20 predicted proteins | sample MGYA00520589_ERZ1034984 | MGnify/ENA primary metagenome ERZ1034984 (study PRJEB33766, sample SAMN09781790) | gut metagenome | biome: gut microbiome | host: Homo sapiens | place: Madagascar | study: EMG produced TPA metagenomics assembly of the PRJNA485056 data... | reverse complement strand
GCGGGCGGTTTACTTGGCGCGGCTACGCGCGCGCCAGACTGAAGTCATTAACGCGAAAGGCCCGCTCATGCGGGCCTTTCTCATGTGATTGCAAGTTTGCGACCAGGCTGCGCCTTATGCGTAGAAGGCGAACACGCGGCGACGCTCGCCGCCGATGGTGGTCAGGTTGCCGTGACCGGGCAGGACCACCGTGTCGTCGGGCAGGACCGCCAGGCGCTTGAGCGACTTGCGCATGGCCGACATGCTGCCGCCGCTGAAGTCGGTGCGGCCGATGGAGCCGAAGAACAGCGTGTCGCCGGCGATCAGGACCGGCTTGGCATCCAGGCGCTCGGTGAGCGAGGAATCCAGGAACAGGCACATGCTGCCCTCGGTGTGACCGGGGGTGCTGATGACCTTCCACGGCATGTTGCCGATCTTCACCACGTCGCCGTGGTTGACGCGCTGGTCGACCGGGCATGCGGGGAACTTCTGGTCGTCGCGCGGCACGGGCTTGTCGCCGCAGATCATGTCGGCGTCGATGGCCGAGGCGATGACGGTGGCGCCCGTGAGGCTGCGCAGCTCGGCAGCGGCCGCCACATGATCGGAGTGGCGATGCGTCAGCACGATGGCATCGAGCTTGCGCCCGCCCAAAGCCGCCGCGATCTTCTTCGCATCGCTTGCGGGGTCCACCACGAAGGTGGCGGAGCCGTCCGACACAACGTACACGTTGGTTTGATACGGTCCCAGAACCAGGAACGACGCGTCGACGCACGTTCCCTTCACCTTATATGCCATGTTGTCCTCCTAAATCAGTATCTTCGAGCGTCGAGAGCGGACGCACCGCCCCCCCCTCAACATTGCAACGGGAAGGGCCCTTCGCCAAACAACCCTTCCCCAACGAACCGGAGCGGGAAACCTGCCGCCTCGGAGCCCCCAAGGCGGCGGCCCCGCAAGGCCCTTGCTACAGCAGGGCGGAATCCTTCCCTCCGCCTACCTTCGGCACCATGCGGCGGGCATCGAACACGCCCTCGAGCGCCTTGAGCTTGCTGAGGATGATGTCGATGTGCGTGATGTCGCTGACCTGGAACAGGAAGCGCATCTCCGCCATGCCATCGCGGTGCGACACCGTGTTCGACGACAGGACGTTCGCCCCCATGCCCGACAGCACGAGCACGACATCGGAAAGCAGCTGCAGACGGTCGAGCGCCTCGATGTAGACCTCCACCTTGAACGACGTGTTCTTCGGCAGGTCGCTTTCCCAATGCACCTTCATGATGCGCTCGGGCTGTGCCATGAGCTCCTTGGCGTTCGGGCAGTCGCGACGGTGCACCGACACGCCGCGGCCACGCGTGACAAAGCCGATGATGTCGTCGCCCGGCACGGGGTTGCAGCAGCGCGACAGGCGCACGAGCGCGCCTTCCACGCCTTCCACCACCACGCCGTTGGAGCTTTTCGTCTCGTGCTTCTTCGGCTTGTTCACCAGCGTGAGCATGGGCGGCAGCTTGCCGGTGGTCATGGCCGCCGTGCCCAGATTCAGCGGGTCGGGCTGCTGATCGCCCTTGCGACCCAGCTCAGCGAGCAGGCGGTTGGCCACGCTTTGCACGCTCTCCTTGCTGGTGCCGATATTGACCAGCATGTCGTCGGCATCCTTGTAGCCCAGATGCTCGGCAACGGTGCGCAGCGCGCGCTCGGAGCGGGTGTTGGAGATGCCCAGGCCGTGCTTGCGCATCTCGCGCGCCAGCTTGTCGCGGCCGCTGAGCAGGTCGTCGGCACGGGTGACCTTGCTGAAGTACGCGCGGATCTTGTTGCGCGCGCTAGGCGTCTTCACGATGTTGAGCCAGTCGCGGCTGGGGCTTGCCGACTTCTGCGTGAGGATCTCCACGCGGTCGCCCAGCTGCAGCTCGTAGGCCAGCGGCACGATGGCGCCGTTGACCTTCGCGCCCACGCAATGGTTGCCCACCTCGGTGTGGATGGCATAGGCGAAGTCGACGGGCGTGGATCCGGCACGCAGGCTCATGGCCTCGCCCTTCGGCGTGAACACGAACACCTCGGTGGGCGCCAGGTCCACCTTCAGGTCCTTCAGGAACTCGCGCGAATCGTGCGTCTCGTCCTGCCAGTCCACCATCTCGCGCAGCCAGGCCAGCTGCTTGTCCATGGAGTCGTTGCCGCCGCGGCCGCCCTTCTCCTTATAGCGCCAGTGCGCCGCCACGCCGTACTCGCTTTGACGGTGCATCTCCTCGGTGCGGATCTGCACCTCGAGCGGCCTGCCGGCGGGGCCGATGACCGTGGTGTGCAGGCTTTGGTACATGTTGAACTTCGGCATGGCGATGTAGTCTTTGAACCGCCCGGGCATGGGGTGCCACAGCGTGTGCACCGCGCCCAGTGCCGAATAGCAGTCCTTCACCGACTTGACGATGATGCGCACAGCGATCAGGTCGTAGATCTCGGAGAAGCCCTTGCCCTTCTTCGCCATCTTCTGATAGATGCTGTACAGGTGCTTGGGGCGACCCATGATCTGCGCCTGGATGCTCACCTTGTCCATCTCGCCGCGCAGCACGGAGATGACCTGGTCAAGGTACTCCTCGCGCTCGGAACGGCTTTCGGTGACCATGCGCGAGACCTGCTTGAACTTGTTGGGCTCGAGGTAATAGAAGCTCAGGTCCTCGAGCTCCCATTTGATGGAGTTGATGCCCAGGCGGTGCGCGATGGGCGCGTAGATCTCAAGCGTCTCGCGCGACTTGAAGATGCGACGGTCCTCCTTGAGCGCGGCGAGGGTGCGCATGTTGTGCAGGCGGTCGGCCAGCTTGATGACGATGACGCGGATGTCCTTGCTCATGGCGACGAACATCTTGCGGATGGTGGCCGCCTGCTCGTCGGTGAGGGTCTCCACCTCGATGCGCGTGATCTTGGTGACGCCGTCGACCAGCTGCGCCACATGCGGGCCGAACTCCTGATCGACCAGCTGGCTGGTCACGTCGGTGTCCTCCACGGTGTCGTGCAGAAGCGCCGCGCACAGCGTCTCCACGTCCATGCGCAGGTCGGCCAGGATGATAGCCACCTCTACCGGGTGCGCGATGAACGGCTCGCCCGATTTGCGGCACGCGCCCTCATGGGCGCTGGCGGCGAAGCGGAAGGCCTTCTCGAGCTTGGCCTCCTCCTCGTCGGTCAGGTAGCCGCGCGTCATGTCCTGCAGGTCGGCAAAGCGCTCATCGGGGGTTTTCTCGCCCTTGGGCATCACCTTTGTGGCCTCGGTGGAAAACGCCTTCTCCGCCACGTGCGGGCGGCCCAGCAGGCTATCGTCGACGGTTTGCCGGACCACGTCTGGTTGTGCCCCCAGCAGGTTCTGGTCCGATCGGCTATTCGACTTGTTCATTTCCAGCCTCCTTTGCAACGGCGGTGGTGGGCAGGATGGGATGCGATACGCGCTTCTGCAGGTCGGCGGCATTGCTGCGCATAACCCAATCGCGGAACGCATGGAAGATCTCGCGCTCGTCCATTCCCTCGCGATAGCGCACGCTGTCGGTGAGCTGCACCTTGTCCTGCGTGTCCTTCACATGGATGGAGCGCACCAGCCCGTCGGGGCCGAACATGGCGTGCGCCTCGATAAGCCCCAGCTCGCGGAACACCGCCACGGCGCACGTGACCGACGCCGTGTTCACCGGGAAGATATCGGTGGACACGTTCTTGGCCAGCTCGGCGTCGCTGGTGGTGAAGAAGAGCGTGTCGGAGGCGCGCTGCATGGCGCGCAGCTTGCGGTACACCTGCGCCAAGCTGTCGTGGCACGGCGTCATGTCCGCCAGGATGCGCTCGTTGAGGGCGCAGTCGTTGCGGCTGAACAGCAGGTGCACGCAGGCCGGCTTGCCGTCACGTCCGGCGCGGCCCGACATCTGGTTGAATTCTATCTCGTTGAAGGGCATGTGGTACAGCACCACGTGGCGGATGTTCGGGATATCCACGCCCTCGCCGAACGCGCTGGTGGCGATGAGCACCAGAAGCGCGTCGGTGCGGAACAGCTGCTCGATGCGCTTGCGCTCGCTGCGCGACAAGCCCGCGTTGTAGAAGCCGATGAGCGGCGCCACCTGCGGCGCGTGCTTGCGCAGCGCGCGGGCGACGGCCACGGACTGCTCGCGGGAGTTCACGAACACCACCGTCTTCTCGCCGGTTGCCACCAGGTTGGCCAGGTAGTTGTCGCGGCTGGGCACGTTTCGGCGGTCGTCCAAGCGCAGGTTCGGGCGATCGGAGGCGTCGAACACGCACGCGTCGATGGGCAGCTCGCGGCGCACCGCCTGGGCGCACTCGTCGTCGGCCGTGGCGGTGAGCGCGAGCACCGTGGGGTCGCCCAGCCTACGCACCGCGGAGCCGATGGTGGCGTACGCCTCGCGCTGGCCGGCGCGCGCCAGGCCCACGTGGTGCGCCTCGTCGACCACCACGAACTTCACGCGGCCGGTGTAGGCGAACGAATCGGCGTGCCATGCCAAGAACTCGGGCGTGGTCAGCGCGATGTCCACGCTGCCGTCGGCCAGGCCCGCGAACGCCTGGCGGCGCTCGTCGACCGTGGACTCGCCGGTGAGCGTGACCACGGTGATGCCGAAGGGCGCCAGCGCCTCGCGCAGATGGAACGCCTGGTCGGCGATGAGGGCGCGCAGCGGGTACACGAACAGGCTGGCCTCGCGGGCCGCCAGCGCGCGCAGCGTGGCATGCACCTGGAAGGTCAGCGATTTTCCGCGGCCCGTGACCATGACGCCGAGCACCGACCTGCCTTCGGCAAGGTTATCCAAGATGTCGCGCTGAGCCTGGTGAAGCTGGCCGTCGCCGATGATGGCGCGCACGATGTGCTCGCGCAGGCGCTGCGGGTCCTGGCGCGCCATGGCCTCCCAATGGGCGCGGTTGACCTCCAGCTCGTTCTCGTATTCCTCGATGGCCTCGGGGTCGTGCGGCGCGTCGGCGCACAGCTCCTCGTCGCGCGTGGCGTACAGGTCGCTCACGAAGCTGAGGTTCTCCGGGTTCAGGCACGCCTCCAAGGCGGCGCACGTGCGCGCCGGCGACAGCGACTTGAGCATGGCCTTCACGCTGCGGCGGTTCTTCCATTCGTCGATCTGCACCTCGAACGCGGCGTTGACCACGCTGTCGGTCTTCATGAGCGCCTCGATGTCGTTGCAGTGGAACATGATGCCGGCCACCGTGGTGCGCCCGTTGGAAAGCGAGCACGAGAAATGGTTGCGCTCGGCGCCCACCGCGCGGCTGTGCAGCAGCGTGACGTCGCGCGCCAGGTACACGGGCACGGGATGCTCCTGGCCGAACGGGGCCAGCGCGTCGAGCTGCGCCACGTTGCGCAGCGTGAGCTCGTCGAGGTTCACGCAGGCGTCGATGGTGATGAGCGGGTGGAACGCCCCCTCGGGCAGCGCGTCCATGTACTCGCACAGGCGGCGTTCGAACTCGGGCAGCTTCTCGGTGGGAAGCGTCACGCCCACGGCAGCCTCGTGCCCGCCGAAGCGCAGCAGCAGGTCGGAGCAGCTCTCCACGGCCTTGAACAGGTTAACCTGGCCCACGCTGCGGCCGCTGCCGCGCGCCTCGTCGCCGTCGATGGTGAACAGCAGGCAGGGCACGCCGTAGGTGTTCACCAGGCGGCTTGCCACGATGCCCTTCACGCCCTCGTGCCACCCTTCGCCGGCCACCACCAGGGCGCGCTGGCCCTTGTAGGTTTCGGCGGCCTGGGCCTTGGCGATCTCGGAGAGCTCCGCCTCGATGGCTCGGCGCTGGTCGTTGACGCTCTCGAGGCGGAGCGCCTGCTGGTTGGCCTGCTCGAAGTCGTCGGTGAGCAGAAGGTCGAGCGCCAGCTGCGCGTCGCCCATGCGGCCGGCGGCGTTCAGGCGCGGGATGATGGAGAAGCTGAGGTTGGTGGCGGTGACCTGCTTGCCGGAGGCGCCGGAGGTGTCGAGCAGCGCGGCGATGCACGGGCGCGGCGCCTGGTTGATGCGGCGCAGGCCGTCGGCGACCAGGGCGCGGTTCTCGTCGCGCATGGGCATGAGGTCGGCGATGGTGCCGAGCGTGGCGAAGTCGGTGTACTGGCGCCACAGGTGCGGCTTGCCGAAGCGACCGCCCAGCGCCTGCACCATCTTGAGCGCCACGCCCACGCCGGCCAGGATGGCGCTGGGGCAGGCGGGGTCGCGCTTCGGGTCCGCCACAGGCACGCCCTCGGGCACCAGGTCGGAGGGCTCGTGATGGTCGGTGACGGCCACTTCGATGCCGCGCTCCTGCAGCAGGCGCACCTCGGCCTTGCAGGCGATGCCGCAGTCGACGGTGACCAGGAAATCGGGTTTGACCTGCGACAGGCGCTCGATGGCCGCCGGGGTGATGGCGTAGCCCTCCTCGAAGCGGCGCGGGATGAAGGGCGTGATGTGCGCGCCGAACTCGCGCAGGCCGCGCGTCATGACGGTGGTGGCGGAGATGCCGTCCAAGTCGAAATCGCCGAACACGAGGATGTGGTCGCCGCGGCGGATGGCGGCCTCGAGCGCATCGGCGGCCTCGGACAGCCCGGGGATGATGTAAGGGTCGCGCCAGTCGCGGTCCAGCGACGGCGTGAGGAAACGGTTCGCGGCTTCCGGGGTGTCGATGCCGCGCGAAACGAGCGTGGCCGCGATGAAGTGCGGCATGTGCAGCTCGCGCTGCAGGGATGCGACCGCCTCGGGCTCTGCCGCCTTGATGTTGAATCTGGCAGACATGGTGGGTACCTACTTATTGCAGTGCTTTCCTATAGTTCGCCTCTATTGTCGCACAAGTGGATGGCGGCGCTGCCGGGAAGTGCCGCGGTCGGCGGGCAACGTGGCAAGCGGTTCGGGCGACGCGCCCGGATGCGCTGCGGAAGCGCGAGGGGACGGGCGCGGCCACGCGATGCCGTCACGGGCGCCGCGTCCGCGCCATACCCGTTGCCGCGCGACGCCGCACCGGCCGCCGCATCCCTGCCGCCCCCGCCGCCGCGCCCGCAGCCGCCCCGTTCGCAGCTTTTTTGCAGCCTTTCGCCCTTAGCCCGCAGCCTGACGCGAGCGTGCGATAATGGGGCCTTCCTACCCTGAACAACGTGCAGGAGCATCGCATGGCCAACTGCCTTGTCGCCCAATCGGGCGGCCCTACCGCCGTCATCAACGCCAGCCTTGCCGGCGTCATCCGCGCAAACCAGCTCAACCCGCTCTACGACCGCGTCCTCGGAGGCCTTCACGGCATCGAGGGAACGCTGGCGGGCAACCTGTTCGACCTGACCGATTTGAGCGGCCACGAGATCGAGGTGCTCAAGCAAACGCCCTCGTGCGCGCTGGGCACATGCCGCTACAAGTTCTCCGAAGAGGCCGATTTCCAACGTCTTATCGACGTCATGGACGAGAACGACATCTCCACCATGTTCTACATCGGCGGCAACGGCTCCATGTCCACGGTCGCCGCCATGACCGCCTGGGCCGCCGAGCGCAACCTGGACAAGCGCTTCATCGGCATCCCGAAGACCGTCGACAACGACCTGGGGCTTATGGACCACTGCCCCGGATTCGCCAGCGCCGCGAAGGTGGCGTGCGAGATAACGCACGCCACGCGCATGGATTACGACGCCTACACCCGCCCCGAGGTGTTCGTGCTGGAGACCATGGGCCGCGACGCGGGCTGGCTTGCGGCGAGCACGTGCTTGACCGGCGACGTCGACCTGCTCGTGCTGCCCGAGGTCGACTTCCGCCGCAGCATCTTCCTGGAGCAGGTGCGCGCGAAGATGGAGCAGCAGGGCAGCTGCTACGTGGTGGTATCGGAAGGCGCGCGCTGGTACGACGGCACGTACCTGTCGGCCAACGGCAAGGCCGCCGACGGGCTGGGTCACGCCATGCTGGGCGGGGCCGCCGGGCGGTTGAAGTCCATGATCGTGGAAGCCGGCATCGTGCCGCGCTGCGTGGTGCAGGACCTGTCGCGCGTGGCGCGCTCGAGCAACTTCGCCATGAGCCTGGTTGACCTTGAGGAATCCTACGACCTGGGCGTTTCCGCGCACATGCGCAGCGCCAAGCCCGAGTTCACCGGGCAGGTGGTGGGTATCCGCCGAGGCCAGGGCGTCGACGGCGGCTACAACACCGAGTTCTTCGCCTGCCCCGCCTCCGACCTGGCCAACTTCGTGCGCCCCTTCCCCAGCGAGTGGATCTTGCCGAACTACCAAGGCGTCTCCGACGAGGCGCTGGACTACTTCCGCCCGCTCATCCAAGGCGAGCCGAAGCTGATCTGCGAGAACGGCATCCCCGTGACCATGCGCCCCTTCAACAGGCGCTAGCGAGTAAGGCCCGCAGGCCATAAGGCGAAGCGGTTGCGAACGCGAAAGCGAAGCGGCTGAGGCCGCGAAGACGACGAGCTCGCGGGCGACAAGCGCTGAACGCGAAACGCCCGGCGACCCCCGTTTGGACCGCTCCCCCTATTTCTTGAATGGGGTTGGCGGTTCATCGAGGGCGCCGGGCGTTTCCTTCTTTTGGGCGGATAAGGCGTCGAGGCGCTACTCCGCCGCTACGAACGTATCGCGATCGGGCGCGAACGACTGCATGGCGGCGATGGTGCGCTCGAACAGCTCGTCAAGCTCCCATCCCAGCATGTCGGCGCCGCGGCGGATGACGTCGCGGTTCACGCCCGCCGCAAAGCGCTTGTCCTTGAACTTCTTCTTGAGCGACTTCACGTTGAAGTCCATGACGGATTTGCTCGGGCGCATGACGACCGCCGCGCCGATAAGTCCCGTCAGCTCCTCAGTGGCGAAGAGCACCTTCTCCATCTGCAGCTCGGGCTCGGGCAGGCTGGGGTTGAAATCGCTGTTGTGCGTTTGGATGGCGCGGATGAGCTCGGGCGACCCGCCGGCTGCCGCGATCAGATCCGCGGCATATACCGTGTGGTTCTCGGGGTCGTCGTCGTGCTCTTCCCAGTCAAGGTCGTGCAGAAGGCCGACGATGCCCCAAAAGCCCTCGTTCTCCGCATCGAACTCGCGCGCGAAATAGCGCATGGTCTGCTCGACCGTCTCACCGTGCTCGATATGGAACGCGTCCTGGTTGTGGGCCTTCAACAGGTCGAAAGCCGCCTCGCGGGCGATCCCGGCATCAAGGGTTGCCATTGCATGCTCCTTTCATCGTTGACGCCCATGCTATCACAGCGGCGCAGCGCACAGCCACTCGCATAAAACGGCGGGGGCCGCACCCGTCCCCCGCCTGGCGGGAATCGGATGCGGCCCTTCCGCGCACCGCCGCTTCAGCCCCGCACCCGCGGTTCCGACGCCTTAGAACGCGATGCCGAACGCAGAGATGATGAGGCCCCAGAACACGCCCGTGGCCCACAGGCCCGCCAGCACGATGAGGTTCTGGCGAAGACGGCGGTTGGTGCGGAACAGCACCAGCAGGCCCACGCCGGCCGACACCAGAAGGCCCGCCATCATGGCGCCCGCGCCGAGCGCGCCCTCGACGTAGAGCTGCGCGATCACCACGCTTGCCGCGCAGTTCGGGATAAGGCCCACCAGCGCGCTGCCCAGCACCGACAGCACCGGGTTGCTGCCCAGGAATGCGGCCAGCGCATCCTCGCCGACCAGCTCCAGCGCGCCGTCGAGCACAAGGGTGATGACGAAGATGAACACCGTGACCTGCACCGTGTGCTTAAGGGCGCTGCGCAAGATGGAGCCGCCCTCGTGATGATGCTCGTGTTCCTCATCGTGCTCGAAATCGTACGCCAGCTCCGGCTGCTGCTCGCAAGTTTCGCAATCGCCGTTGCAATGGCAATGGTCGCGTTCGCATAGCTCGTGGATGCGCAGCTTCTCGCGGTCGCGGCGCGCCAGTCGGATGGCCGCGTCCACCACGAAGCCCATGACCATGCCGATTATCAGCTTCACGCCCATGATCTTCAGGATGGTCATCGGCGCCACCTGCTCGGCCAGGAAGATGGGCAGCATCTCGTCGGAGGTTGACAGGAACACCGCGAACAGCGTGCCAAGCGTGATGACGCGGCCCGCCCACAGCGTTGCCGCCGCCGCCGAGAAGCCGCATTGCGGGACGATGCCCACGAGCGCACCGACTACCGGCCCCGCCGCGCCTGCACGGCGCACGGCCTCCTCGGCCTTGTCGCCCGCCTTGTGCTCGAGCCACTCCATTGCCAGATAGGTGACGAACAGAAACGGGATAAGGTACAGCGTGTCCTCGATGGAGTGCTCGAGGACGTGCCCGATGAGATGCGTGATGTCTTCCATGAACCTTGCCTTGCGATCGAAAGATGCCCTTGCCTGCGCATGCATCGCATGCGCTCCGTGTGTCAGGTTCCCAGTTTACAGAACGCGTCAAGCGAACGTGAAGAAAACGTGAACAGTGGTTAACTTTCCCGACTTTTGCCCTCCCCGGCCCGAAGCGCCTTGCAGCTCACGGCGCCGAACCATCATTTGTGGATGAACAGGTTCCAGGAGGGTGTTCATCCGATCCCACACGAACGCGAACAGGTTCCTGGAACCCGTTCAAGCGAACGTGAACAGGTACCTGGAACCTGTTCAGGCCAACCGCTCTCGTGCTGGGACATGAACAGGTTCCAGGAGGGTGTTCAGATATGGGACGGGCCCGGGATTTCTCCCGGGCCCGTTTGGGTTTTGTCTGCTGGCCCCTCGTTTGATGTCGAGGGCGGCAAACGAAGTTGCGCGGACGACTGGCTAGGCCAGCGCCGCCCTCAGCTGATCGATGCCGTCGAAGGGGGTTTCGGTGCTCCCGTTTTGGCGGTCGATCTTGATGACCGTGCCCTTCCACGTGGGATCCTTGCGCTGGGCCGCCAAGGCTCCCGCCGCGTCATCGGCGGGCTTGCCGTCTTCGCTATCGTGCTCCTTGAACTCGTCGGTTCGCACGACGAAGCGGTAGTCGAACTTCTTGCGGTCAGGCAGGCCCTTCGAATCGAAGCCGTACTTCAGCTGGCCGAGCATGCCGCGCATGGCCTCGACCGCGCCGGCTTCCCCGATGCCCACCATACCGAGCTCGCTGCTGTACAGCGACTTCGACGACACGTACAGCGTGCGGATCTGGCGACGGCGACGCTCCTCGAAGCAGACGAGGATCGCGGCGATGGCCACGATACCAGCCCACCATACGATGGCCAGCGTCAGGTCGAGCGGGCTATCGATGCGGTTGAAGCCCAGGTGGTACCACAGCACCAGCAGCAGCGCCGCAACGACGGCCGCCGCGCCCAGCACCAGATAGTTGCTTTTCCTCATGGCCCTAAGCCTCCATTCCAGCGGGCTTGGCGGCGGGAGACCCCGAGGGGTCCTCGCCGTCGCCATCGCCCAAGACGTCGTTCATGTCGTTGCGCAGCTTGCGCTCGTGGTTCTTACGGCGAAGCGCCGCCGCAAGACCGTAGACAGCCGTCAGGACCATGCCGACGATCATGTACCAGTGCACCCAGCAACGATCCTCGACCGACTCCCTGCCCAACGGGTTCTCGGCGTCGTAGATCCGCTCCTCCTCGACCGGGTTATCGGCCTCGGGGCCGCCCGTCACCGATTCGTACGCGCCCTCGAGCACGTCGGCCAACGCATCGAGCGGGCCGGCGGCCGCAGGCGCCGGAGTCGAAGCCGAGGCGGGCGTCGAGCCGTTGCCAGGATTCGGAGTCGAACCGGGCGTCGTGCCGTCCGGAGTCGTGCCAGGCGTCGAGCCGTCGCCGGGGGTCGGGCTCGGGGTGGGCTCCGGTGTCGGAGTCGTGCCATCATCCGGGTTCGGCGCCGGGGGCACCGGAGCCGGCGTGACCGTCAACGTGCCCAGGTGCTCGTCGATGACGTAGTTGGCAGCATCGACATCGCCCCACGTGATGCGATAGGTGTTCTCCGAGCTGCCCACCTCGGTCTGGCTACCGGTGGTGGCCGCCGTGACGCGATCCTCGCCCTGCAGGCCCTCGATCGACAGCTCGCTGTTCGTGAGCTCGCTGCCGTCGTAGATCTTCGAGTCGCTGCCCGTGGTCACCGTCAGCGGCGCGGGCGTGATGCGGTACGTGCGCTCGACGCTGCCGGCGAAGTTGCCCTTGCCGATGACGGTCGCGGTCACCTCGCCGACGTTCTTCACATCACCGGAGAAGGAAAGCTCGTAATCGAGGCCCTTCACCAGCGCCTTGCCGTCCTTATCGACCACTTCGGGTTCGAAGCGCTGGTCGGCGCCGTTGTACACCGTGTCGGCCAGATAGCCGACCGTCACGCCGCCGAACGCTCCGGCGTCATCGGGGTTGATGGACTGCGCCGACACCGTCAGCGTGCCGAGGTTTTCCTCGACTGTGTAGTTCGCCGCCTGCGCGCTACCGTCCCAAACCAGCTCGTAGCCGTTCACGCTCGAGCCGACCTCGGTCTGGCTGCCGGTGGTCTTGAAGGTTGCGGCCTCGCCGTTCACGAAGCCGGACACCCTGCCCTCGGCCGCCAGCGCATCGCCATCGAAGACCTTCGTAACGCTCGGGGTGGTCACCGTCAGCTTCGCCGGCTCGACCTTGATGGTGCCGTCGACGAACTTGACGTTCAGCTTCGAGGTGACGTCCTCGCCCTGGGCGTTCTTGATGACGAGCACGTCGGCCGTGGCCGCCACCTCGCCGTCGGAAACGTCCTTCGCGCTTGCCGCGGACTCGGCGGTCTCAAGCGAGTAGCCCTCGGGCAGGTTGGCCACCTTGACGGTGGCGCCGTGGGACGCGCCGTCGTAGGTGAACGTGCCGCCCGTGGTGGTCACGACCACCTCGTCGGCGGACTCGGTGACGGTCAGCTTGCCGATGGTCTCGGCCTCAAGCCTGTAGTTCGCCCGCTTCGCCGTGCCGCTCCACTCGATCCTGTAGGCGTTATCGCTCGAGCCGACCTTGGTCTGGCTGCCGACCAGTTTGAACGCAACGGTCTCGCCGTTCACCAGGCCGTCGACCTCGCCGCCGGCGGTCAGGGGCTTGCCGTCGTAGACCTTGTTAGCGCTTTCGGTGGCCACCGTCAGCGGCGCGGGCACGATCTGGTACGCCACGTCGACGCTGCCGGCGTAGTCACCCTTGCCGGTCACGGTCACCGTGACGGTGCCCGCGTCGGTCGCGTTCCCGGAGTACGTCAGCTCGTAGTCGATGCCCTCGACCAGCACCTTGTCGCCGTCCTTCACGACCGGCTTCTGCTGCTGGGCCTTGCCGCTGTACACGACGTCGGCCGGGGCCTGGACCGTCATATCGACCGCGGCGATCTGCTTCGCCGTGACGCTCAGCACGCCCTCGTCCTTGGAGATGGCGTAGTTGTCAGCGTTGAAGCCCTCACCCTCGGTATAGGCGATCGTGTTCGCCACCTTGCCGTCGGAAACGTGGGTGGCGCTGCCCATGGCGCGCACGTCGGAGACCTGGCCGTCGACGAAGCCCTCGTCGCCGAGCTGCTTCCAGCCGGCCACCTCGGGCCTGGTGAGCGCGGTGCCGTCGAACACCTTCGAGGCGCTGTCGCTCTTCAGATTGACCACGCGCTTGGTGACGGACAGCTGCTGCGAGCCGTACACGTAGCCCTCGTAATTGCCCAGGCTGGACGCACGCAGCTGGACCGTCGCGGAATCGGCCACATCGGTCGCCGTGAGCGAGCCGGGATCGGTCGTCCAGTTCTCGCCGTCAAGGCTGTACTCGATGGTCACCGCATCCTGCGTCGGAATCGTCGCGGAAGCGGCCTTCGCCGCAAGCGGCTTGCCGTCGTATACCTTGGAGGCGGAGCTGCCGCTCAGCGAGATCTTCCCCTCCGCCTTGGCCGCAGTCACCTCCAGCGACCCGATGGCATCGGCGCCGTGGACATAGTTGCCTTCCTTCGCGGACTTGTCGAACGCGATGGCGTATGCGTTCGCGCTGGAGCCCGCGTCGGTCTGGCTGCCGGTCACGGAAAGCGACGCTTCCTCGCCGTTGACCAGGCCGACGATCTTGCCGGGCGCCGTCAGCGCGGTGCCGTCATAGACCTTGAAGGCCCCTTCGGTCACGACATAGTACTCGGCGGGCGCGATCTTGATGGCGCCGGTCTGCTTCTCGATATCCAGCTTGGCGGTGACATCCTCGCCCTGGGCGTTGAAGATGACCAACTCGTCGACCGAGGCGGTCACGCCCGCCTCGTCGGTCGCGTCGGTGGCCGTGGCGTTGGAGCGCGCGGCCTTCACCGAATAACCCTCGGGCAGGCCGGATACGGTCACGTCGACGCCGTGGGCCTGGCCGTCGTAGACGCCGGAATAGCTGCCGGGCGTCGCGACCACGCGGCCGGCGAACTCGGTGACGGTCAGCTTGCCGATGGATTCGGAAACCGTGTAGTTCGCCTGCTTGGCGGTGGCGCCGGCCGCCGCCCAGTCGATGGCGTAGGTGTTGTCGCTCGTGCCGACCTCGGTCTGGGAACCGGTGGTCTCGAAGGGCGCGGACTCGCCGTTGACGAAGCCGGAGATGGAGCCGGCGGCGGTCAGGGGCTCGCCGTTGTAGACCCTGGAGGCGCTCGGCGTGCTCACCGTCAGCGGCGCGGGCGTGATGCGGTACGCGCGCTCGACGCTGCCAGCGTAGTTGCCCTGGCCCGTAATGGTTACCGTGATGGCACCCGTCACGTTGGTGAAGTCATCGGTGCCGTAGGACACCGTGTAGTCGATACCCTCCGTCAGGACCTTCTCTCCGTCCTTCACCTCGGGAGCCCACTTGTGCTCACGGCCGTCGTAGACAAGGTCGCTCGGGCTGGAAACCGTCATATCGGCGGAGGAGACGATATCCTTCGCGATGACGGACAGCTCGCCCTCGGCCCTCTCGATGGCGAAGTTGCTTGCCTTGAAGCCGTCCTTCCAGGTATAGGCGATGGTGTTGGGAACCTTGCCCTCGGCCACCGTCATGACCTTGCCGACCGCCTGCAGGTCATCGACCTGGCTGCGGAACAGGGCCTCGGCGCCCCGGACCGTCACCGCGTCGTCGGACTGGTACGCGCCGTTGTACACGAACTCGCGCGTGTTGGACGCAAGCTTCACGGAAGCGGGCGTGATCTGGTACTCCCTGGTAACGGAGCCGGTGTAGTCGCCGATGCCCGTAATGGCCACCTTGATGGCGCCCGTCACGTTGGTGAAGTCATCGGTGCTGTAGGTCACCGTGTAATCGCGACCCTCGACGAGCGCGTTGCCGTCCTTGCCGGTGACCACGGGAATCCACTTATGCTCGCGCGCGTCGTAAACGGCGTCGCTCGGAGCGTTGACCTTCACCCCGGCATACGCGCCCGGGATCGGGTCGTCCGGGTTGATGGACTGCGCGCTCACCGTCAGCGTGCCGTACCTATAGGTGATGTCGTAGTTCTCCACCTTCGTGCTGCCGTTGCCGGGCTTTGCGGCGAAGGTGTTCTTGCTGGAGCCCACGGAGACCTGGAAGCCGAAGAAGTCGTAGCCGAACTCCTCGCCGGAGGCAAGCGAGCCATCCTCCACGCTGACCTTGTGCTCGGTGAGCGCGGTGCCGTCGTAGACCTTGGAGGCGTCGCCGGAGACAAGCGTCACCGGACGCTTGGTCACGACGAGCGAGGCCTTGCCGGTTGCCACGTTGCCGAACTGGTCGGTGACGTCCTGGCCGGCGGCGTTCGTGATGACATAGGAATCAACCTCAGCCGTAACGTATCCGGCGTCGGTAATGGAACCCTTGGTCTTGGCCGAAAGGGTGAAGCCCGCGGGTACGCCGATCACGTTGACCCCGGCGCTTTCGAAGGCCGTGCCGTCGTAGACCTTGGTGCCGCCCTGCGGGATCACCACGATACCGGCCATGCTCTTGGTGACCTCGAGCATACCGAGGTTCCCCTCGACCGTGTAGTTCTCCGCCTTCGCGTTGTCGTCCCACACCAGCTCGTAGCCGTTTTCGCTCGTGCCGACGGTGGTCTGGCTGCCGGTGGTCTTGAGGGTGGCCGCCTCGCCGTTCACGAAGCCGGACGCCTTGCCCTCGGCCGTCAGCGCCTGGCCGTCGTAAGGCTTGGAGGCGTTCGGGGTGGTCACCGTCAGCTTCGCCGGCTCAACCTTGATGGTGCCGTTGACGTACTTGACGTTCAGCCTGGAGGTGACGTCCTCGCCCTGGGCGTTCCTGATGACGAGCACGTCTGCCGTGGCCGCAACCTCGCCGTCGGAGACGTTCATCGCCGTCGCGCTGGACGCGGCGACCTCGAGCGTGTAGCCCTCGGGCAGCGCGCCGACCGTCACGGTGGCGCCATGGGCCGTGCCGTCGTAGGTGAACGTGCCGCCCGTGGTGGTCACGACCACCTGGTCGGCGGACTCGGTTACGGTCAGCTTGCCGATTGATTCGGAGACCGTGTAGTTCGCCTGCTTGGCGGTGGCGCCTGCCGCCGCCCAGTCGATGGCGTAGGTGTTGTCGCTCGTGCCGACCTCGATCTGGGAGCCGGTGGTCTCGAAGGGCGCGGACTCGCCGTTGACGAAGCCGGAGACGGAGCCGGCGGCGGTCAGGGGCTTGCCGTTGTAGACCCCGGAGGCACTCGGCGTGGCAACCGCCAGCGGCGCGGGCGTGATGCGATACTCCACGTCGACGCTGCCGGCATAGTTACCCTTGCCGGTCACGGTCACGGTCACCGTGCCCGCATCGGTCGTGTTCTCGGAGTAGGTCAACTCGTAATCGACGCCTTCCGCCAGCACCTTATCGCCGTCCTTCACGACCGGCTTCTGCTGCTGGCTTTCACCGTTGTAGGTAACGTCGGGCAGGCTGCCGACGGTCATCTGGGCGATGCCCTTGGGCGTGACGGTCAGCGTGCCGTCGTTCTGCGCGGCGATATAGTAATTGCCTTTCTTGGCGGTATCCCACGTGATGCCCGACACCGTGTTGGCGGAAGAGCCGACCTCGGTCTGGGAACCCTGGGTTTGGGCGGTCGCGGTCTCGCCGCCGACGAGGCCCTCGATCGTCGCGCCCGCGGTCAGGGCTTCGCCGTCATAGACCTTGGAAGCGCTGCCCGCGTTCACGGTCAGCGGAGCCTTCGTGATCTCGTACGCCTTCACGCACGTGCCCGTGTAGCTGCCCATGCCGGTGATGGTCACGTTGATGACCTTCACGTTCACGAAGTCTTCGGTATCGTAGGCCACCGTGTAATCGCGGCCCTCGACGAGCTTGTTGCCGTCCTTGTCGGTGACCTCGGGAGCCCACTTGTGCTCCCCGCCGTCGTAGACATGGTCGCTCGGCTCGTCGATTGCGACGCCCTTGTAGGAATCCGGGTTCTGCGGATCGGGCGCGATGGACTGAGCCGTCACCGTAAGGGTGCCGACGTGCTCGCCGATGATGTTGTAGTTGTTCTCCGCACCAGGCTTGAGCTGGTAGGAGATCGCGTTCTCGGAGGAGCCGACCCCGGTCTGCGAACCCGTCGCGTGCACCTGGCCGTCGCCAGCAAGATCGGTCCAGATGAAGCCCGTGTCAGGACGATTGGGGCCCATGTCGACCCAGTCCTTCGTAAGAGGCGCGCCATCGTAGACCTTGGAAGCGCTGGCGGACGTCAGCTCGACGTCTCGCTTCTCAATGGTAAGCGTCTGCTCTGCAAACTTATAGCCGCTGTAGTTCGCAGCGGAAGCGCGAACCTCAACGGTCAGGGTGCCGGCATTGATCGCCGTGATCGCGGAAGGGTTGCTGCGCCACTCGGTATCAGCGCTGTCCTTGACGCGGTACTCAAGGTTCACGTCGGTTCCTGTGACGGAAGCCGAAGCCGTTGCGGCGCCCGCCTCATGCGAGGACGCATCATATATATAGGTAGCGTTGTTCGGCGTGATGGTGATGCCATCTTCGGCCGCAAGCGCCGTGATGCTCAGCTTGCCCTCGTCCTTGGAGATGGCGTAGTTGTTCGCGTTGAAGCCAGCGTTCGTATCGTACGCGATGGAGTTGGCGACCTCGCCCTCGGCAACGGTGGTTACGGAACCCGTAGCGCGAACGTTGGAAACCTCGCCCGTCACAAAGCCGGTGTCCCCCTGCTGCTGCCAGCCGGAAACCTCGGGCTTGACAAGCGCGGTGCCGTCGTAGGGCTTAGAACCGCTCTGGGATTTCAGCTCAACGGCGCGCTTGGTGATCCGGTACGTGCGCTCGACGCTGCCGGAATAGTTGCCGGCGCCGGTGATGGTCACCGTGATCTCGCCGACGTTGGTGCGGTCGGCGGTGATGTAATTGACGTTGTAGTCCTTGCCAGCCTCAAGCGTGCGCTCCCCATCCTTGACCACAGGCGTCCACGTCTGGTCCTGGCCGTTGTAAACGACATCCGCAGGCGAATCGACGGTCATCGTGTTGTCCGGGTTCTCAGGATCGGGAACGATGGACTTCTGCGTGATGGTCAACGTGCCGTCCGTTACGGCGAACGTGACCTTCGAGAAGTTGTTGCTGGCGTTGGCGAACTGCTTGGAAGCAAGGCTCATGTTGTAGGTTCCAACGTCCGTGCCCTTGGCAACGGCCTCTCCACTGAAGGTGAAGTCGCCTTCCTTGTACAGCGGATTGGAGGCCTCAACGAAGTCGTAACCTTCGACGGACTGCTCGGAACCGCTGTATTCGACGGTCTCGTTATTGCCGGCAATAGTCACAACCACCTCGGAATCGCTGGCGGTCACCACGAGCTTACCGAACTTGGTCGTCACCAGGTAGTCGCCGGCGTTCGTGCTTTCGTTGAAGGTGTAGTCGAAGGCGTTGTCGCTTTCGCCGGCATCAGTCTGAGAGCCGGTGACGTTGATGGTCACCCCCTCGCCGTCGATGAAGCCAACACCTTCGCCCTTCGGAGTAACCGTCACGGTATCGTTGGTAAGCGGTTCGCCGTCATATTTCTTGTTGTCGCCCTTGGAAGTCAACGTGATCAGGCGCTTGGTAATCGCGATCGACTCCCCGTTTGTCGCGTACTGACCATCAGCGTAGTTTGCGCCCGTCGCGCGCAGCATCACCGGCTGATAGCCGAAATGCGTCAGCGTGATCTTCGACGGGTCATTCGTCCACTGTTCACCGTCAGTGCTGTACTCCACCTTGAGCGCATTGCCGAACTTGTCGGTAGCTTTTGCGACATACGCGGAAAGCGGCGTGCCGTCGTAGACCTTCTGCACATCGTGCACATCCCAGACGACCTTGCCAGCATCGAGATCGCCGCCCGTAATCTCAAGCGAGCCATCGACGACCACAAACTCCACGTTAGTGAAGTTGCCGCTAATATTGGAGAACTGCCCGGGAGTCAGGTTCATGTTGTAGGTGCCGGCAGCCGTTCCCTTGGCAATGGCTTCGCCCTGGAACTTGACGTTGGCTTCGAGGTAACGATCATCGCTCGTAGCGAAGGAGTAGCCGGTCACGCTCTGCTCGGAGCCGCTGTAAGGCAGCGTGGCGCTCTTGCCCGTGATGGTAACGGTGACCTTGTCGGCAACCGGCGTCACCTCAAGGGTGCCTTCTTCCTTAGTAATAGCGTAGTTGTCGAAGTTGGTGTTCGAGTAGCGCTCGTACGTGAACGAGTTGGCCACCTTGCCAGCATCGGTGATGGTGCCCGTCACGTTATAGACAGCGCCCTCGCCAGCAACGAAGCCATCGCCGGCAACGGTGACGCCATCGTTGGTCAGTGCCTCGCCGTTGTACACCCGGCTATCGCTTGCCGAGGTCAGCGTAACGGAGCGCTTCGCAATCTCCAGCTTGCCCGGAACCAGCGTTACAGCGAACTGGCTGGACACATCGTTGCCGTTGGCATCCTTCACCACCGGCGCGCCGCTGATGGTGTTCGCATATTTGCCGGCGTTAACGGTCCTCGGGTCTGAGGTATTCAGGCCCTCGACCGTGTACTTCTGGCCGTCCACCGTGAACTCGGACGTTTTCAATCCCGTCGCCGCGTGCTCAACGCCGTCGTACGTGTTGCCGATGGAGGAGTTCGCCTCGACCGTGACCTGGTACTGCGCCTGGCGATTGGTCACCGTCAGCTGACCGGGAATCACGCTAATCTCGTAGTTGTCCGCCTTGGTGTTCTCATTCAGCGTGTAGCTGAACGCATTGGGGCTACCGCCCACCAGTGTCTGGGATCCGGTGAAGGTATAAGCGGCGCCTTCGCCTTCGGCCCAGCCGGACTCCACCGCAAGCGGGGTCTGATCTTCGCCGCCGTTTTTATTGGTCAGAGCCGTGCCATCGTATTCCTTCTCAAGATTGGAGGACTGAAGCCTCACCTTCGCCTTGGAGATAGCAACGGAACCGTTTGTGATTTTAAAGCGGACGTTGGGGAAGTTGACCGCATCGGCATTCGTGAACTTGCCCTGCAGGTCCATGACGGTCGTGCCGGCATCGGTGCGCGACACGCTGTTCTCGCCGGAGAAAGCGACCTTTGCGCTGGTGTACAGCGCGTTATAGGACGCAAAGGTATAACCGGTAGCCGTCAAAAGCTTCCCGTTGTAAGCGCCTTCGGCGTGGTTGCCTGCGATGGTCACAACTACCTCATCGGACACCGGGTTCACCTTCAGAATGCCCTCGACTTTGGTGACGTCGTAGTTGCGGTAGGCGCCCTCGGCGTCTTGCGCCAGCTCCTCGCCCGCAGCGTTCACCAGCTTGTACGTGAACGCGTTGGCGCTGCTGCCGGCATTGAGCTGAGAACCCGTGACATTTGCGACGAACGTATCCCCGGCAGCCAAGCTGCCGTTCGTGACGCTGACGGTGCGATCCTCAAGCGGGTTGCCGTCATAGGTTTTCTCGGCCGGCGTAGCGGAAGTCAACGTCACGGCACGCTTCGCGATGACGAGCGAGCCATCGACGATTTCGAATTTCACGTTGGCGAAGTTAGCGCTGCCGTTCTTGAAGTCCTCGGGCTTGAGGTTCATCTCATACGCGCCGGCATCGGTGCCCTTGGCAACCTGATGGTCGGCCGAGCCCACAAACTCGATATCCGTGGCGGCGTAGTTGCTGTTCGAGATACTGCGAAGCTCATAGCCCTCGACGGACTGCTCGGAACCGTTGTATTCCTCGTTGCCGGATTTCTCGGCAATAGTGATGACCACCTCGTCGGTGTTGGGCGTCACCTCAAGTTTGCCGGGCTCATACGTGATGTTGTAGTTGGAGGCCTTGGTGCCGTCCTTGAGCACAACGCTATCCTGCACCACGTTGCTCGCGGTTTCGCCGACGTTAGTGATGGAGCCGTCAACCCTGGCGGACGCGATGCCTTCATCACCCACGAAGCCCTCAGCCGTGAACTCGTGCTCCGCTTCGGCGGCGGTCAGCGGAGACCCATTGTAAGTCCTGCTCGCAGAGCCAGCGGTCACGGTTACCTCAGCAGGCTTGATGGTCAGCGTACCCGGAGCGACGCCGATGGAGAACTCCTCCGTCACGTCGTTGCCGTTCGGGTCGGTCACCTTATAGCCGCGCTCGCCGCTGGTGACGATATTGCTGTAGGTGCCAGCATCCGTGCCTGAAGCGTTCGCACGGTAATTCGAGACGGTGTACTCAACGCCGTCGAAGGTCCACCTATCCTGCTCCACGCCGGACACCGTGTGCTCTTTGCCGTCATAGGTAGCGCCGTCATCGCTCTTGCCCGTCAGCGTGATGGCATACTTCTTGTCGTCCGAACGATGCTTCACCGTCAGCGTTCCCGGCTTCACGGTAACGCTGTAGTTATCCCCGTTCGTCCCCGTTTGGAACTTCCAGCTGTTGTCCTTAATGGTGCTGGCGGAGGTGCCGCACTGGGTCTGCGAGCCCTCCACGGTAACATTGGAGATGCCCTGGCCGTCAACGAAGCCGTCAGTGGTGAACTTCGGGTCAGCCTGATCGGCGGTCAGCGCCCTGCCGTCGTATTCCTTTTCCGCAGACCCAGCCGTGATCGTCACCGAACGCTTGTCGATGGTGAGCTTGCCGTTCTCGGTCGTGATCTTGAACTGATCGGTCACGTCGTTGCCGTGGGGGTCGGTAACGACGACATCGGAAACCTTGTTCTCATATGTACCGGCGTCCACCTTGCTCTCAGCACCGGACGTCTTGGCCTGGATAGAGAACTGAACACCTTCTTTATTAGTATAGGCAGTCGTCTCCAAGCCGGTTGCGCTATGAGGCTGCCCATCATAGACGGACGTACCGCTTGCGCCCTTGACGGTGACCTCGTACTTCTTATTGTCGGCGCGCTTGTTCACGTACAGCTTTCCGTACTCGTACGTGATTTCGTAGTTGCCGAAATTGGTGCCGGAACGAGGCTCGCACTCGAACTTGTTTTCATAGCAGCCGGGGGCGATGTTGTTCTCGTCGAACCATTTGACGTTCTTGTTGTTCACGCCCTCGCCTTCGACGAAGCCATCGCCCTCGAAGGTCTTCTGGGTGGTGGTGTCTTTGACGTTGTCGTAGACGTCCTTCGTCCCGTCGACGCGGATGTCGGTTTGACGCTGAAGCGCCTCGCCATCGTAGTTCTTATGGCCGTCCTCGGACCACAGGGTCACCTTTCGCTTGGTGATCTCAAGCGAACCGTCGACAACTTCAAACTTCACCTTGGCATAGTTGCCGTCAGCGGAAACGAAGCTGGCTGCAGTAAGCCCCATGTTGTAGGTGCCGGCATCCTTGCCCTTTGCCTCGGCCACAGCACCCGTCGCAAGGGCGATCTTCGATTGATCGAAGCCATCTGGCGCCTCGGTCACGTCCCAGCCGGAGACGGTCTGCTGCTTGCCGTTGTATTTCTCGGTACCCGTCTTACCCGCAATCTTCACGACGACCTCGTCGGCAACGGGGCTGATGTGCAGGTTGCCGGGCGTCGTCTGGGTCACGACATACTTGTCATCGGAGCTGACCTTGCCGATGGTGCCATCCGCAAACTTATACGGGTAGTCCCCGGCGTTCGTGCCCTTGCCGCCCTCGAGCGTTACGCCGTCGAAGCTGGTGCTCGCGCCTTCGGGAAGGTTCGTCGTGTAGCCTTCGACGCTCTGCTCGGAGCCGTTATAGGTTTTGTTATCATCGGAGTTCGCCGTCAGCGAAACGTTCTGGCGGTAGTAGAACTTCACCACGTTCTTGGACTCGTCGGCACCGAGCTTGAGGTCCTTGACGTTATCGCTGACCGGCGTGTAACCGGCAATCGCCTTGGGCTCAAGCCCGGTGACCTGGTCGCCTACCACATGGCCCGAATGCTTCTCGCTTGGAGAAAGCGGTTCGTCCGAACCCGTCCAGTAGTACTCGACGCTATAGCCCACCGGATTTGCTCTGTAGTAGAAGTTGATGGAGGAGTCGGTGCCCACCACACCGGATTTCGCATCCGTGGACACAGGCGTGTAGCCCTCAACGAAAATGGGGCTCTGCACAACCGTCTGACCCTTCATGTAGCCGGAAAGGGTCTTGGACGGCGCAACCTGAGTTGTGGTCCCCTCAAGATAGTAGTTGACCTGAATGGACTGGTCGCAAGCCACATACTTGCCGTAGTAGTTCACGTTCTCGCTCGTGCGCATGGGGAACGACACCGCCTGCGTGCAAGCCTGATCGGAGTACCATCCCATGAACTTATATTTCACACCGTTGACGGTCTTCTCATCAGCGGGGGTTTTGGAGGGGGCGGTAACCTGCGCAATACCCTTTTCCAGCTTGTATGTGGCAGCGTCGTACTGAGCGAAGCCGGACGCATCGGCGTCCTGCAGATAGAACACCGCGTTGATCGCCTTGCTGCACTTCACCACCACCTTACAGTCAAGGTGGTACCCACAACCGACATTCGTATTGTTCGAGATCTTGTACGGATAGAGCGCGATCTCCTCCACGTCATCTTCCGTGATCTGAGCGCCCTGCTCCTTGGAGAGCGTGTCCTTCCATGCCTGGAAAACGGCGTTCCAGTACTGGTTATATGCGCCGTCCCTATCGAGCACCCAGCTTGAACCCGTGCTTCCATCAGGCCACTGCGTCACGCGATTCGCCACGTTGTCGTAGCTGTTCTTGCCGCCCGGAAGGTTCAAACCGTCGAGATTGACCTTGACCCCCAGGACATCGCCGGAGGGGAACCATTGCGAAGTTTTATTGCTGTCCGGGTCGGCGGTGGGGCTGTTCTGGAAGAACAGATAACAACTCGTCGCCGAGACGGTCGATTCCGTCACCGTCACCTCGTGGGTGGCGGCGAGCACCTTGCCCTCTGCGGTGACCGTGGTGGCCGTGATGGTGACCTTGCCCGCCTTGACGCCGACCACCTTACCGGAGGCATCGATGGTGGCGACCGAGGGATCGCTCGAGGTCCACGTGACGTCAGTATGGGAATCCGTGTTCAACGTGATGCTCTTGAACTGCTCGACCGTATCGGAGCCGGTAATTTCGAGCGAGGTTATCGGGGCCTTAGGTAGCACATGAATGGTGAGTTTCTCAGTTATCCAATGCCAACTGCCGTTGTAATAGCCATGCATTAGGACTACATCGCCCTTGGCCTGACCCGTCACTGTTACGCTATCGCCGTTTTTCTCAAACGAGATAAAGCCTTCGTCTTTGCCCGAATACCACCAATTGCTGCTGCTGCTCCACTTGTTACCGCTCGTCCCTTGGTACGTTGCAGTCTCGTCAACATAAATCCACTTCTCGAAGGCCGTGTTGTCGGGCTTCTTGGTGGAATCGGCGAGCGTAACCTCATCGCCCTGGGCGACGGAGGTGGGGCCGGAGATGGCACCCGCGCCGGAGACGGAGACCTGCGTCTCCCCGGCGGCGGCGTCCTCGGCGTCGTCCTCGATGGATACGGCGGCATCCTTGCCGGATTCGCTGGAGACAGCCTCGGTCTTAAGCGTCACAGTCGCGCCGGCGGCGACGTCGGCGGCGGAAACGGTATAAACGCCCTGGTCATCGGGAGAGATAGGGTTCTCCTTGCCGGAAACCTTGAGCACCGCCTTCGTGAGGCTGTAGCCGTTATCGGGAGACACCGTGAACTTGAAGTCGTCCTTTACGGGCACGGTGACCTTATGCGCAGGCGCGGAGACGACCTGGTTCATATACGTGATGGAGGCGTTGCCCAGCACCAGCTCGACGTCGGCCGTTTCGGCATCCTGCTTCGCGCTTTCGACCTCCTGCGTCGCAGCGGGCTGCGCGGACTCGGAGGCGCTCGGGGCGGCCTGTTGCTGCGACGCAGTGGACGTAGGCTGCTCGCTTGCCGCGGGCGCTGCAGAGCTTTCCGCGGACGCCGCGGAGCTTGCCGCCGTATCAGCGGCCTTGTCGGCCGAGCTCGTGGCTGCACCGGACGAAGCGCCTTCCACCTGCGCCGCCGCATCGTCGGCCGCGGCGCCGTCGCCGGCATACACCTGCGACGGCGAGACCGCCGGCCAGCCGAATCCCATCAAGACGACGGACAGCGCCACGGACAGCGCCTTGTGGCCCAGCGAGTATCGCTGCGCCATGCTGTCCACCGTCAGCTCGTTGCTCTTTGCCTTCATATCGTTCACCTCATCAAGCGTTTCCGTCGGAAACGTTCGCAATTGAAATACCGTTTCAACCCGTCTCGCCGCCGCGCGCGATCATTCGAAGCGCGCAGTCGGCCTAGTGCAGGCTATTGTGGGCAATTATATAACGATTCCCCCTATTCTGTACCTCCCCTGCCACTAATTATCTGTATTCAAATCAAATAAATTCATATATGAAATCCCAGTTCAATATGCGATTCTGCCCATTTCTTCGATTCGCCCGCAACAAACAACGCGCCTTTTGCATGTCCGCAGAACTGTCACCCCTCCGATAGAAGGGTTTTCCGGGCTTTCCCGACAACGTGACGAACGATGAAGCGAACGAACGATCTCGTGTCAAAACCGTTTAACTGCGCAGGCCGAAACCCCACCCTCCACGCGTATAATCGACACATCATGGAATCATCCGCACAGACAAGGCGCACCTCCCCGCTCATCGCCGCCATCGCGGCGACGGCCTTCTGCGCCCTGCTGTGGCTTACCGCATGCAGCGAATCCGGCGGCGCGGGAGGCGCCGGCAAGGACCAGGCCACCGGCGCCGCGTTCTCCCCTGCCGCAACAGTCGAGGAAACGCAGTTCGACGCGAGCGCCGCCACGGGCGCCAACGACGCGCTCATCGATGCATCTCGCGCCCAGGACGGCTACGTCAGCGTGAGCGCTGCTTCGAGCGCGCGCATAAAAGCCCAGGTCATCAGCGGCCAGGCAAGCTCCAGCTTCGACATGCCCCAAGACGGCACGCCCATCGCGTGCCCGCTGGCGTTCGGCGACGGCCCGTACACGGTGCGCATTATGCGCAACACGTCGGGCAACAACTACGTTGAACTGTGCAGCGCCGACATCGAAGTCGCGCTGACCTCGGAGTTTGCCCCGTTCCTGCACCCGAACGTCTACTGCAGCTACACCGCCTCCAGCAGCTGCGTGGCCAAAGCCCGCGAGCTGGTCGAAGGCTGCGAGAACCAAGGGGAGGCCCTACGCGCGATCTGCACCTACATCGTCGACAACGTCGCCTACGACGACGACAAGGCCGCAAAGCTCAAGGATTCCACCGGATACATCCCCGACCCGGACGAGACGCTGCAGTCGGGCAAAGGCATCTGCTTCGACTACGCAAGCCTGGGCGCCGCTATGCTGCGAAGCCAGGGGGTTCCCGCGAAGATCGTCACCGGCACCGTCTCGCCGCAAGGCATCTACCACGCCTGGATCATGGTGAACATCGACGGCACCTGGCAAAGCGCCCGCTTCAGCGTCTCCCCGAACACCTGGTCGCGCATCGACCTGACCTTCGCCGCAACAGGGGGCGGGGCGAACGTCGGGGACGGGGAAAGTTACACCGACCGCTACGTGTACTAGCCGCGCAACATCCCCGCAGCCATGCGGCAGGGACGGAGCCCGCCGAATCGCTGCCGAAAGCGCCGCCCGAAGCCAACCCCCGTTCCCCCAGGTGGCGCATGGTGTTGCAACCCCCCCTGTCCCACCGGCATCCCACCCCGCGCGGGCGAAAGCGCTCGCTACTAAAATCCCTTCGCCCGCTACATAGTGGCCCCGGGGTATCAGCTTCTTCTCAAAAACAGGCGAAAACGCACGTCATCGCCTACTATATGTGAGACAATAACGAACGTTTTAACCGATAACCCAGGAGGTACCGATGACAGGAAAGCTTCTGGAGAGCGGCGCCATCAGCGCGTTCTGCAGCAGCGTGGCGACCATGCTGGCTGCCGGCGTCCAAACGGACGAAGCCGTCCACATGCTTGCGGAGAACCGCGAGCAATCCGAGTTCAAGCGCGTCTGCGACGCGGTCTACTCCAAAGTCGTCGAAGGATCCAACCTTGCCGACGCCATGGAGGCCACCGGCGCCTTCCCCGCCTACGCAACGGAAACCGTGCGCGTCGGCGAGGCGTCGGGCCGCACCGAGCGCGTGCTGCGCAGCCTCGGGCGCTACTACGATAGCGAAGGCCGCGCATTCGCCAAGCTGCGCAACTCGGTCGGCTATCCGGCGGCGCTGCTGTGCATCATGAGCGTCATCCTGGTGTTCACCGTGGCGGTCATCCTCCCCATCTTCTCCAGCGCCTATGAGAACCTGTCCGGCTCCATGACCTCGGGATCCTTCAACACCGTGGGCGTGTCCGTCGCCATCGGCTGGGTCGCCCTAGCCATCGTGCTGGTCGCCACCATAGCCGCCCTGTACATCGCCATCTGTGCGCGCAGCGAGGGCGGGCGCGGCCGCGTGCTGAAGATGCTCGAGCGCTACCCGGGCACCCGCCGGGCCATGTACCAGCTGGCGCTCTCCCGCTTCGTCAGCGCGCTTTCGTCCCTGGTGGCATCGGGCGTGCAGGAGGAAGAGGCCATGCGCAAGGCCATGGCGACCATCGACCACGCCAAGCTGCAAGCCGAGCTGCAGGCAGCCTACGATTCCATGATCGACCTTGAGAACCCGCGCAGCCTCGCCCAGGCCATCGTCGAGCACGAGATCGTCGAGCCCGTATACGGCCGCATGCTGCTCATGGGCACGCGCGCAGGCTCCGTCGACGAGGTGCTCGGCCATCTTGCGCAGGTGTTCTTCGACGACGCCAACATGCAGATCGACGCCGCGGTCGACCGGGTCGAACCCACGCTGGCGGCCTTCCTGACCATCGCCGTCGGCGCAACCCTTATCGCCGTCATGCTGCCGCTCATCGGCATCATGGGCTCGATCGCATAACGAAGTCGCAGGTAACAGCCATGTTCCACGAACTCACCGACAACGATATCAAACGGCGGCGCAAGCGCATCGTCGTCACCGCATGCCTGGTGGCGGCGCTCGCCCTCGCCGCCTTCGCCGTATACAGCGTCGTGCAGGAGAACGCCAAGACGCAAGGCGCCGTGGCGCTGCGCGACTCCATCCTGGCCTCGGCCAAGCAGTGCTGCGCCATCGAGGGCAGCTACCCGAACTCGCTCGAGCATCTCGAGGAAAGCTACGGGCTGACCATCAACCATGATGACTACGTGATCACCTACGAGTGCTTCGCCGACAACATCATGCCCAGCGTGGTGGTGACGCCCCGATGAACCCGCAGGCGAACGAAACCCACAAGCAGCGCATCCACGCCATCGCTTCCGTGGCGCAAGGTGCGCCGTCCAACGAAAAAGGGGCCGCCGCAAGGCGCGCCTTCCCCACGTTGCTGCTAGCGGTGTTCTTCGCGGCGCTGCTCTTGGCCATGATCTCGGGCGTGACCGTATACAAAGCCATTTCTGCAGATCAACAGGCCAGCAGCGCACAGCGCGAAGGGGCGGGACTTATCTGCAACGTCGTGCGCGCCAACGACTCCAAGGGCGCCATCGCCCAAGGCCAGGGGCCGGAAGGCAAGTCGCTCGTGGTGCTGGAGGCGCTGGATTCCGGCACGTACGAGACGCGCTTCTACCTGCACGAGGGCAAGGTGGTCCAGGAATACAGCCTGGCAGGCAGCGGGTACACACCCGAGAAGGCCACCGAGGTGACGGCTTCCGACACCTTCGATTTCTCGTACTCCAACGGCCTTCTTGCCGTGACCACCGATCAGGGAACCGCCGAGGTGGCCCTTCGCTACATGCAGGGAGGTGTCTAGGATGACAAGGAACGAGCAGATCGAAGACGCCTCGAAGACCAAGGTCAACACGGCGTTCCTCATCGAGGCGCTGGTGCTTATGGCGGTGTTGATCGCGTCTATGGCCGTGTTCACGCAGCTGTTCGCGCACTCGGCGGTTGCGGCGCATCAGGCCGAGGAGCTGACAAAAGCTACGCTGCTGGCCCAGAACGCCGCCGAGGAGTTCTCCTCCGACCCTGCGGCCGTCGCCGCCGGCAAGACGGTCGGCCAGGGCGTGGCCGCCGGGAACGTATCCACCGTCGACGGCTCCGACGGCCTGACGGTCAGCTGTAACGTCGACTCCGACGCGCAGGGCCGGGGCACGCTGTACACGGCGCACATCACTGTGAGCGATGATTCCGGGGAAGTGTACGCGCTCGACGCGTCGCGATACGAAAGCGGGGTGAGATAGCATGGCAAGGCGAACCGGGGAAGGGGTGCGCATCGGCCCCATCACGCTGCTGACGCTGGTGTCCGTGCTGCTGCTGGCGGTGCTGGCCATGCTGTGCGTCACCACCACGCACGCAACGGAGGCCATGGCGCAGCGGCAGGCCGACGCGCTGTCTCAAACCTACGAGCTCGATGCCTTCGGCCAAGCGCTGCTCGCCCGGATCGATGAGCAGCTCTCCGAAAGCAACTCGCCCGCAGAGGCCGCCGCGCTGGTCCAGCACCGCTCCGACAAGCTGCTGGAGAACGCCGCCGAGGCAAGCGGCGCCCACGACCTGCGGTCCTTCATCGACGTAGCGGGCACGCAGGTCACGTTCACGGTCATCGCGCAGGACGGCAAGGAGCTTGCCGCCACGGCGACCATCGCCGCGAACGGCTGCACCGTGGACGCCTGGAAGATGACCACCGCGCAAGAGCTTCCCGAGCAAGCTCTTCTTTCCACTAACTAACGACGAGAAGCAATAGCATAGGAGGATCGCCATGCAACTGAAAAGCCTACTCGAGAAGATGATCGAGGTGCACGCTTCCGACGTGTTCATCATCGCCGGCCTGCCTCTGGCGTACCAGGCGAGCGGATCGCATGTGCGCACGGACACGGCTCCGCTCACCCCGGCCGACACGCAGGAGTACATCGAGACAATCTACGAACTGGCCGGGCGCGACCTGAGCCTGTTCACCGACAGCGTCAACCACGACGACGACTTCAGCTTCGCCGTCCCGAGCGTCGGCCGTTTCCGTGCCAACATCTTCCGCCAGCGCGGCTCCTATGGCGCCGTCATCCGCGTCATCCCCTTCGGGCTGCCCGATCCCGACGAGATGAACATCCCCGAGCCCGTCATGCGCTTGGCCGACCTGAACAGGGGCCTGGTGCTGGTGACGGGCCCCACCGGCTGCGGCAAGTCCACCACGCTGGCATGCATGCTCGACCGCATGAACCACAAGCGCACGGGCCATATCCTGACCATGGAGGACCCCATCGAGTTCGTGCATAAGCACGGCTCCTGCATCATCACGCAGCGCGAGATCCCCACCGACATCGCCAACTACTCCGAGGCGCTGCGCTCGGCCATGCGCGAAAGCCCTGACGTCATCCTGCTCGGCGAGATGCGCGACGCCGAGACCATCGGCACCGCCATCAACGCCGCCGAGATGACGCAGCTGGTGCTCTCCACGCTGCACACCACCAGCGCCGCCGACACCATCGAGCGCATGATCGACGCCTTCCCCGCCAACCAGCAGCGCCAGATCCGCACCCAGCTGTCGCTCGTGCTGCAGGCCACGGTCAGCCAGATGCTCATCCCCGCACTCGACGGCACCACCATCCCCGTGTTCGAGGTCATGCACATGAACACCGCCATCCGCAACCTCATCCGCGAGGAGAAGACCTACCAGATCGACTCCGTGATCGCCTCCAACGGCGCCGCCGGCATGCAGACCATGGACCAGGCGCTGTTCAACGCCGTACGCGAGGGCAAGGTGGCGAAGGACGTCGCGCTGCAGTACTCGCACCATCAGGAAGCCCTCCTGCGCCGCTTCCAGGCCGAGGGCTTGTAAGGGACCATCCGACCTCCTGCTAACCGCATACGAAACCGCAAACGCCCTCCTGCAACCGCAGGAGGGCGTTTTTGCCGCGCTTTACAAGCTGTGCGCAGAGCGCTGAACGCGAAAAGGGCCCGCCGAAGCGGGCCCTTTTGCTGCAAGGTTTACGAACCTGTTGCTTACATCATGCCGCCCATACCGGCTGCACCTGCGGCAGCAGCAGCGGCCGCCGGATCGGGATCCTTCGGGATCTCGTTGATGGTGCACTCGGTGATGAGGATCAGGGCAGCCACGGAAGCAGCGGACTGCAGAGCCGTGCGGGTGACCTTGACGGGGTCGTTGACGCCCATCTCGATCATCTTGCCGGTGGTGCCGTCGGCGAAGTTCACGCCCTCGCCCTTCTCCATGTGGCGGACCTTGTCGACCATGACGGAGCCCTCGAAGCCAGCGTTCTGGGCGATGGCGCGCATGGGGGCCTCCATGGCCTTGCGGATAATCTCCACGCCGACCTTCTCGTCGGGATCGGTGATCTCGAGCGTGTCCAGAGCCGGGATGGCGTTGATCAGAGCCACGCCGCCGCCTGCGACGATGCCCTCCTCGACAGCAGCGCGGGTAGCCTGCAGGGCGTCCTCGATACGGGACTTCTTCTCCTTGAGCTCGGCCTCGGTGGCAGCGCCCACCTTCAGCACGGCCACGCCGCCGGACAGCTTGGCCAGGCGCTCCTGGAGCTTGTCACGGTCGAAGTCGGAGTCGACGCGCTCCAGCTCCTTCTTGATGTGGGTGATGCGGTCCTGGATGGCGGCCTTGTCGCCGGCGCCGTCCACGATCAGGGCACGGTCCTTGGTGACCTTGACGGTCTTGGCGGTGCCGAGCATCTCGATCTTGGCATCAGCCAGGGTCATGCCGAAGTCCTTGTCGATGACCTGCGCGCCGGTGACAGCGGCGATGTCCTCGAGGATGCGCTTGCGGCGGTCGCCGAAGCCCGGGGCCTTGATGGCCACGGCGGTGAAGGTGCCGCGCAGCTTGTTCAGCAGGATGGTGGCCAGAGCCTCGCCCTCGACGTCCTCAGCGACGATGAACAGCGGACGGCCAGTCTTCATGATCTGCTCCAGCAGCGGGACCATGTCCTGGATGTTGGAGATCTTCTGATCAGTCAGCAGGATGTAGGGGTCGGAGAGGTTGGCTTCCATCTTCTCCATGTCGGTGGCCATGTAGGGGCTGATGTAGCCGCGCTCGTACTGCATGCCCTCGACGATGTCCATGTCCAGGCCGAAGGTCTGGGAATCCTCGACGGAGATGGCGCCGTCCTTGCCCACGGCGTCCATGGCCTCGGCGATCTTGGCGCCGATCACGGCGTCGCCGGCGGAGATGGTGCCGACGTTGGTGATCTGCTCGGTGGTGGAAACCGGGGTGGCGTCTGCCTTGATGGCCTCGACCACGGCGTCGGTCGCCTTCTGGATGCCGCGGCGGATGCCCAGGGCGTCAGCGCCGGCGGTGACGTTGCGCAGGCCCTCGGAGACGATCACATCGGCCAGCAGGGTGGCGGTAGTGGTACCGTCGCCGGCGACGTCGTTGGTCTTCACAGCGGCCTCGCGGATGAGCTGGGCGCCCATGTTCTCGACCGGATCCTCCAGCTCGACTTCCTTGGCGACGGTGACGCCGTCGTTGGTGATCAGCGGAGCGCCGAAGGACTTCTCCAGGGCGACGTAGCGGCCCTTGGGGCCGAGCGTGACCTTGACGGCGTTTGCCAGCTTGTTGACGCCTGCGGCAAGAGCGCTGCGGGCATCAGCCTCGAACTTGATATCCTTAGCCATTCTAAAGCTTCCTTTCGAATGCGGCCTGCGCGCGGTTCCAAGATACCGGGCGCAGGCCCATGCTTACTGACGAGGTGAAACGATCGAAACTTATTCGAAGACGCCGTACAGATCGTCGGCACGGAGGATGAGCAGATCCTCGCCGTCGACCTTGATCTCCTGGCCGCCGAACTTGCCGTAGACGACCTTGTCGCCGACCTTCACGGGAACGGGAACCAGGTTGCCGTCCTTATCGGGCTTGCCAGCGCCGACTGCCAGAACGACGCCGCTCTGAGGCTTTTCCTTGGCCTCGGATGCGATGAACAGACCGGAAGCCGTGGTCTCCTCAGCTTCGTCAGCCTTCACGATAACGCGATCGCCCAGGGGTTTCAGATTCATAACGCTGCCTTCCTTTCGCATCGATTACGCGAGATTGGTTTCGCATACCCGTTATTTAACCACTCTGTCTTTCTGAGTGCTAGCACTCTTTGGTAACGAGTGCTAAACACATTGCCTACTATAGCAGCCGACCGTCCGATTGCAAGTGGATTACGGTGATTTATAGCGTGCTCCGAAAAGTTCTTGTGCAAGCGCATAAGACAGAAGGAGCGCCGGCGGCCGATAGCCGCCGACGCTCCCCCTTTCGCCGGCTTTTTATGCCACGCCGGGCTTCACCAAACCGCTCTCGTAGGCGCGCACCACCAGCTGCGCGCGATCGTGCGCGTCAAGCTTGGCCATGATGCGCGCGAGGTGCGTTTTGACCGTTGCGGGGCTGATGAACAGGCGCTCGCCGATCTGGTCGTTGTTCAGGCCGCGCGCCACCAGCGTGAGGATCTCGCGCTCGCGTTCGGTCAGCTGGTCGATGCCGCGCGCCGCGGCGCCCGCGGGCACGCCCGGGCGCGCCGCCACGAACGTCTCGATGAGCCGGCGCGTGATGGACGGCTCGATAAGCGCCTCGCCCGCCGCCACCACGCGCACCGCCGACGCGATCTCATCGGGCTCGGCGTCTTTGAGAAGGAAGCCGCCGGCGCCCGCCGACAGCGCGTCGTAGACGTATTCGTCCAGGTCGAACGTGGTGAGGATGAGCACCTGCACGTCCGCGAGGGCGACGTTGGAGCGGATGGCGCGCGTGGCGTCGATGCCGTTGACGCGCGGCATGCGGATGTCCATGAGCACCACGTCGGGACGCAGGCGCTCGGCAAGCTGCACCGCTTGCTCGCCGTCGCGCGCCTCGCCCACCACCTCGATGCCGTCATAGGACGACAAGATCATGCGGAAACCGCTGCGCACCAGGTCCTGGTCGTCGGCCACCAGAACGCGAGCGGGACGCGGGGCGCCCGGGGCGCTTGCCGCCTGCGGGGAGGTGCCGGCCGGGCTTGCAGGGCTTGCCGGGTTGGCCGCCTGCAGGGACGCGCTTGCCACGCCTTCGCCGTTGAGCGTCTGTTCCATTCGCTATGCCTCCGTTCCGTGAAGCGGGATGCTCGCGCGCACGCAAAACCCGCCGTTTTCGCCATCGCCCGCCGAGAACGACCCGCCGAGCACGTGGACGCGCTCGGCCATGCCCGCCACGCCATGGCCCGCGCCGTCGGCAGCCCTGGGCAGCTGGAGCGCCGCCATATCGGCCGGCTGCGCCGCCACGCCGCAGCCGGCGCCGTCGTCGATCACCGAGAGCGTTGCCGTGCCGCCCTCCACCGCGAACCGCAGCGACACGCGCTGCGCCCGCGCATGCCGAACCGCGTTCGTGCACGCCTCGCGCGCCACGGTGAACAGCGCCATGTCGATATGCGCGGGCACGCGGGTTCGATCGTACGCCGCCATGTCGAGCTCGACGTCCAGACCGGCGCCGCGCAGATACGACTCCAGCTCGTCCACCTGGTTCGTGCCGGCGGCGGGCATGGTCTCGGCCGCGTCGTCGCCGTGGCGCAGCACGCCGATCATCGAGCGGATGTCGTCGAGCGCGGCCTTCGCCGTGGCACGGGCCGTGGACACCGCCTCCTTCGCCATCTGGGGATCGCGCTCCACCAGCCGCTCGGCCGCGGCAAGCTGGATGCTCACCGCCGAGAGCGAGTGCGCCGTGATGTCGTGCACCTCGCGTGCGATGTGCACGCGCTCCTCCTCCACACGGCGGGCGGCCTCCTCCTCGCGCGTGCGCTCGGCCTCGACCGCGCGCTGCTCCACCGCGTGCACGTACGCCACGTGCGTGCGATAGGCGTAGCCGGCGAGCACCGCGGCCACCATGAGCGCGATGTTCTGGAAGCGGGTGAAGAACACCAGGCTAGCGGCCTGCATGGGAGCCCCGGCGAACAGCAGCGACAGCACCGCCGCCGCGCCGCACGCCACACCGGGCACGGTGCCGCATTCGGCCGCCACGGTGTAGAGCGCCACCAGCGGCCCGACCACCGTCATGGAGAAGCCCGAGAACCTGACCTGCAAGCCTAGGAAGATGACCAGACACGCGGCGAACACGGGAAGCGGGAAACGGCGGCGAAACACGAGCGGCACCACCGTCATGCCCAAGCCCACGAACACCTGCAGGTCGGGCACCACGTTGACCATGCCGAGATATTGGCGCAGCGCCAGGTCGGGGATGATGATGGACGATGCCGTGAGCATGAGCTGCAGGCAGCCGACGGCGAACGCCGCCAGCGTCACCGCGGCATCGATCGCCCAGTCGCGCGTCGTCATGTCGCGATATGTCATAAGAAGGTTTTCCATGCCGTCCATGGTATCCCGAGCGCGCCAAGCGCGCCATACGCCGCCCGGGGTAATCACGCGGACGGGGGGAGCACGAGCCGGGGCGCGGAAAATCTCGAGTTCTGGGCGATTTCGAACGATTTCGAAGCATAACGGATCCGCGCCTCGAAGTTCTGGGCGGTTTTGGAGGAGATGGGACCCTCGACGCGAACGCTGACCTGGGGTTATGCCGAGAGGCGGCCCGAATCAGTCCTTGAAACCGCCCAGAACTCCGAGAGCATGTCAATTTTGAGGCCGAAAAGCTGCGAAACAGCCCAGAACCGCGGGGGTCGGGGCAGAACGCCGCGGCTCGATGCAGCGAACCGCCCAGAACCCTGGGACTATGACGGGCATGCAAGCACGAGTGCGCGGCTACGCGGCTCCCAGGTCCTCGGTCACGGCTTTGCCGGCGAGGATGCCGAAGGCCCCGTTGGTGGTCAGGCTCTCGCCGCCGCCCTGCGCGGCGGCCCCGCAGCAGTACACGCCCGCGATGGCCTTGCCGTTGGCGTCGAGCAGGCGCCCGTCGCCGTCCACCACCGCGCCGCCGCGCGTGCGGAAGCGCACGGGGAACTGCTTGAGCGCGTAATACGGCGGCTTAAGGTTCTCCAGGAACTGCTTGCGTCCGAAATCGGAGTCCTTGCCGGCCTCCACCATGCTCGAGAAGCGGTCGATGGTCTTGCCGAGCACGTCCTCGGACACGCCCATGCCCGACGCCAGCTGCTCCACCGTATCGCACGGGCCCACCAGGCGCGATGCGTTCTTCGACGTCACCTGCGCCGCGCTGCGCGCCTGCCCGCTCTCCGAGATGCTGCTATCGAAGATGGTCCAGAAATAGCCACGTTCCTGGGTGAAGCACGTGGCGCACAGGCTGCGCATGTAATCCTCGTTGGCGAAGCGGTTGCCCTGCGCGTCCACCACGATAGTGGGCGCGAACATGCTCCATGCCGCCGCCGGCGGAAGATCGCTGGTCACGGAAGGGGTCACGCTCATGTCGCTGAGCTGCGCGCCGAGCGCCTGGCACAGCTTGTGGCCTTCCCCCATGGACGCGGCGGTGTAGCAGCCGATGCGCTCCCACGCCGACAGGTACTCGCGCACGAGCGACTGGTTGCTGGCGAACCCGCCCGTAGCAACCACCACGGCGCGCGCATGCACGTCGACCACGCCGGATTGGTCCTTCTTGCTGGTGGAGAAGCGCACGCCGCACACCTTGCCCGCCTCGTCCAGGATGAACCCGGTGGCGCGGTAGCCGGTGGAGAACTGCACGCCCTTCGCCGCCAACTTGTCGCGCAGCGGCATCATGATGCTCTCCGTGTCGCCGATGCCGTTTTTCGGGAGCACGCGGCGGCGGTTCGCCTCGTTGGCGGAATAGCTGGCAGGGTTGGCGAATTGCGCGCCATACGAGCTTTTCATGCGGTCGACCCACTCGGGTGCCGCGTAAAACAGGCGTTTCGCGAAATCAAGGTCGGTAACGCCGGCGGCCTTCAGCTGCTCCTTGCGCTCGGGCCACACGTCGTCGCAGGTCTCGGTGATGCCCGCGTCCTTCTGCAGCTGGCTGCCGCACACCTCCATGACGGCGTTCGACTCGTAGCTTTCGCCGCCCAACACGTCAAGCTTCTCGGCCACCATGACCGTCAGCCCCGCCTCGGAGGGGTCCATGGCCGCCGAAAGGCCCGCCATGCCGCTGCCCAGGATGAGCACGTCCACCGACGTGGAGAACGACACCTGAGGCTGGCCGAGCACGCCGGTCCCCTCGGAGGAGGGGACCGCGGCGGAGCTGCACGACGACAGCAGGGGCACGGCGGCGAAGGCGGCGGAGGCACCGACCAGCTTGAAGAACTCGCGGCGTTTCATGTGTGGCATGCTCTTTCACTAGATGGCGAAGGGACGGCGCCCGCCGCCGTGCAACCGGCCGTGGGCACCGTCCCCCATTTCGATATCGCAGCCATGGTAACGCACGCGCCGCGCGCGCGGCCGGCCGTTCGGCACGCGTCACATCTTCTCGATATGCGG
>ERZ1034984.657-NODE-657-length-37562-cov-122.400432_pt1 | contig 37562 bp, 37 predicted proteins | sample MGYA00520589_ERZ1034984 | MGnify/ENA primary metagenome ERZ1034984 (study PRJEB33766, sample SAMN09781790) | gut metagenome | biome: gut microbiome | host: Homo sapiens | place: Madagascar | study: EMG produced TPA metagenomics assembly of the PRJNA485056 data... | reverse complement strand
TGTGTCAAAACAGAAATAGTTGAGAATATGAAGAAGAAAGGATATTACGAATACGAAAACGGAATCTACCCTTTGAAACTTTGGGTACACATCGGTAAAGACTTGAAAGAACTGATAGATTCATGTTTTGACGGGTGCAATGCTCCCGATAGAGATTACGGCGGCGTAACGTATTCAGATGCAGTCAGAAAGAGCGACAACAGACGTGGTGTTTTAGTCTCGTTTCAATGCTCGAAGGATATGTCGATGGACTACTGCTGCCATGAGGCTTCTCACGCCTGCGATGCCATCGAGGATGCCATTGGCATGGAGCACGGCGAAGAGCCTTCTGCCTACTTGATTGGTTGGATTGCTTCTTGCATCAACAAGGCTCGTCTGGGTATTGGTGATTTCGTTGAACTTAAAGAAGACAAGGAGGAATAGCTTATGGAACCGATTATAGTAATAGAACTTCCTTTGGGAATGTGCATTGATAGAGAAATCACAGAACCTTATGGCTACGATTTGTTCTATGGAGACGAGAACATTGAAGCTCAGTGGAAGAAACTGGAAGAACTTCGAGAAACTGGCGGTGTCATTATAGTTCATCCAAGCTCTACTAGCGCAATTCGAGAGATTCTTGATCCTTATATTGGTAGTGATGGATTTATCAAAGAATGCGGTTTACGAAACGTCCATACAGAAGCGCATGGTGATTTCTATGTTATGCTTTTTCATAACCCGCCTAAGGATATGATTCAAAAGATTCATACGTTTCAAGAGGAGGAATAGCTTATGATTAAGAAAGAAGATATTAAGGTTGGGCTGCGATTTTACATCACACGAAATGATTGTTTAAAATGCAATTTTGACCCGATAGGTATTCAAGACGGCAGCACCCCTATTCTGTTCAATGCCGAGAGAAAGGATGCTGATGTTTATATATGTACATCTGTTAGCACAGATTACAAGTATTTCGCTCATTTTCGCGAGGAAGATATTATGATGTTTGGTACAAAGTTCGATATAGTAACGAAAGGTGAAGGAGATGCCGCAAACGGAAAGACAGAGCAGGTCTCTCATCCGAGTCATTACGCTTGGTTGAAGGATTTGTGCGGTGTTGAGCCTTTGGATATTTGCAGACACCTTGACTTCAATACAGGGAACGCTATCAAGTATCTCTTGCGCAAGGATAAGGTGGATGGCAACAAGACCAAGACTGAGAAGCGCATCGAGGACTTGCGTAAGGCGGTGTTTTATATCCAGGACGAAATAAAATTATTGGAATATGGAACAGACTGATTACACTTGTAAGGATTGCTTCTTCTTTAAGGATGGAACTTGTAATAACCCTAATGAGATTAGGTTTACTTCTGAGGAGAATCCATCCTGCACAGATTTCGAGTATAAGGAAATAAAAGTTGAACTTTAAAATATTGTTATCATGGCATTACCATTTGGAAAAACTATCAAGACAAGACACTTCACCGTGCTGAAGTTCAGCAAGAGCTTGTCTAAGAAAGAAGTTGCTTCACTCAGAGAGGATATCCCTGCTGATATCAAGAAGCATTTACAGAGAGGCTCGCTGCCTTTCATCAAGATTGCGAACATTGCCGGCACATGGGGAATCGAGTACTCTATCGGTACATCAATGTACGCTGCGCTCGATGAATGTATTCCTGTTGCTGTAGGAGACCATTATGAGTTCTCCAAGGATAATGGAAACATCATCGAGGCATTTGCCCAGCTTATGTATGCTGATACATCGTTGCCTGGAGATGCAGAATACACGGCAGGTAAGTTGAAACTCCGTGACGAATACATTGCTCGTGAGGCTGCAAGAAGAAACGCTGCTGCCGACGAGGGTAAGACTGAAGAGCAGCTTCGCAAGGAGAGCGATGAGGCCGTACAGGAAGTCATCGACCGAGACAAGCATGCCGAGACTATTCTTGAGATGGCAGAACAGATTAAGAAGGAAGGAGGCAAGGATGAGTGATAGATTGCTTGATGTCGTTCAAGACCATACTTCCCTAGTACAGGCACTCCAGTTTATTTTGGAGGCCGCAGAGACGAAGAAGCTGCCGCCGTATGGCGTTCTTCCTACGTTTAACGACTCTCTTCTTGATGATCAGGTGCGAATTGCGCTTGAGCTCATCACTGGAGAGAAGTATCCATGATTGAATTTATATTTTTCTTCTACTTCATTATATATAAAAAAGTAAGGGCGGCATCTGTGAAGACACCGCCCTTTGTTAACCAATTTTAGAATTATGCTCAGCAGAAAGAACCTGTGAACATTAATCTGCTGCAAAGATACTTGGTTTTGCTGAAATTCTAGTAAAACAAAGTTACTTTAACACGAATTTAACTATTTTCCACCCTTACAGAGTCCATTTTTGAATAACAAGCAGTCATTCTTGCCAGTTGGATAATTTATTGGGAGGTAAAAATGGCAAGTCGTATCTTCCGTCTGAAGCTCATCCTGCTTAATTTTGGCAAAGTCTCCAATCATCTTTGTGTAGTCAGCCCATTCTTTGGAAGATGTATTCTTAATTTTTGAGCGGGCGATAACGAGGTCTTTGAGAATCTGTTCCTTTGATGTAGCCTTTGCGAGCTGTTCCGGGGTTAAATCTTCGCTATGCTCGTTTTCAATCTTCTTGCCATGTACCTCTGCGATTCTCTTCTGGACTGACTCTTGGGCTTCGAGCAAGTTCATCTCGTTTTCGAGGAAGGATTTCTCCCAGTTGAGTCCTTCTCCCTGAAAGGCGATTGCCCAACAATCCCTCATTGGCATACCTGAGCCACGGAGGCTTGCATAGATGTAATAGCGAGGGTCTTTCATCTTAAGAGCCTTCGCCTTCTTGTACGTATCGACGGATAACGTGTATCCTTTTGTTTCTTCAATCATAGTCTTATTTCTTTTTATTATCCTTGAACGCAAATAAAGTGTAACAACAACACGAAACGTGGAATGGAGGATATGGATCTTTGAAAGAATGGATACCAGCATCGGCTTCATTTTGGCAGATTTCACACGGATAACTACTTCCTCTCTTGACGTAGAACCCGATAGCCTTGTTCTCCTGCCCATACTCCTGCTCTGCCTGTCCCCACGCCAAAGCAATCACTTGAGAAGCATTTCTTACGATATTCTGATAGGCGTTCTTGTAGTAACCCTTTCCGTAAGAAGGAACATCGATGTTAATGTCCTTTCTCTTCGCCTTGGTAATGACTGATGTGTGATATGGGTCCTTGTAGCCTGTTCGGATGGAAGATAGTAGCTGCTGGTCTGAATATCCCATCAGAGTTCCTGCCTTGATCATCCTCACGATGTCTTCAGCAAAGTTTCCGAGATAGACAGCGTTTCTTTCGGATGTCGTCTTTCCGTAGATGTCGCTGACGAGAAATGATTCTATGTTCTCGCTGTCAATCCCGAGAATCTTGCATGAAGCCTTGGAGTAAGCAGAGATATAGGTATTGATGCTCTCCTCGGCCTCAGCAGTAATATTCTTGGCGTAAGAGAGCAAGGCTGACTCGTTTGCGAGCCTGCCCGCACCTCTGTATCGCTTGCTTGCGGTAACTATCTTCTGTGTTGATTTCCAGAGAATATCTGCAATGTGGTCCTCACAGTTTCGGATTGCCTGCAAGCGCTTCCTGCTGTAATCGACAGAACGTTTTAACTCATTATCCATTTGCATACCTCCATTTATAGCCTAATGATGTTTTACTATTACCACATAGGCAGTTCTTGATACATGCACTATCTTTTAATTTAAATGACTTTGCCGCCGCAGCTATTGATTCGAAGCGTTTAATTACGGAGCCATCCAAAGAAAGCTGCTCTATAGCTCTTTGGTTTTTGTGTAAAGAATTATATTCGGCCTTTTCGCCGTTATACCTCCATATATATCCCTTGTAGCTCTTAAGTATACCTCGGCAGCAAGAACAGATATTTTCATGACTAAATCCAGTCTTAATTGCAGCTTCTCGCCCAGAGTTGTACTTCGCAATCAGATTCATGTTCATATCATACTGAGAAATTTTTCCTCTGTATCTCTTTGAAAACTTGGGGCTAATTTTTTCAGAAGGTTTCTCTGTGGCTAGCCAAATGAATTTCCCTCCAGTATAGTATTTACCAAGAACACAACCATTTATAGAGGTTGTACATACACCTGTCTTTCTAGATGCATCCTTGATCGACTTATAGAAGCCAATCAAATTTCCATCTAAGTCATACTGAGCAACCTTCATACCGTTAGATTCGGAAACTCTTTCGCGAACCGTTCCGTAATTCATATTGTATTTCTGTGTACACCATTCTAGGTTAGAAACACAATTATTTGTATGTGTCTCATCCTTATGATTGATAACGGGGTAGTTATGCGGATTTGGAATGAATGCAATAGCGACAAGCCTATGAACTGAGAATGTACTCTTCCTGTTGTTCTTGCTTAATCTTATGGAGTAGTATCCGTGATTATTTACAAACGGACTCATTATGCATCCACTGTATCTCTGCATTCTTCCCTGTTGAAATACAGTTCTGTCAACAGAACGGATTCTTCCATAGTTGCTAACCTCATACAACCCCTCATAACCAACAACTGGTTTCCAAATTTCATTTTCTGATCTCATATCCCGAATAATTAAGTTAATCTCGAAAAGTAAAGAAGAGGAAGGGTGTCGAGATTTCACCCTTATCAACAGGTAGCTACTCCTGCCTATCCTCTCTACAAAAATACGAAAAATATAGCATATAACATCTGTACCAAAAACGCTTACTATAGAACGACGTTAAAAATACGTGTTAATGAGTCTGATTATACTTTTTCCAGTTATTCTCTGATGGTTGATTCCCCCACTTATCCGTGTTTTTTCCTTCGTCAGGCCTTCCGGATTTTCTGCCGTTTCCCGTACGTACGTTTCCGCTACCTCCATTCTGAATCTTCGCCGTTGCCTTCTGCTCCTCGATGGCATTCTCTGTTTCGTTATCCGCACGCTGCATATCCATGAGGAGGTCCTGCTGGTCCTCTTCCTTCTTCTCGCGCATAATGCGGTCGTATTCGTCGTTGACTGGGAAGTCTGGGCAACGCTCAGATGCAGTCTGCTTTGAGAGGAAGTTGTTTTGAACAGCTGTCGCTAAGTTTGTGATTATTTCAGATTTATTCTGATGCACATAGATTTCCACCCAAGCGTGAATAGGAAGACCGGTCATAGTGGCCATGCAGTTTTCTTCAACTCCGATACCATACTTTGAGATACGAACAAGTTGATCCAGGAACGGATGCATCTTCTTAGCATCGTTCTCAGCAACCTCGATGGCAGGAGAATAGAGAAGCTTGATGGCAACGCCCGGAAGGTCACCCGACTTAAGCTCCGGCGGCTTCACTGTGAACGAAAGCTCATATATGAGGTCATACGACTTGTTGAGCTGTGTAGCAAATGCATCGGAAGCGTCTGTTCCGTTAATGAAGTCAGCATCACCATTCGTATCGGTAATCTGAATCGTCTTAGCCGATCCGTTTGTATCTCCAACAACGGTAATATCATCTCCGTCACCCTTCAACTTCATTATAGGGAAGGCGTAAGCCTTGTTGTTCTCGCAGAGATAAGAGAATGCTTCCTCGTAGTCCTCGATGTTCTTCTGTACAACAGACCAGCATGGGCCGTCATCGTTTCTTACGTATGCAACAGGGATAAATGGGAAGCCGTGAGCTTTCTCTTCAACGCAAGTGTAGTCGTCGATTCCGAATATCTTGGCAATTCTCTTGATAGTCTCCTTGACCTTGCCTTCGTTAACTTGCTTCTTGAAGCGGTAGAATGTCTTGTCATCCCACACCTCTACCCATTCAATCTTTTCATTGCCTTCCTCATCGAAGTCGTAATACTTGCGAGCAAACACAACGAGTTCACCAGTAAGAGGGTCGAACTGAGGATACAATGTGTCTCCTCTATCGAAAGCCAATGTGCGAGTACCGAATTTCTTGTTTTTATCGAAGAATCCGACTACAGCAGTTTCAGCAACCTTCATGTACGAACTTACAGCCTCATAGTGACGAATCTCCATATCGTGCATATACCATCCCTTCTTGAACTTGGCAAGGAGATTAATATACTCTTCCTGTTTCTTCATCTCAGGATCACCGGCAAGCTCAAACTGAATATCGTTACCTGTCATATGGAGAACGTGCTTCGTATGAATAACCTGCTGGAAAGCAAATGCCGTTCTTTGAATCTCCTGCACATACCATTTATTATTTTCCGGGTTCTTTCTCCAGATGTCAGGGTATAGATCCTTGTCGAAGATTTTGTGGGACGTAGGATAGAACTCACGAAGGAAGTCTTTCTGAGTCTTAACCACTCTGTATAATGTATCTTGCGGCATCTGAGGGTCTTCATTATCGGACACCTCGTTCCTGCAATAGCCATCGTGGGTCATGTACCCCTTTGGCGTGAGTTCAAAGAAAGGCTTCTTTACAAGAATCTTTCTGAAATTTGTTACCTTGATAGCATCCATAATCCTTTTACCTTTTTATTTTTCTTTTTTGTTAAACTGAATATCATTACATAGAACCAAGATTCAAAGAAGTCAGGCGAGTGCCCGACATATTTCTTGGCAATCTTCTTAGGTAATAGCTTGAATCCCCTATCATCGCTATTCTCGTCACGTCTGAGCATCTTACGCTCCTTCTGAAGAATCTGTCTGAGAGGAACCTTGTCAAATCCGTTTCCTGAATACTTTCTTTCAAGCAGGGCCGAGTCGATGGAAATCTGCTTATCCTTAATCATCTTGTAGAATAACCATGCACACTGGGATTTCAAGTCTTTGTAGAGGTATTTAATACCTACTTCCTCCTGATGATTCTTAGGAATAGGCGCAGCCTGGTTATTGAACGGAACGGCTTCCTTGAAGAATCCCTTGAAGTACTGGCCGATGCCCTGTAAATCGTAAGTGAAGTTGCATTCCTCAACTCCCCACTCTCTCAGCTTAGCCTCAACTACAGAAACAAGAGTCTTAGAGTCCAGCCTCATCACAACCAAGTCCTTGCAGTGCCATCCTTCCCAGAGCCACATCACGAAGTTATCGCCGCCGGTGAAAGCAATATCGGCAGAAGCTCTGCGTTTTCCATCTCCTATCTGTTCTGCATTGTCGTAGATTTCATCAAGGTCTTCCATCTTGATCATGTCATCTCCGGCAGCTTTCCAGTTCCAGTTGGCCTCCAAGTCTCGCATACGCTGTTCCTCATCCTGCTGGGCAAGGTTGGCGATATAAGATGCGTCGGTAGAGATAAGCTTGATGTTTTCCGATACATCGGCACGGATGAATGTCGCCGACTTGATGAACATTTCGAGCTTTGTGTATCCAAGCTCCTCGTAGCTGTCCTTCCAAAGGCTATCGATGATGCCCTTGCACTGCTCGTACACCTCTTCTCTCGTGTTTCCCCAGTAGATTGAGTCCGGCGTATCGCCGTCCATGAAGCAATATCGTATAACTCCGTCCCGTTCAGGTATGATGTAGCCGTTCTCGTCAACCCACCAGTCAATGAACTTTCTCACCCAAGATTCCGGGTCCGGGTTACAGGTAATCCAGAAACGGTTTCGGATATGCGCTGCATTTCGGTTATTGGTCAAGAGGTACTTGAACTTCTTGTATGGACACTGAGTACCCTCATCGATGCAGACGTAGGCATACTGGCGACCCTGGAATCGTGTCTTGAAGTCCTGATAGGCTCCAGCATAGTACGAGAATTTGAGCCATCCTCCGTTATCGAAGTTCCAGGTCATATCATTTTGTGACTTATTGTAAGTTCCAAATTGGGAGAACAATTTATAAGAGTCTGTCACTAAGGACTGTAAGTCGTCTTTTTCGTTACGAAGAATTGTTGCATGAAAATCTGGATTTTTAATATCCTTCAGAACTTCCATTAGGGACGAGAACGATTTTGAGCCGCCTCGCGAGCCGCCAACTATCTTAATATCAGCGTCTATAGACAGCATGCGTTCCTGACCGCCACGCTGAGCTATAATCTTCAGCTTGTCGGGATGCTTCTTGTCGGCGTCTCTTAATGATTGGATATACTCTTGAGTGTAAATAGGCTCTCCGTTATCCAATTTTAATCCTGAAAATACATCTTTCTGCATAAATATACATTTAATACTGCAAAAATATACAATTTTTCTTTGATAATTGCATATTTATTCATATATTTGCAAAATAAAAGGTATATTTATACGTTTTCGAGGTGGAGGGACCACTTTCGGGATAACATTTTTAATCAAAAAACAACATGACAAGAGAGGAACTCTTAGCATTAGTGAACAAGGAGGTTGATACCACCAAGTTCAAAGAACTTAGCCAAAAGACCATCAATGAGGAACTTGATGATGTTTTGGAAGATTTCGGTGATGACGAGGAAGCAAATTCCAAGTTGGTTACCAAGTTAGCAAACCGTCTGAAGCGTATCAACGGCAACTTGCACAAGAATATCTCTGACGAGGTAAAGAAGAGCAAGGAGGAAGCTGAACGCAAGAAGAAGGAAGAGGAAGAGGAGCGCAAGCGTAAGGAGGCTGACAAGAATGACGATCCTGACGACAAATACAACGAGCTTCTCAAAGAAATCAAAGCCCTCAAGGAAGCTAACGCAGAAAGAGACAAGAAGGCTGCAAGGAAGGCAACCATCGAGTCTGTAAAGGCAGGTTTGAAGGATAAGTTCGACAAGGCAAACCTTGAATTGAACGACTTTTTCCTCGATACTGCACTCTCTAAGCTGGAGATATCTGATGATGCAGATGTTGCAGAACTGGTATCGACGGCAGAAAATATCTATACTGCCGACTATAAGCGTGCTAACGGTGGAAATGCTGTACCACGAAAGGGTTCTAGTGCTTCTTCTGGTGAGGAAAAGAAACTCGATGAGCATGAATGGGACGACATTAAGGATATTTGCAAGGACAGAGCTACAAAGGCGACTGTCAAGAAATAATTCAGGATAACATTTAAATTAAGGTAAAAAGATTATGCAGTACAGCAATTATTACGACCAGATGAACGCACAGGGTGCGGTATTCAATGGAGCGGTGCTCTTGCAGGCATCGGCTGAGATTGGCGGTCAGAAGCATGTGTACTTCAATCTTAAAGGTGCTGTTAAGGAAGCTTTCAGGTACCCTCCTATCGGTGGTATCATCGCTAATCCGTTCCCTGGCCCTGCTAAGATCTATGCAGGCGACCTCGTTGAGCATAGCCTTGGCTTTGCAGACAACAAGGGTGGCACTATTAAGATTCTGAAGTCTTACGCAGTTGCCAAGGCAACTAGTGCCGCTACAGACACAGACATCTACATCGTTCGTGACGGCTACCATCACATCCCATTTATTGGCGATAAAATCATGGTAGGCCAGAAGGATTTCAAGACAAAGGGAACTGGTGTTTCTGTTACAGCAGTTGAGGCTACAACGGATGCTACAGCAGGTGACGTTTGGAAACTTACCTTGTCTGCTGCATTGGGCGCATTGACCGTTGGTCAGGTTCTCGTTGAGGCTGCTGCGGTAGGTTCTACACTCCCTGTAGTGACTAATCCAAACTGTTTTGCTCCTCACGACTACGACATGCCGTTCTATACTCTTCCTGGAAGCGATGAGTACGAGAAACCTCGTCTGATGTTTACACCGTGTCTGCTTGGACCGGATGCGATTTTCATTAAGGACAGGATGAGTCCTCTCCCACCAGCTGTAGAGGCGATGAATATCAGTCGTTACCCAGAGTTGTTCTACACGAACTACTAATTGTTTAACTATTAGATTGTATTTAGGATATGCCAAAGTTTAATATTGAAAATTCGAGGATGGCGAAGTTCTTCTCTAGTAAGGACAACACCAAATACCTCCAGAAGTTTCTTGACGAAAAGGACATCTTTCACGTTAACTATGGCTGGTGGAAGACCCAGGGACGTATTGCTCCTGATCTGACTCCAACCAACAGAAAAGGTGTTGCGACATTCACTGTCGAGGCAAAGAAGCTTCGTGCCGCTACATTGGCTAACATGCGTGCTCCTTTGGCTGGCTCTTTCCAGAAGGATAAGGGAGGCTTGCAGGTTTACTCTGCAACAATTCCAGATTTTATCACAGACGGTATCTACCAGAATGCAGAGGAACGCGAGTATTTGATGAACCAGTTTGAAGAGTTCGGTAATGACCGTGATGTCGTTATGGAATGGACAGATCAGGTTCAGGAGTTGATGGACTCCGTTGATACCACTATGAACTTCATGACAGCAAAGCTTGCTTCTACAGGTAAGCTTGACTACACTGGTATCGGTCGTGGTATTCAGGCTCCAATCCACAAGACCAATATGCCTGCCGATAACTTCAAGAAGTGTGGTAAGGTTGCTTGGGCTGATGAGACCTGTGATATTCTTGAACAGATGCGAGTTCTTGAAGAGAGCTGGCGTAAAACATTCAATCGTAATGGTCAGCCTCTCGTTTGGCAGATGACCGTCAACACCTTCTTCAATGTGTTCTTGAAGAACAAGCAGATTAAGGAGTTGTGGATCAACTGGTGTAAAGCTCACTATGTAGCTTACGTTGAGGATTATGGTGTGAACCAGGATATGTTCCTGAAGGCTTTCGGTGACATCCAGGGTCTTTCTCCTATCGAGCTTGTCGAGGAAGAGGAAACTACTATTCTCTTCGATGGAACACAGAAGACAGAGCAGGCTTGGTCTGACAACATCGTTGTTCTTCGTCCTCGCGGTAACGCTTTCGAGTTCGAGCACAAGGAGATCAAGGATAAGAAGATGTTCGAGAAGTGGGGTAACAAACTTGTTGACAAGGTGTTCGCTACAACCAACGACGGTCTTGGTTTGCTTGCCAACACAACAATCGCCAACGGTGATTACCTGGAGTGGCATACAGACTTGATGTTTGCTGCTGTTCCAGCTATGCTCGACTTCCCTTACCGTTGGATTATCGATATCACCAAGAAGGGTTAATTCTTTAACGTAACTAGATTGTATGACTATGGATTCGGAGATGAACATTTACACTGTGAACGACTACCTTATTAATAAGGTGAAGTTCGAGATGCCGATGAAGGCTCTGTTGGGCATTATGCACGACAGGGAGCTTGAAAATGGCATCGACCTCGAAGCCTGCGACAAGGACAAGGTAAGGCTTGCCTATGCCGACATGCTGAAATGGTTTGTTCTTGGTCCGAGCAAGGTGAACAACACCTCCGATTCCGATAACGGATGGACTCATTCGGGAGGTGGCTATGATATGTCGGACAACGACAGGAGCGAGATGAAGGCAGAGGCTAACGCTATCTATGCAGAGCTGGAGCCTGATTCGATGCTCAAGAAGAAGTCCACCTTCCGGGTGACCTCCCACGGAGTAAAGAGGGCGAATTATTCTCCTTGGGGAGAACCTCTCCCTCACATCATCAAATAAGGCGTATGGAAAAGGAAAATATCAGAAACCCAAGATATCCTCACATCATCAAGATCGTGAGGAAGGTCGTCGGAAAAGCCGACCCTGATGACCCGTTCGCCGATGATGATGCTCCAGTTGGTGAGGACAAGGAAATCATTCTCTACTATGGCGAAGGCCGCAGCTACACCGATACTACTACAGAGGGAGACAAGAACGTCGACCAGAACAAGAGGAAGGCATCGATTCCGGTCAGATATGACGAATGGGATGCTGACAGATGTCCTCTTGACGGCGACACCATCTACTCCACTGTCGGCAACAACACCGAGGTTGGTATTGTCAAGGACTGTGAGCCGGATAATAACAGGACTGTCGTTTACTGGAATTATACAAGAGTTTAGACTATGGCAAAATTCTTTAGAGGAAAGCGTCTGTCTCTCGGAGCGCAGTTCGAGCATCAGATTAAGCCAAGGGTCGAAAAGCTGGCGTATGACAAGATGCTTGCGATTATGCAGGAACTTGCTCACAGAACCGTCAACTATTTCAAGGAGAACAGGACGTTCTACAATATCACCGGTAACGCATATACTTCGTTCTATGCAGAAGTGTATTACAAAGGAAAGCTCATTTACATGGTGCGTGCCTCGAAGGGTGAAAAAGCACCAACGCGAGTAACCCTGGCAGAAGGAGAGAAATACAATCTCCCGTTCTACTACGACGGAGGAGAGAACAAAGGCTACACCGGTTCAGTCGGTGGCGGTCACCAGTGGGGTCCAAACCTTCTATACGGACGTATCGGAAAGGTGAAATCTACCGGGAAAGACTGGGCTCTCGTTGCGATATGTCCTGTTGAATATGCAGTATTCGATAAGGAGAACCGCATTTTCGAGACAGTTTACAATACATACGAATCTCTTCCTGACATGTTCGATGCCTGCGTAGTGTACGCCAATAGTTCAACTTTTAACAAACTGTAAGCTATGGTAGATATCAAGCAGATATATTTCGACTTAGGAAACGCCGTAAAGGGTATATGCGACAAGGTGTACCCCAGGAATCGTCCAAAGGCTGTGGATACCAAAATAGGCAGCTATATCGTCGTAAGTGTTCCGTACACTATCAGGAACAACGAGATGAACTACGATGGCTCCTACAACTACTATACCACTACTATTCAGATAGAGGTGTATGTAAGAGATAAGGCTTCCTCGGCGAACCCGAACGGATTCAGTCCGTCGGAAATGAGTGGGAAGGTCAATGCGGTCCTCGAAAGATTCCCGATTTCCACAGACAACATCATCGTTACCAGGCCGAACGTAGCTATTCAGGCTGACGACGGCGCAGGTTTTTCCGTGACGATCATACAGGGAAGGTTACGTACTAAATAGGTATTCAGTATAACAATTTAAAATATTTTAGATTATGGCTATGACAACTATTGACAAGATGAAGGACATTTTTAATGGTCCTAAGACTCTGCTATACTCAAAGGCTATTACCGATTTGAGCAAGGCTACAGTTGACATCACCCCAGAGGTTGAACTTCCTGTTACAGTTGACTCTCTGAAGGCAACCATGGATGACCCAACCATCAACCACTACAAGGTTATCGGTCTGGCTGGTGACTGGGCAACTACCGCAGAGCTCGGCGACTTCAACGTAGAGTTCGTTGTTCCTTCAAAGGCAAAGGACTTGCTGACAATTATGTTCGGCGAGGACGCTATCACAGAGCTGACCAAGGTTACTCTGAAGGGTACTGGCGATGCTACTCTCGACGCTACTACCGGCTTTACAGGTATTGCTGTTGAGCCTAAGAAGTTCAAGATCAAGGGTACTATCGTCATCGTTGATGACGAGAAGGAAAACCTCATGGTTATCACCAATATCGCTCTCTACGCTACCTTGCAGTGGGACAACTCAGGTACAGAGCCGGTTGCATTCAAGTTCTCTGGTTCTATCGAGGGTGCAGGTAAGCGCAGTATTGCTTGGCTTACTAAGGGCACAACAACTGGCGACGTGTAAGGCTTCTTTAGGTAATTAGATTCAGGATAACAAACCGTTGGGCGGCAGGCTAATCAACAGCCGTGCCGCCCTTCTTCATTTAATAGCATACAATCATGGCAGAAGGAAAGAAAATTGAGCAGCCTTCGGTGGACTTACAGGAGTTGCTCGACAGCGTACTGCACGACGAGCCTACCGAGTTCGTGTTCAGAGGAAAGAAGCACAAGCTCGGCTGGCTTCGCAAGGGAACCATGAGCAGGTGTTCTCATATCAGGGCTAAGGAGAAGAACGAATGGAAGCGCAACGTCAAGATTTGCGTCTGCATCCTCCTCAACAACATCTGGAAGATTCGATTCCTGTATTGGATTTACTGGCGTTGGCTCTACTACATCAAGGATGTGGATGTGGCCGAGGTTCTGAGGGTCCTCGATGTTTCTAAAAAAAAAATTCCATCGAACGCATTCTCACTGGCTACCATATTAGCGACCGGGATGACGGACGTGATGATGACGATGACGAGGAGCGAAGCAAAAGCTATCCAAGCAGAACCAGCTGGGGAGCAGCCTTCTCTCTAGCAGAGAAGTTCGGTTTCCTCTTTCAGCGTAAGTACTTCATCGCGGCCTACGACTACTGGTGGGGCTATTCATCGGCGCAGATTGACCTCATGGTTGCAGACCAGCCTCTTGTCGTCTATCCAAAGACCAAGAAGGAAGGTGGTCCGAAGAAGCACACCAAGAAGGAGATGGATGACCTCTACGACAGGTGGATGGAGAAAAAGAAGAACGAGGGAAGCCTCATCGGCAAGAAGATAAGTCTTGCTGATTACTTAAACAATAAACTCTAATTTTAAAATATTCAGGATATGGCAGGTGGAAATTTAGGTAACTTGTTCGTCTCACTTGGAATAAAGGACGAAATGTCGAATGCTCTTCAGAAGATTATCAAAGGAATGAAGGGCGTTGACCAGGCCACACAGGATGCAAAAAAACGAGGAGAGGAACTTGTAAGTAGTCTCAACAGTATCAATGGGAATAATTTCTCAAAGGTATTTCGCGATGCAAACGAATATATAGAGAAAAATTCCAAAGGTGTTTCGGGTATTGTTAAAATGCTCAATACTTTAAAAGCAGAAGACCTAAACGCCTTAACAAGCAAGTTTCTTGGCGCTAGAAATTTTACTAACATAGCGTCTATTCTCAGAACAGCAAATGCTGAGTTGGAAAAGATGTCAAGCAATGAGGATAAGGCTGGCAATGTTAAGATTTGGCAGTCGAAAATATCCAACGCCCTTGATTATATAAATCTCTTGCAGGATATTAACGAACAACAGAAGAAAATCAACAATACAAAATCTGAAAATCCGAACGTTGATACAAAAAGCCTCGATAATGCAAGAAAATCATTAGCAGGAATCAGGTCAGAAATTGCCGGCCTTTTGTCAAGCGGAGGCGTAGATGATGCGAATGTACTCAAAGGATTCCAGAAATTATTGAGCGTCGCAAAAAAAGATGTAAAAGATATTGTTTCTACATTCAAAAAAGATAACGTCCTGTCTAACTTTTCCGGTGGGGCCGCAAAGGTTGAAGCTGATATTGCACGCGTGACAGAGAAACTTGCTAAGATGCGAGATTTGATGTCGGAAGGAACACAGAAGGGGTACAGCACGTCTATGCTAACCGGAAGTATTTCCGAGCTTGATAATATCCTTACCCGTCTAAATGCTGCAAAACTTAACCCTACGATGCTGACCGACGCAGCTCAGATGCGAAACCTGATTTCTGATGTTCTTGTTGAGATGGTGAAAGCAACCGCCGCAACACAGGCTTACGGACGAGAGAAGGGAAAAGTTATTGCGCAGGAGAAAGCTGCGGCAGAAGAGTACAATCGTCAGAGACGTCAGAGAGATGCTGCAAAGAAGGCTCAGGATGAAGAGCTAAAGGCGCTATCGGACTACGCTAAGCGCTACATGGAGCTTCAGGAAGCCAAGATTAAGGCAGACAAGAAAGCTTCTGACGAGAGAAAGAGGCAATCTGAGGCGGAAAGAAAGAGAATCGAGACTGACACTGCTAGAATGTCTAAACTCTATGCTACAATGTCTCTTGCTATCGGTAGGGGCGAACGTGCTGGTATAAGAGGCCTTGAACTCGGTGTAAACACAAGCGCCCTGGAGAAAGCCCTTTCCGATGCGACCGAGCTTAAGAAAAGGATTGAAGATGCTAACATTGCCCTTATGGGTAAGGGTGGAAGGCCTTCATACTCATCGTACGTTGAGGAAGTGAACAGACTTTCATCAAGCCTTGCAAATGCCACACAAGCTCAAAGAGACTTAAACTCTGCACAAGATAAAGCTAATAGAAAGGCAGAAGCGCAAGCTATTAGGGATGCAGCCAAAGCAAAGCGTGAAGATATTGCAGTAGAGAAGCAGCGCCAGAACGAGTTAAAGAACACGGAGCGCAGATTTGATTCTCTCGGAAATAAAGTTCGTCAGCTTCGCTCTGAATACAGCAGAGGTATCTCCATCGGCGCAGATGTAAGTAAGGCGGAAGATGAGATTAAAAGGCTCCTCTCTTTAATGAGAGCCCTTAGAGCTATCAGGGATAGGCTGAATTCTGAGAATTGGAAAGATTATGTTGGTGCGCTTGGCAGTATTGGTAGTGGCCATGACACAACATTAGCATCAAGGGTTCTTCAGGACCAAAGGGCAGTTAATCGCGAGGTCCAGAGAGGTGTTGAGCTTGAACAGAAGCGTCAGCAGGAAATTGCTCAGTCTGCCGCAAAGGCACGAAACGACCTTGCAGCAGCATTCGCCGGAGCCAACGCTGAAGCGAAGAAGATGCAATCCATAGTCGGAGACATCAAATCTCTCTTCTTACAGGGAGGTATTGTCTTTGGCGCGCAGCAGTTCTTCAATTCAATCGTTCAGACTGGCGGCGAGATTGTTCAGCAGCATGTAGCGTTGCGTTCTATCCTTGGAGATGTGCAGAAGGCTGACGAATTATTCGCTCAGACTCAGCAGCTTGCGTTGCAGTCTCCATTCAAGTTCGGAGAGTTGAACAGAGATGTCAAGCAGCTGGCCGCATTCGGAGTCGAGGCAAATGACTTGTATGATACCACAAAGCGACTTGCGGATATTGCATCTGGTCTTGGTGTAGACTTCGGACGATTGGGCTTGGCATTCGGCCAGGTAAAGGCTCGTTCTTGGCTCGATGGTAAGGAGTTGCGCCAGTTTGCTTACGCTGGACTTCCACTCTTACAGAAAATTACGGAGCTTTACAATTCAGAAGGAAAGAACGGAAGAAACAATTATACCCAGGCAGATGTCAAGAAGATGATTTCCGGGAGACAGGTAAGCTTCGAGGATGTTCAGAGGGTACTGTGGAAAATGACTGATGAGGGTGGCCAGTTCTACAATATGCAGCTTGTATTGTCCGAAACACTGCTTGGCCGCTGGAATAAGCTTATCGACGCGTGGGATATTATGCTCGGTAAATTTGCAGAAGGAAAGAATGTCATAGGCGGTACGTTCTCGTTTATTATCAACCGAGTAACAGACTTAGTATTAGCTCTTGATAAACTATCCCCTGCTATGCTTTCTTTCGGAGCTATATTTGCTGCAAGGAAACTTGGACTGATGGCTTCCGGTAAGCTCGGGTTGGGCTCAATAAACAAGAACTACACTCAGCAGATGAACGCTCAGCTGAGGACTTACGCTATCGAACAGCAGCAACTTGTCACAGAAGGTAAGATTACTCAACAGAAGGCGTTGCAGAATGTACAGGCAAGGGCATACTTGCTGTCTGATACCGCTTCAAGGGCGAATGCTATGTCTCGTCTTGCACTTGAAGGGAAGATGTCTGTTCTTCAAATGCAAAAAGCAGTCAAGGAAGGTCTTATAACCAAAGAGCTTGTTAGTCAGCTTGCGGTGATGGGACAGATTACAGCAAGACAGGAGCAGATTATACTCGGAGGAACACGATTTGCCGCCGTAATGAATATGGGTATCTCTAAGATAGGTGGAGGAATCAAGTCCCTCTTTACGATGCTTGGCGGATGGTGGGGACTTGCTATCGGGGCAGCTGTTCAGATATTCTCCAGCTATAGCAGTGATATGGATAGAATTTCCGAGAATGCGAAGGGATTCAGGGATTCTGCATACAACAAAAAGAAGAGCTACGAGGATGAGCTCGCAAATGAGAAGCCTGCAAACAGCGCAGACTTGCAGCAGCGAGTAAACTCAATGAAAGAGCTCCTTAGAAACAGCGGAGATTACACACAGACAATAGAAGATCAGATTGCAAGGGCGAAGAACCTTAACGAGCAGTATGATATCCTCAATAAGGGAATAGTTGCCGCTCGTGATAACTCGCAGCAGGAAGCAAACGACTCGGATGTAGTTGCTGGCGCACTTGGTGCTTCTGGTGGTTGGGGTTCAGGTAACCCTTTCGCAGACACGATGGAGGATGCTGTCGAAGACCTCAACGAGGCGGTTATCAAGTACCAGACGCTTCTATCCGGACTTGACGAGGAAACGAAATCAAGAATGGATAGTATTGCTAATCAGTTCCTGAAGCCAGAGGAAAGAACCATGTCTCTCGATGAGAAGATTCGTATTCTCGCAGAAAGAGGAGGCGCAAACTGGGATTCTTTCGTTTTGAAGTCAAGTAACGGAAGCAATGATATTGCAAATAGCATTTATAAAATAGGAATAAGGGCCAACAAGGTTAGTGATCAGATAAATGATATCGCCAAGAAAAATATTCCTAGAATAATTAGCTTCCTTAAGAAGTCATTTAACCTGTTCGGCGCAGATTTCTCGAAGTGGTGCAACAGGAATTCTTCACGCTTTGCGAGCATGATAGAAAGAATGCTCGATGCGTGCAAGGTGAATGTCCCTCAGATTCGGGAGTACTTGAAGTCTATCTTCTATCAGGAGGCAGGCGCAAAGCAGCCAAAGAAAGCTGGTAGTGGTAATGCGGTAAAGCCAAAGACACCTATGCAGCAACGAGTGCGCAGAAATCTGTCAAAGAAAGGAAAGAGTAAAGCGAAGGTAGAATCGCAGGCAGCGATGCTCGACTCTTACCTCGATGAAACTTCCGACTATAATACGGATAATAACCTGCAAACAGAGTTGCAGAACAGGTACAACGAGTATAAGAACCGCGAGAACAAGTTCAAACGCGGTAAGATATCTAAGGCACTTCGAGATGAGGCTTGGGAAAGCTACAATAGCTTGAATCAGGCGGCATGGGAAGGTCTCGGCTATAAATTCTATCCGCAAGACAAAAAGTCCAATAAGGTTCCGAAAGGAAGAAACGGGAATTCAGGTCGCAAAGAAGATATAGAGCTCAAGCGTTTACAGGAGCGTCTAAGCAGTCTTAAGTCTGCAAGGCAGATGTACCAGAAGTACAAGAGCATAATGTCTGATGAAGAGGCAAAGAAGAAGACTTACAATCTCTTCCCAGAGGTTACCGGTCTTAATCTTGACGACTATCAGAAGGCTGTTCATTCTCTCCTTGAAGGATTCAGCATAAATACCACAGAGAGAAAGAAGTTCCAGACATCCATCTATCGCGAGGTCGCAGAGTGGATCTTCGATGAGAAGGATAAAAAGGAGTATGAAAAGAAGGCGGCTGATTTCAGCGAGTCTATGAACAAACTGTCTGAGCGATGGGATTTGTATAAGAGTCTTCTTGAAAAAACTGGTAGCAAATTCTTTGCTGAGTCGGCATGGGTTGACGCATTCCAGATGGATGACAAGGTACAATCTCTTATGGACGAGTATTACGCTCACTACCATGAGATATTCAATCTTCAGGATTCTCTCAGCATGACTGACGGAGAAGCTAAGGAAAAGCTTAAGCTACCAAATCAGTACGAAGAGTGGAAAAAGATTACAGAACTCCTCCGTGGTAATTATGTTAAGTCTTTGCAAGATGCCGCCGATATCATCGAGAAGACAGAAGATTACGAGGACAAGATTCTTAAGATTCGACAGGATTACGATAAACTTATCAAGAAGACGAATGATCCTGGTATTAAGGCAAGATACGAGATTCAGAGAGACAAGGAGATTGGTCAGGTTAAGCTTGACAAGTTCAAGAACTCCTCTGATTATCTCAATTTCTACGGAGCTATCGTTTCTCTCGGTATTGATAAGGCTCAGGCTATCGGGACTAGAATCAGGCAGAATATCAACGAGGCTCTGCAAAACGGAGCTATCGATGCGAGAGAGTACGCAAAGGAAATCAAACAGCTTGATGAGCAGTTATCGAAGCTGACGAGTCCAAAGAAGACTTTCTTCAATGGAGGTCTAAAGGGAATGGCTGAGCAGAAGATTTCTGATGCCAGCGAGCAGATGACCATCGCAGCAAGTAAAATTGCTGAAGGCAAGAAGGTTCGCGAACTTGGCCTCAAAATGGGAGACGAAAACTTCATCAAGCGTGGTGACAGCATGATTGCCAGTGGAAAGGCTATGATGAAGGCTGCTGAGATTCTGTTTAAAGATGGAACAAAGGCGAAAGAATCTCTTGATAAGTTTGCTAACGTAGTAAGCATTATCGACCAGAATGTGCAGGGAATGAGTGAAGCATTCAATGACATCAAAGAGACTGCTTCCCTTCTCGGAGCTGACACTGAGTCTGATGGATGGCAGGACGCTTCTGCGTTCTTCGAGACATTCTCTGGTATGTCAAGTTCACTTTCAAAGGTGGTAACAAGCGCAGAGTCCGGCAACGTTGGTGGAATCCTTGCCGGTGTCACTGGCATATTTACCTCTCCTATCAAGGCGTTTGCAAAGGCTCATGATGCCAAGCTCGACAGACAGATAAAGCTCGCAGAGAGACAGCTGAATGAATTGAAGAACCTATCTAGCAATATCAGTTCCGTTATTGAAAAGACACTCGGTGGAATCTATTCTTACGATAGGTCTTCTGATACGAATAAAAAGCTCAACGATGTCAAGAATGACTTTAAGGCTTGGGATGCTTTTTCTAAAACTGATACGGGCAAGGATTTCTTCGGTGGCAAGAACTTGAGTCACTACAGCAAGGATACCTATGATGCAGTGATGAAGACAGAGACGAATCCTTCCGTATACGCAGATCAACTCGCCCTACTCCACGCCCAGGAAGACGAGTTGAGGAAGCAGAGACAAGCTGAGGAGGATAAGAAAAAGACGGACAAGGATAAGATTGCCGACTACGATCAGCAAATCAAGGAGATGCAGTTGCAGATTAAGACGTTCGCTCAGGACTTCCTGAAAGACGTTTACTCTATCGATATGAAGAGCTGGGGAAATCAGCTGACTGATACTGTTGTGAGCGCATGGACTAAGGGGGAAGATGCGGTTGAGGCTTACAAGAATAAGGTCAAGGAAATGGTTCGCGAAGTTACGAAGAATATTGTATCTCAGAAAATCATGGAGAAAGCACTTGAAAAACCTCTCGAATGGCTTACGGGAATCCTTGATGAAAAGGGTAAACTTGATGAGACTGACATGAATGATTTCGCAGACAAGCTCTACCAAGTTGGCGAAAATGTAGTTCCTCAGTTAACCGGTATCTTCGATGCTCTAAAGGAAAAGGGACTTGATTTGAGAGAAAATGGAAGTTCCTCTTTGACCAATTCGATTAAGGGCATTAATGAGGAAGAAATCGGCCTTCTCGCATCGTACCTTAATTCCATCAGATTATATTGTGCAGAAGACAATGCGAATCTCAAGCAGCTGACGGAATTAACTAAATCTGTTCTACCTGAGATAAGCGTAATCGCAAGGTCTCAGCTTACATCTATAAATCAACTCGTTACGCTTGCTGAGTACAGAAACGGTAGACTTGACGAGATATACAGCTGGATGCGCTCAATCACTAAGGAGACTGGCGCAAGAAGTATAAGGATTAACTAAAAGTAAAAGCTATGTTTGAAAAAAGAAATTTATCAGACAGAATGAAGAACGAGGCGGTTTCACTGGGTCTTTGCGCTCAGTGGACCGCCGAGTGGCACGACAACTCATCCAAGCATGAGATGGTCGAGAAGTTTGTTAAGGGTATTGACTTCTGTATCGGAAAGAACTGGCCTTCGACCAGGGATATGAAGAAGTACTTTGGTGATGTCATTCATGATCATGGTGTGTATGTTAACGAGAACGTTGACCTGCAAAACCCAAAGATTGTCATCCTCAATGGAGAGTGTGTAGCAAACATCAACTATGACTGGATGGATAGCGGTGAGATATATGTAAGACACAACTCTTCACTTTACCTGAAGGTCAAGGGGTTCTCCAGGGTGTTTGTCAATCTTTTAGATGGTGCAGAGCTTCATGTTGAATGTGAAGATACCGCAAAGTGCTTCGTCTACCAATACGGAGGAACAGTCGTGAAAGCTACCGGACCAGTCAATATCAGGGATAGACACGATTTTAAGTTCATTTAATGTATATTTATACACATATTTCTTGCATATTTATTCTATTTTTCGTATATTTGCAATTATAAAAAGTTGAATTAAGGTATGAAAGATTATTTCAGGATATACATGCAGAAGGAAGGCGATGGGAACGAGGTGAAGGACTCCATCGCCGACTTCGGTATGTATGTTAGCGAGAATCCGTTCAAACCATGCGATTCCGTCAAGGAACCCATAAAAAGGGAATGGCACGACGAGCATGGCGACGACGAGTATATTGGCAAGGATGGTCTCTATATGGCGGCATACGAGAACAAGGTCAAGTTCCTGTTTAAAGGTGATGCCTTCGGCGCAAACGAGAAGTGTAAGGCTTTCATTGACTATCTCAGTAAGTCGGGTATGATGAAAATGTACTGCGACTTCAATAAGATTGGAAGGCAGCATGTGAGACTGAAGAGCATTGATCCGGACCTATTCAGATATCCTGGCAGCGAGGACTTGCTTATTCTCTCTATAACTTTCAAGTTTAACGACCCTGTTACTGACATCAAGCCAATCATGGATGCACAGGACAGGATTTCAAATTTAGGATAACACAGACACATGAGCACTTGGAATATTTATCATAAGGATGGCTCGAAGCTGACAGACGTTAACGAAGAGCAGATAACCGTTCATGGATTGGAATACTCCGATTTTTGGATGGGTGAGTGCTTCGTGACTATCAACTTCAAGCACGAAGTGCCTATCAACTTTCAAATAGGCGACTATATTGTCTATCGTGGCGAGCGGTTTGAGCTCAACTACGAGCCGGGCAAAGATAAGCAGGCGAGACCTGGCACCTACGGTGATGGCTTCATATATGACAGCGTAAAGTTCAATGCATTGCAGGATGAGCTTTCTAGAGCTGAGTTCCTTGATGTGGTATTGAATGACAATGAACTCCACTACACTGCCCTACCGAAATTTCCATTCTACGTACAGACTCTTGATGATTTACTAGACAGGATCCAGGCGAACCTTGACGACCAGATTGGTGCAGGTCTTTGGAAGATTTACTCCAGAAATATGGAACGTTCCGTGCAGCGTGGATGCCTCGCGAGCGACTGGCTGTCAATGTACGGCGAAGGAACAAGAGATAACGTCATCGAATCGATGTCTATTACAGTGGATTCGATGACCTGTTGGCAAGCCCTTGCGCTTGTGAACGAGAAGTGGGACATAAACTTCATCGTCAGAGGAAGGAATATATATGTCGGTACTACCGGAATACAGGCAAACCATATCTTCAAGTATGGCCTCGGTAATGGATTATATGAGATTGTTCAGAACGCTGATTCCGACCAGAGTGTCGTTACGAGACTGAGAGCTTATGGTTCGGAGAAGAATCTTCCTTCTCATTACTATGCGGACCTCGGTGTCAAGTACGTGGCGAACATCACGAAAGTCGTCGGGGCCAGCACGAATGTTGAGCTTGAACTGGATGTCGACTATATCGAGACATATTTCAAGAATCCGAGAAAGTATATTGTTTCTGGAGAAACTGGCGAGCAGTCTTCTGGTTGGGTGCTTAAGGTTACATTTGATTTCAAGACTGAGATTACCGGTTATGTAACACAGAAATACAATACCAATAAGTGTAGATTCTATTCGGAATACAGGGGAACGCAGGTAGATAGCGGTGACGAAGAGTCAAGGGAAAACCTTAACACTTTCATCGCTCAGGTTAAAGCGGGAAACACGAAGATGTATATCACATCGGGCCTCAACAAGAAAAATGTTCCTTCGTCCATGAAGGAATATGCAGAGAATCTCCCGAACAATATGTCCATCAACAGACTTATGTTGCCTGGATTCCCTCATGTATCTCTGAGCGACTTCTATGATTCACTCACGGATGAAGAAAAGAAGTACGTGAACCCTACAGGGAAACAACACAGATTCTCTACTGATCCATATAGACCATATATTGATTCTGTCAATATTGAGCAGATTGGTCTCCGTTCTGCATCACAGTTCTTTGATACTGACGACAAGACGAATGGAGTTATCGAAATCTACCCTACTATCGAGGAAATGGTTATTGGTGGCGTTCGTGTTGACGAGATTGATGAGGGTGTTGCTCCTGATGATGATGGTAGATTCAATAATAACGAAAATGTCAAGAACGTTGATATCTATCTCAGCAAGGCTATAGACTTCGACATCAACGACCTTAAGGATGACGATTTCTCCATCTACATGAAAGATGGCATGTGTGGTGGTCGAACGTTCAAGGTAGCATCCTCAACCAAGGTTGATAGGAGATGGAGGCTCACTATCGAACGAATCAAGGACGATGCTCTTGAGCTTTGGTTTCCATACAAGGACTACCCTATCAAGAAAGGAGACCATTTCGTCCTTACCGGCATCACCCTTCCTGATTCGTATGTTAATGCTGCATCACTGAAGCTTCTAAAATACGCCATAGCGCTCCTTGATAAGAATGACTATACAAGGTATGTATATCAGCCTAAGGTAGATGAGATTTTCATGGCAAGGCAGCACGACCAAGCGCAGGCAGACGACACCGGAGTTATCAAGAGCCTCCACGATACGCTTAAGGCCGGCGACCTGATGAACTTCAATGATACAGACCTCAATATCGAAGGAATCATCTCTATCGACCAGCTCACGATCAAGGAAGAAGATGGCAAGATACCGACATACGACATAACTCTCCGTGAGGATAAAGAGGTTGGAACTATCCAGAAGATTCAGCAGCAGATTTCGTCGCTTCAAAGCGGAAATGGCGGAACTGGTGCAGGCTTGACAACTACACAGGTTAAGAATCAGGTTGCGACAGAGGGAAGCAAGCACTTCATCTCAAAGATAAACGATGACATCGCAAAAGGTACAGTTACCTGGGAGAAGGTGCAGAAGTTCATACAAGGCTTCCGCATAGGCAATAACAACGCCTACAGCATTGATGGAAGCGGTAATGCTATCCTCTCTAGTGTGATAGTGAACTTATTGAAGTCACTCGACTTCAACGAATCAGAACAGAGCGGATTTGCAATCAAGCAGAGAAGCGATGGGAAGTATCAGATGTTGCTTACGGACTTGATAGTTTGGGGCAAGGCGATATTCAACACTCTCCTCATCCGAGAACTCAGCTACGTTGGTGGCAATATCGTCCTCTCCCCTGCTGCTGGCAAGATAAGCTACATCAAGGAGGTATATAGCGAGACAACGAATGAGCTGATTGGCTGGAAGTGCTATCTCTTAGCCGATGATGGAACTACCGCAACCATCAATTCATTCAAGGTGGACGACCAAGTTAGGTGTCAGACGTTCAACATAGCACCAGGTGTCTATGAGAACGTCAGCAACAGAGACTACTGGAGACTTGTCACTAAGGTCTCAACCGAGAATGATGTAATCACCGATGCCGAAGGTCACGAACTCTACGATGGTAAGAAGTTCGCATGGATTCAGATTGCGAAGGAGAACTGCATGGAAGGCTCGGATAACCCTGCCGTAGGTGATACCATCGTCCTTATGGGTAACAGGAGTGATACAAGCCGACAGCACCTTCTGATGATGGAGACCGAAGGAGATTCTGCACCGAAGTTCACGATGTATCGTGGCATCAACTCGTACTCGCTGAAGGATAAGTCTATTTTCGATGTAGGTTTTGATGGTGTCAGTATCGTTAGTAAATTCTTCAAGCTTGTCAACGTGAGCGGAGAGAAGATTTGGACACCTATCTATCTCGGCGATTGGAAGGAGGGTACGGAATACAGCTACTACGATGAGGTTACATGGATGGGCACAAGGTGGCTCTGCATTGTCTCGGAAGGACAGACTACAACTGCTGAACCATCTGAGGATTCTCCTTATTGGAAGGCAACGACCGCAATTCAACGGAATAAGCTACTTATTGATTTACGTGGGCAAGATACCCTTGATTGGGGTGAGACTATTGATGTCGTATGCTCAGTTGTCCGTGGCGATTCTATTGTTGATACATCGAGCGGTTGGGATTGGAGCGTAGAAAGAGATAGCGGCAACAAACAGGAAGATGCGGCATGGAACGCCACATCTAAGGCTCAAAGCTTCAAAGGTACTATCAATATCGCATTTACCGAGAACGAGAATGACCTTGGAGCTGAGAATAAGAATACTTTCGGTGTCGTGTTTACCTTTAAGGCTTGGCAAATCGGCAACAAAACCAATGAAGTTTCTGCGAAACTGAGTGTATGATGATTTGATTTACATTTTTATAAATGATTTTTAATTATGGTAAATAAGAATTTAGGAACGGCAGATGTTGCATCATCCGTACAGCAGACGGATAGCGTAATTGCGGAGGTTGGCGGTGCTATAAGAAGAGTAAAGGTAAAGGATTTATCAAGAAGCCTTAACCTTTCCATCACTTCACCAGAGGTATATGCATACGGCATTGAGTTCGATGTAACCGTAAGCTCAACGGCTGCAACGAGAATCGGAAACATGAGTATGCACAGAACATTGCCAGTGCAGACTTTGATGAAGGGATGCTTGCTCGATGATGATGGTAACGTGGTTGACTATCTCGACCCACAGGACTGGACTAAGGCTACACGTGACGGAAGCCGAGGTCAGGTTATGGTAGAGCTGCCAGAGTATTATGAGAAGTTTGAGACGGACGGTAACAAGCGCAGAGCATGGATGAGCCTTGAACCTTTGGCAGGTTTCCGTAAAGTTCCGAAGCGTTACGTGAGTGCCTATCAAGCCTACGTAAAGAATAACAAGCTCTGCTCTATCGCTAGCGTGTTGGCATCATCCAATATCAGCCGTACAGGATTCCGCAATGCGGCAAGAGCTAGAAAGACGGGCAGCGCAGAATGGAACTGTCATGTATATGATATTCAGAGAGAACTCTATTGGCTCTTTACTATCGAGTATGCTCAGTTGTCTTGTCAGACTGATTACAATGCTGCTCTGACTACAGAAGGTTATCATCAGGGCGGTCTTGGTAGTGGTGTTACTGGAGTAGATTGGACTAAATGGACTACATACAATGGAAACAACCTATTTGTTCCTTGCGGCACGACTGATAGCCTTGGCAACCGAAGCGGTGTTGTTACCTACGACACTGGTACGAAGAATGGTGTTACTCTCGGCAAGGTAAGCGTAAACAGATACCGTGGTATCGAGTGCCCATTTGCTCATGTTTTCCAATGGACTGATGGAATCAACATTGAGGCACAGGCAGGTGATAGCGGTGTCAGCAAGGTATATGTATGCCGTGACCCTAAGAAATTCTCTGATACAGGATATAATGGATATACCTATGTCGGCAACGAAGCGAGAACGGAAGGTTTTGTTACACAGATTACCTTTGGCGAGTATGGTGACATTACAGCGAAGGCTGTTGGCGGTAGCGATAGTAGCTATCATGGTGACTATCATTTCACTAACATTCCTACGGCTACTACTCTTCATGGCGTTCTCTTTGGCGGTACTGCGAGTTACGGTTCGCAATGCGGCTTCGTTTACTCGAACTCGGTTTACGCTCCCTCGGTCTCGTCTGCGTTTATCGCCTCTCGCCTTTGCTTCCTACCTGCTGCATAATCGAAGCGACACGGCTCGTCACACGCCCTATGCCGCCCGCCATTTATTGGCGGCATAGGGTGATTAAAATTAGGTTTAACATTAAAATAATAGAAATATGGCAGACAATAATACAAAACAAGACGATGGAAGTCTTGCATTCTTGAACATTCCTCGCAATGAGAACAGCCGTTCATTCAACTGCAAGGAAGTAAGTCAGAGCAAATTGGTGAATACATCATTTTGGCTGATTGATTTCATGGAGGATATTCCGACAAGATTCTCTAAGCAGAAAGGCACGAAAGGTCAGACATTGGTGCTTGTGAAGCGAAATCTTGAAGACCCAGAGAGTGAAGCAATGAAGTTCTTCACAGGCTCACAGGATATACTCTATATCTTGCAGGAGATAAAGAAACGGAATGCCTTTCCTCGCAAGGTGACGATGCGAGGTAACGGAAACCGATATTTCGTAGAATAAAAGATATTAAGGTTGATGATTCCTAACGTGGCGTTCACTTTGGCGGTAATGCGAATAACGGTTCGAAATGCGGCTTCGTTTACTCGAACTCGAATAACGCTCCCTCGGACTCGAATGCGAATATCGCCTCTCACCTATACTTCTAAGGTTAAAATATTATATATAGGAATCATAACCGCACCACTTGGTGAAAAATTTAGGAACTCAGAAACGTGTTGGTAGGTATCAGAAATATCGCTGATAGTCGAAGACTCGGAGTAAGGAAGCAAAATAGTAAAAAGATGAAAAGGATTGGTTATCTCTACGAGAAAATCATATCAATGGATAATCTCAGACTGGCAGACGAAAAGGCTAGGAAGGGAAAGAGAAATACCTATGGTGTGCGAGTATTCGACAAGAACAGAGAGGATAATCTGTTGAAGCTGCATGAGATGCTGAAAAATAAGACATTCAGAACATCAAAGTATGACGTATTCACCATCCATGAACCGAAGGAGAGAGTGATATACAGATTGCCATACTTTCCAGACAGAATCGTTCACCATGCGATACTGAATATCCTTGAACCTATATGGCGCAGCGTATTCACGTACAATACATATAGCTGCATCAAGGGCAGAGGAATAGAAGGATGCGCAAGAAGGGTTGGTGAGATTATAAGAAGGCATCCTATTGACAGACCTCTTTATTGCTTGAAGATAGACATCGTAAGGTACTACCCTAGCATTGACCATGAGGTTATGAAGAGAATTATCAGACGGAAGATAAAGGACGCTAATGTGCAGAATCTTCTAGACGAGATTATATATTCTACAGATGGATTGCCGATAGGTAACTATTCAAGTCAGTATTTGGCTAATCTTTATCTTGCTTACTTCATGCACTGGGTGAACGAAGTGCTGAAAGTCGAGAGTACAGAATATGCCGATGATATAACATTCTTTGCCGAAAGCAAGGAAGTGTTACATAAGGTACGCAAGGCCATCAAAGGCAAGATAGAAGGAGAATTGAAGCTAAAGATTAAAGGAAATTGGCAGATATTCAAAATCGGCATGAACAGATACGACAAGAGCGGTCGTGCATTGGACTATGTAGGCTATCAGTTCTTCCGCAAGCAGAAACTTATGCGTAAGAGAACGAAGCAGAACCTATGTAGGGAAATGAAAGCCGCAAGAAAGAAAGGAATTAAGGAGGATGCACTGAAGATGAGGATAAGCCCTTGGTTAGGGTGGACGGCTCACAGCGATAGCAGACATCTGTTGGAGAAGATAGGTGCGTTCCACGATATACATAATTATAATTTTAAAAAGATTGCGATATGAAAGTAATTTACGACAATGAGCCTTCAGTGTTGGAGGCAGTAGGAAACGGAAGTCACCGTTATCACTACGACATCAAGGCGAAGACAGAATCAGCAGAGAAGTCTTCGGGTACAGAATCAAAAACTCAGTACGAGTGCCAGGAAGTGATTGTGTGGGAACCTCTCACATCTAACAAGATTACCGAAGCGGTCATTGCTGATAAGTGGGATGGCAATCAGGAGCAGAAGCTTATCAACGAGTATAATGCCATTCAGTTGGGCATTACTACTGATAAGGCAGAGATTGCTAGTAAGACTGCTGCTTACAAGGAGTTCCTTGCGGAGCGAGTACGCTTGAAAACTATCGTTGATGCTGACTGCAAGACGCTCGGAATCGAGTAATATTATGGTTCAATACTTATAAACAGATAAGCTATGAGAACGGAAAAGAAATTCATGCGGCGTAGATATGCGCCATTGGTTACGGGTTGCTCATTGACATGCACCACCCCAGAATCGCCACTTACGCAGCTCTATAGCGGTGGTGAATATCAGCCTAACCGAGAGGGAACGGCAGCAGTTCCTTGCGGTATCTGCCCTATCGTCAGCGCATCAGCAAGGGATGGCAGTTGGCAGGGTAATACCCGAAGTAACGCTCATCTGTCACAGATGCAATGGTATGTGGACGGACAGAGGATAGAGAGCGTAGCAAGCTGGAACGGAAAGTATTCCATCATTACTAATGGTGATAACAAAGGAATGCTTATCATCAAGCGCAATATCGGTCTGAACGAGCGTGTAAAGTTGCGTTTCGAGGGTAAGTTGTTCGACTTCCGCAATAATGAGCTTGTACCAGTAAAAAGTGATGAGAAAACGCTATATACGGTTCAAGCCGCACAGGATTCATGGAGTGTAGAAACAGACTATCCGCTTAACCTCATGTATTCCTGCATTGATGATAATATGCTCTTGCATGACTATCAGGTAAGCCACGGAATAGCATCATCACTCAGTAATCAGCAGATTAATGACGGAGAGCAGTATCTTCGCACGGCAGCAATACGAGTACGCAAGGGAAAAGATATTCAGACAAGCGGCTACACGCTCGAACTCTACCGCACAGATAGCGGAACTGAGGTGAAGATGAGTGTCGGTTACGAGTTGCAAGCTTTTTCACTTACAAGTATGACCCTTGATTTGCGCCTTGTGCCAGACGGAGCAATCTATCTGCTGAAGGTGCTCGTTGGCGGCAAAGTGGTATGTTTGAAGACTATCTGCACGGTCAATAGATTACATAAAGCAATATCAGTAAAGCCGAGCGTTGAGAGTGACATCTACCCAGATACAGACATCATGTATCAGGAAGCTATCGTAAAGTGCAAAGATCATGATGTGCCTTGCGCTGAGAACGTGGTTAAGATGGTGCTGCTTGGTACTACCGCTTACGAATCTGATGTGAATCTCGGAGAAGGAAGAGGAGTGTTCTTCCGTCTATCTGACCTCACCATGGGTGATACGCAGAAGGACAACTATGTTGTAACCTGCTTCGACTACGACTACAAGGAGGAGTATAAGGTTGCTACTGATGCAAGCGGCAACGTATACACAGATGAGGACGGCAATCCGTTTATCTTTAACTAAGATTTGATATGAGATACGTGTTAGCAGATAAGGAAAAAGCTATCTTGGCTGGATTTGATGTGATAACGCACAACGTCATTGACATCGAAGGAGAAAGCAAGATGGTTATCACGGAGAAAGGAATGATGGACACATCGTTGCTTGTCGGTGATGAGAGTGAAAGATTAAAGCAACTCAAAGGCACTATGTTCGATAGTGCAAGATGGTTGGAAGAGTATTTAATGAACTTTAAAGGTTAAATTATATGGAAGGAACATTATCAGGAAGTATCACACTGAAGAGATTGAAAAAGGGTGTGAACGTAGTATTGAGCATAGAGACAGAGAATGCAGCTCTCTATCAAGGTTGGAATGACAAGACTTCAACCCCAGCCCCAAACTTTCAGACACCAGCCAATCAGCCTATCCTCGTTCCTAAGGCTGTTGCAACAAACGGACAGACCGCAAGCATCACGAACGGAACATGGTATTACAATAACACCATGTTGGTAGTCACCACTACGGCTACATCGGAAGGCTTCTACAAGTGCAGCGATGCTCGATTTGCCATCAATCCATCCAACTATAAGTTGAGAATCATTGATAACATCGCATCTGCTAGCAATACTAGCAACGATATGTTCACGTTCAAGTGCTCGGGAGAAGCCGCTAGTACAAGCTATGAATCAGAGGCTACCGCAGAGCTTCACTTGCAGATAGTCGGTAGTAGTGCTGCTGCTCTGTATATTGAGGGCGGTTGTACCTTATCTTTGGCAAATCCTTCGACAAAGCTTAAAGCGAGGTTCTTTATTGATGGAAATGAAATTACAAGTGGATATTCATACCGCTTCTTTAATGAGAACAATAAGACTTTGCAGGACAGCACATCAAAAGAGTTTGCGGCTACACGTGACATGATTGATGGTATTGGTGGTATCTACTGCTCGGCATACAAGACTGGCGATAGTGAAAAGACAGCTCTTGCGACAGACTTCCATAAGATTACCGATATTGGCGATGAGTATGAGCTTGAGGCTTCGTGCGATAAGGATTGGGACGGAACTAATAAGCAGATAGTAACCGCTCATGTATACCGATTTGTGGCAGGTGAAAAGGGTGAGGAAATTACCAAAACACTAACAGGTACTTTCACCCATACTTTCGCCAGCTCTCTGAAAAATACAGAGCTTGGAACTAAGACAGGTGTATCGGTAGAAGTCGGTACGGAAATTTGGGGTAAGATAGCTAACGATAATGAGGACGTAAGAGACTTCATCAGCTATAAAGCGTAACTTAAAACTATGTGCTTATGTTAACGGCATCAATAACATTAAAAAGAAAGCCAAAGGACGGCACTAACGGAAAGGATGGTACAAGCGTTACCATCCTCTCCACCAAGGTGTATTATCAAGTATCGGCAAGCCCTACGGACATACCGACAAGTTGGGTCGAAGATATAAAGAATGCAATACAGACGGATAGCAAGCCTTATCTTTGGTCTAAGACTATCGTTGCATATAGTGATAATAACAAGACCGTCACATTCAGCGTATCTTACAAGGGCAAGGATGGAACAAACGGAACTTCCTTCACTCCTAAGGGTATGGCTGACGGATATTACAGCAAGGCAACTGAGATACCAGCTTATTCCGATGAGCAGAATGGAAAGATATACATTGTAGACGATGCTACAAATGTAACATCACCTTTCATTGTGCCCGATGCGCCTTATGTGGCTCAATACGTACTGCATAACGGAGAATATGTTCTTTACTTAGTGCATGCAGAGTTTGGCGATGGCTATAATGTGAATGGACATCTGTACGTAGCCAATGATGATAAATGGGTAGATTTCGGTGAGATACAGGGTGCTAAGGGAGAACAGGGTGACCCAGGAATAGATGGCAAGGACGCTATCAACATCGTGTTCTCGCCAGCAGAACTTGTTTTCGATGCTAACGAGAATGGTAATCTTAAGCAATCAGAAAAGAGTGCTGAGATAAAGGTGTATCGGGGAACGACAGAACTGAATTACAAGACAGACTGGGATAATGATGCGGAAATTGGCGATAATTGCAGGGCGGCATTGCTCGTTAACACTACCACCAATAAGCCAGAAGTGAAGATTAGCGGTATTACATCATCTATGATAGATGACGTAAAAGTTCCTGCTACATCGGGTGGTGCAAAGGTTTCTGTTATTATTGATAAAGTAACGTATCGTGCTTACCTTCCTTTCTCGGTTAACGTCAACACTTATGCTAACTTCCTTATTAGAGACAACAAGAAGTACATCAGTAAGTACACTGAGGTCAGCAACAAGTACGATGCCGTATCAGCAGAACTTGACAATAAGGCTAGCAAGGCTGACTTGAAGACTGTAGAATCTACTATCGAGCAGACCGCTGAGAATATTAAGTTAGAGGTACTATCTAAGACTTCGGGTAGGCGCAATATGCTTGTGAATAGCGCATTCCGCAATCAGGACAGCGTGTTAATACATTCATTGGCTCGCATCGAAAAGAATACAGGCGTTGATGGTGTGAACTGCATTCACAGCTCGGATACCTATTCGGGAACTGGCGATGGTAACTACATCGGTGCTTTTTGGGATAGCACACAAAAGAATGGTGTTGTTACAAACATTCCTATCGTCAAGGGTAAGAAGTACGTTATATCTTGTTGGATTAGGAGCGATAACTTAGACTTGCCGTTTGTTATCGAATGCTTCTTTATGAACAGCATCAATCAACAGAACAGAGGTGAAGATGCGGTAAGAAAGGAATATCATGTTGACAACGTAAACGAATGGAAGAGAATAGATTTTGTTGTTGATACTACAGATACATCAGAGTACGCAAGCAAAGTGACACCATATCTTGCCGTGAACTTCTGGAGCAACAATAAGAACGTTCCGAAGGCAATCGGTGCGGATGAATATCCTACATGCAACGCTTATATCTGTAAGCCTATGATGGAAGAGGGCGATACGTATGGCGGTTGGACGTTATCGGATGGCGATTACGATTATGTAGGCGGCAACATGATAGACAATGCAAGAACCCTCGAAGTTGGCGGCAGTCTTAAATCAATCAATGAAAACAATGTGGCTGACTACGGACTTGCATACTATGGTGATAGCATGAGCCTTCGCATCAACAACACCAATGCAGACTCTACACCTAGCATTATGATGTTTCAACCATCTTTAGAGGTCGGTGTTGATTACATGTTTTCGTTCCTCGCAAAGGGTACGGCTAACATCGGTCTGTATGCGCTATGCGACAATAGCGTAGATGGTGATTATCTGTTGAGTGAAGATTCCGTCAATGCAGATGTGCGTATTGTTGATACATTTAGAAATCGTTATGCGTCAATTATACTGATTCCTACTCAGCTCACTACGGAATACAAGCGATATTGGGGTCACATGAGATTCTACGGACATGTGCCTACTAAGTTGTATCTACAGCTTAATCATGCTGGCGAGGTATACATCAGTCAGCCAAAGTTGGAGATAGGTGCTACCATGACCGAGTTCACAGAGCGCAAGACCGATTTGGTAGATAAGGCATCTCTAAAGAAGGCTGGTATCGAAATCACTACAGATAAGGTTAAGCTTTATGGTGATAAGGTTGAGGTAGTTACAACGAAAGTCAAAGAAGACGGAACTAAGGAAGATACGCTTACTACCATGTTCAGCAATGGTAAGCTCAATGCTAACCTTATTGATGCAGATGCTATTGAGGTAAAGCATCTTTGGGCGAAGTCTGAGGATGGAACTACTAAAGTTGGATATTTCGGTAATACCGAGAAAATGGATGCTTGCAAGGTAGATGATACTACTTATGCCCCTCTCTTTATTGGCGCAAATAATGCAAAAAACGCTCCATTCCATGTAACACAAGAAGGAGCAATCTATGCGTTAATGGGAAGAATAGGCAAGTTCTCATTGACAGACAATGGAATATTCGAATATGACGATGGTTATAACACTGCGCACAAGCCAATGCGATTATCCGAGAGTCTTATATGTTTCACTCATACAACAGACCATACAACAAATGATAGAATAATATGGATGGGTTATACAACACATATCTTCTCTGATTATGGTATTAATAGCCTAATATCTGATATATGGATAGATGACAGAGAGAGCAGACCGAACGAATCTAAGGCATGTTTAGTATTGCATGCCGAAGGCGGAACAAGCGAACAAAGTAACCTTTTCGGTGAGCCATCAGGAAACTTCGCAATATGCGCTTCTAAAGGAATGTATGCTGGATTCCGTCCAATGACGAGAACAATTAGTAAGAGTATGGCATTATCTGAGTTGGACTGCTATGTTGAGGTAACAGCAGCCGTTACGTTGACGCTCCCAGCAAATCCACAGAGAGGACAGACGTATTGGATAATGCGCTCGGTGGGTAAAGGCGTAAAAACTATCGTGAAAGGAAACGGTAAGCAGGTATATACCCCTGCTGGGAACGGCGAGACTGTAGAGTTTACTTCTGCCAATGAAATTATCTGGTTAACGTATATCAAGGATAACTGGAAAGCCATTTGGGTAACGCCTTAAATAAATTAGTATTAATATAAAAGTAAGAAATATGAAAAAGAATTTTAATGTACCTTTCAAGAATTGGAAGGGTGAGGTGATAGTATCACCAGTAAAGAACGAGAATGGAGAGGAAACCTACAAGCCACAGATTATTGGCGATATTGTAGGTAAGGTGCTCTTCGAAGTGATAGACAATCAGAGTATGCAGCTATCGGGTGAAGACAAGCTACGTGCTTATCGGGTAGCTTGCAAGATAGGCAAGGATGCTGAGAACGTAGACATCGAAGCCGAGGACATTATCCTTATCAAGAAGATACTCTGTCCTGTCATGGCCGTAGGTGGTTATGGCCAGATAGTCGATTTGCTCGAAGGATAAGAATAGATAAGGCGGTTACTACATAGTGACCGCCATATTCTTTTCTCGTCCGTCAGGAAAATGCTTTGCATCGAACTTCTCTATAGGTTCTAATATCATGTCAGCGAAATATGGAGCATCAGAGCCACCGAAAGATGGAATTAAATCACTAAGATAGCCATATCTACCTTTCCTTCGTTCCTCCTCTGCTTGCGTTACTAGACCTTTCTGCATTCTAACAGCGAAAGGAAGTTTGTTGAAACTATAGATACCATCTATCCAGTCGTTAGGGTGCGGATTACACTTGTGCTCCAACTCTCGCTCTCCAGGAGTTGATGGCAACCTACTGCCACCTACTAGGTACATCATTTGATTTTCGTATGGTTCTAACTTTTTCATAATCTTAATGTTTTGAATTCTGCCGCAAAGTTACGAAAATAATCTGAAAGCGCAATGCTTCCGTTACCGAAAAATGAGAAAGAGGTAACGAGAAAGTAGCAATAAACTTACGGATTGTTACAATTCACAAAGTTTAACACAAAAATATTCATAAAATCATCATATTTACTAGAAAAAGTGTATTTTTGCAGCACTTTCATTATTATTAAGAATGAGGAACTAAGAACAAATAATAAAAACAAAAGGAGAAGAATTTATGACTAAAGAGGAAGAAGATGAAGTCCATCGGTTAGTTCAATCAGTCGGTGTTGTACAGTTGTCAAGAGTAATGTTTAAGGGTATGGACGTTAGCGAAATTATAAACGTCATTATCCTTGCAGGTAGAGGCTACAGCATAAAGCTACTCACTTGGTTTAAGTATTATTGTGAAGTGATGCCTCTGTTTATCATGCTTTTTCATATTGCATGCATGGTAACATTTGCGTCTCATGAAAAAGAAATGTGCGTATGGTTTAAGGAGAATTGGATATCGGCAGCATTTATCTATTTTTCCGTTTACATCCATCCGCTTGTACTTATAATTGCGAGCAGATTCTTTTGGCTCTGCTACAGATGGCGTATTCCGATGATAATCTACCTATTTGGGATAAATGCTATTCATATCGTATACTGGAATGTTTTTACCACCAACGAAATGGTGGAAGCTAATGTTGTAATACTTGTAATGACCATTATATTTTATGTATATGGTTTTGCCGATAAGTATTTCTCAGGCAAGGGCTGTCAAAGTTTAATCTCTAGATTATAATGATATGGGAAAGTTATTTGGTTATCACACGCTGGGAGTGTTATTAAAATCGTTATCGGATTCTTGCTTTCGAGCAGACGAGCAAGAGAAGAGAGGGGAGAAGGTAACTGCTTGCGGAATGAGTAGCGATGAGATAGAAGACCTTTGTGAGAACTATCTGCCGTATGCTCTCAACCCTATGTTGAGCACCGAGGAAGTCAAGGAGAAGCTTCACGTTTCTGATGCAACATTGAATAGAATGGTTGCTAGAGGCGATATACCTAACGGCGAGTGCAAGAAACGTGGGCATACCCGATATTGGAAGAAGTGGGATATTCTTCACTTCATTAAAAAGAAGAGAAAATAATAGTTGAACATGTAAGTATTCCTTACAAGTTGAGTAAGAGAGGTAAGTGATTGCCTCTCTTTTTTATTTGGTACAATATAATAGACAAAAACACACATATTTCCCCGAAAAATATACGCACTTTTTGCCTTAAATTATACGTAACAATATATGATGCTACCTTCTATCACCTTAAATCTCTGATAATCAGCCACTAAAAGAAAGTGTGATAGAGTTATATTTGCTCTCCCCTATTCTTCGTACCTTTGCATCCGTAACGTTACAATAGTGTTAGTTAATATTAAGGATAACTTAAAAAAGATTGTA
>ERZ1034984.656-NODE-656-length-37579-cov-182.235343_pt1 | contig 37579 bp, 61 predicted proteins | sample MGYA00520589_ERZ1034984 | MGnify/ENA primary metagenome ERZ1034984 (study PRJEB33766, sample SAMN09781790) | gut metagenome | biome: gut microbiome | host: Homo sapiens | place: Madagascar | study: EMG produced TPA metagenomics assembly of the PRJNA485056 data... | reverse complement strand
TAGGCTGTCCACTTGACGATATTGGACGCGGATGCCATATGAACGATCTCACCAATAACGCAGAGGAATGTGTTGCTGCGGTCGAGAAGTGGGCAAAAGAACATCCTGCCAAAACAAGACAGAGTGAATTTTTGAAGATGTTTCCAAATGCATCTGTTGGGTATAATGGTACTCTTGTTATCTGCCCATCTCAAGCAGACACAAAAGCTGTTGCAGAATGTATCAGAAGCGAAAGAAATTGTGATAAATGCAAACGTGATTTTTGGCTGGCTGAAATTTCGGAGGGAGAAGCGTGTGAGTAAGAGCTATTTGGAGTTTCTGAAATCAAAACAAAACGTTGCGACCGATGCAGGGTTTGATGCGAGCGATCTGAACGAGCATCTTTTCCAATACGAGGCAGATATTGTGAGGTGGGCGCTGAAAAAGGGAAAAGCTGCGTTGTTTGAAGATTGTGGGCTTGGAAAATCCATTCAGCAGCTGTCTTGGGCAGAAAAGGTATCTGAACACACGGGGAAAAGCGTTTTGATTGTCGCACCGCTCAGTGTTGCGCACCAGACCGTTCGCGAGGGTGAGAAGTTCGGCATCAAGGCAACTTATGCGCCGGATGGCAGCGCTGTCACGGACACGGGACTTTACACAACGAACTACGAGAGGCTGAGCGGATTTGACGCTTCGAAGTTCTCCGGCGTGGTTCTGGATGAATCGAGCATTCTGAAAGATTACACCAGCTCTACAAAGCAGACGCTGATCGATATGTTCAAAGACACACCGTACAAGCTTTGCTGCACGGCAACACCGTCTCCGAACGACTATGTAGAACTCGGCAACCATGCGGAATTTCTTGGAATCATGAGCCGGACAGAGATGCTTGCAACGTACTTCGTGCATGACGGCGGCGAGACGCAGAAGTGGCGGCTGAAAGGTCATGCGCAGCAGGCGTTCTTCGCATGGGTGGCAAGCTGGGCGTGCTGCATGACGCATCCATCGGATCTTGGCTATGAGATGATCGGGTTCAATCTGCCGGAGCTTCGACTGCATGAGATCGAGGTAAAGACCGGAACGATTGAAGCAGAGGACGGACAGTTCGGACTATTTCCACAAGTGTCCATGTCCCTGATGGAGCGCAGAAAGGCGCGGAGAGACAGCCTGACGTCCCGCGCACAGAAAGCGGTCGAGATTGCTTTGAGTGAAGATACGCCGTGCCTTTTGTGGTGCGATCTCAACTCCGAACAAGATGACCTGGAACGGCTTCTCGGAGATCGTGCCTTTTCCGTGCGCGGCGCTACGCCGAGCGATTTGAAGGTCGAGTATGAACGAAGATGGCGCGAGGGAGAACGAAAAATCCTTATCAGCAAGCCATCGGTTTTTGGATACGGGATGAACTGGCAGCATTGTAGCCGGGAAATCTTTGTCGGACTCAGCGACAGTTTTGAAGCGTACTACCAGGCAGTTCGCCGGTGCTGGCGGTTCGGTCAGACGATGCCAGTTGACGTCTACATCGTCATTTCAGAAGCAGAGGGCGCGGTAAAGGCGAACATCGAACGAAAGCAGGCGGATGCGATTCGTATGACGCAGGAGCTTGTGAAGTACACAAAGGACATTTTGAAATCAGATGTCCGGCATACAACAAGGATCACAGAAACGTATTTTACCAACGAAAGGATGGATATTCCAAAATGGATGCAACCAGCGTAAAAGCACAGGAGATCACAGACCGATACGCACTTTACAACGGAGATAGCTGCGAGATTCTTCCGGGGATTCCGGATAACTCGATTCACTTTGAAATCTACAGCCCACCGTTTGCGTCACTCTACACATACTCGAACAGCGAGCGGGATCTCGGGAACTGTAAATCGGACGGTGAGTTTTTTGAACATTTCAGTTTTATCATCAAGGAGCTTTACCGTGTGCTGATGCCGGGGCGCATTATGGCAGTACACTGCATGAACCTGCCGACGAGCAAGGAACGAGACGGATATATTGGAATCAAGGACTTCCGGGGTGAACTGATTCGCGCGTTTCAGAAGGAAGGTTTTATTTATCATTCCGAGGTCTGCATCTGGAAAGACCCTGTAATCGCCATGCAGCGCACGAAGGCGCTTGGGCTTTTGCACAAGCAGCTTAAAAAGGACTCCTGCATGTCGAGACAAGGTATCCCGGATTATCTGGTTGCAATGCGCAAGCCGGGAGAAAACCCAGAACGTGTGGAGCACACGAACGAGACATTCCCCGTGTCCATCTGGCAGCGGTACGCTTCTCCCATCTGGACGGACATCAATCCGTCAGACACCTTGCAGGCAACGTCGTGCCGGGACGAGAACGACGAGCGGCATATTTGCCCCCTTCAACTCACGGTCATCCGCCGTGCGTTGAATCTCTGGTCAAACCCCGGAGACACGGTACTCAGCCCGTTTATGGGTATTGGCTCTGAGGGAGTGGTGGCACTACAGAACGGAAGAAGATTCGTCGGTGTGGAGCTGAAACCGACGTGGTATGAGCAGAGTGTTAAAAACTGCGCGTCTGTTACGGCGACCGAACAGCAAAGCTTGTGGTAATGGTATGTTGCATAGTTCCTTTTTCCATTTGCTATGATCGAATTGAGGGGAGGCTATGAAATGAGCATCAAGCAGACAGAAATCAGACTCCGGTACATCGGGAAAACCGGATACCACGGATTGAAACACTGGAAGGTGTATGCGGTCAGCATCGTGAGCATGTATGGGAAACTCTGGGTGGAAGTTGGAGAGGAAAGCATTTCATATCCAAGCTTAGCGTATCTATGCAGGAATTGGGCAGACCCGAATGGAGGGAAGCTTGCATGAATGACTGTGAACGTGTTGTTGCGTACTGCAAACAGCATGGATCTATCACGCAAATGGAAGCGACGCTTGCATTTGGATGCACGAGACTTGGCGCTCGAATCTGGGATTTGAAGCACGGAAACTACGGCGTCACAGTAACGGATGTTTGGGAAGAGAAACCTGACAGATTTGGCGTTATGTCGCGGTACAAAAGATATTTTGTGGAGGACATGGAGAAATGAAGATGATGGAAAGCACAGCGACCACGCTCAACGAGTACATGAATCAGGACTGCGATCTCAAAGAAGTTAGTGCGGTGGTACATCCGCCGCACTACAACGCCGACTCTATCGAGTGCATAGACGCACTCAATGCCATGGTTGAGAGCTGGCACGATCCGGTCTCTGCCGTGCTGGCATGGCAGGCGGTCAAGTACATCTGGCGTTCGCCTTTCAAGGGAAACCCGGCGCAGGACATCCGCAAAGCACAGTTCTATCTCAGCCGGCTTCTGGATCAATATGAGCGTGAGACGGAAAACTGACAGGCGCTTGACGCTCATCCGACCGTGCGGAACATGCGGACAGATGGTCGTTACATCTGCCGCATCTCCGTTCATGCGGATGGTTGCGCGAGACGGGAAACGGCAGGCAATCACATATTATTGCAGCGAAAGCTGCAAAAAAGCAAGCTATAAGCACATTGGATGGGCGGACGGCAAGGCAGATGAGCGGCGGAAAGAGCGCGAACAAAAAAGAGACATTGCAGAGAAAAACCGCAGATATTACGAGGCACACGCCGAAGAAATTAAAGCAAAGAAACGAGCGTATTATGCAGAACATCCCAGTCTTGCTGCAGAAAACAGCAGGTATTGGAGAAAAAAGCAAAGATTGCTTGAGCAGGGGAAGGAAGGCAGAAAAAATGCGTAAACGGCTATTGGGCGTGGTGACAGTCTTACTGTGTGTTACGGCTTTGATGTCCATTGCTGTGAGTGTATATACGCTTGTGATTACGGCAAGGAGCATCGCGGAGAAGGGTTCGGAGCAAGAAGCCGTTACCGAGACACAAGTGGAACAGACAGAACCGGAGAGAATCGTCAAAGAAAAGCCTGCGGGCGCATATGATCTGCCTGTCATATACATGCAGGCGGTTGTGACGATAATTGAAGAAGAACAACCCGTTTCGGTTCAGCCGCTTTTAAATGGAAACTGCGGCAAGGGCGGATTCATCACGGACGGAAAGAACGATCTGGAACTTGTTGCAATCGCCATCTACAAAGAAGCGGGCGGAGATGACTGCAGCGACGAGACAAGGATCATGGTAGGGAACGTAATTATAAACCGGACAAACCACGAGGAATATCCAGACACAGTGGAAGGCGTTTTGCTGCAGCGCAGACAGTACAACACGTTTTACTGGACGGGGGTTGTCTGGCCGGAGAGGGCAAGCCTTGCATCGGAGCAGAAAGCGGTTGAACGCGCGTATGCTTGCGCGGAACGGGTGCTGCTTGGAGAAAAGTTGCTGGAAGATGATGTTATCTATCAGGCGGAGTTCTTTCAGGGGACAGAGCTGGTCTGTTATCAAGATGGAATTTATTTTTGCAGATGAAAAGGAGTGCGAGCGTGAAACGGTACAAATCAGCGCCGTGTAAGGATTGCGGATTCAGACAGATCGGGTGTCACAGTTCCTGCAAGCAATATATCGATTTTCAGGAATACTTGGCAGAAGTCAAAGCCATTAAAAAAGAAGCGCAAGAACGTGCGTGCGTAACATCCAGCTATCAGAAACGGAAGGATCGGGCAATTCGGAGAGGGGAGAAATGCTAGTGAGAATGATTTATTTGGCAATCAACTGGATAATCGTCTTGGTGATGACCGGCGGCGGCATCGTATTTCTCGTAGAAGCGTTCCGGAAGGACCGGTTTAAGACAGCCAGCGGGGCGGCAACATTTGGGTCAATCGGAACCTTGTGCGTTATGATCGGGATGCTGTTTCTTTTGAACATCGTCTTTGCATGACGTTCAGAGGCGCATCATGCGGAATTGAAATCCAGAAGGGTTGGATATCAAGAAAACATAAACAGGGCGCAGGCAGCCACTGGCGGCTTGACGCGCGCGAATAAATGGGACGGGAGAAGAAAATGCTTAACAGAATCACAATTCAGGGCAGAATGGTCAAAAATCCGGAGATGCGGATGACGCAGAGCGGAACGCCGGTCACGTCCTTCACGCTTGCCGTTGAAAGAGACTTTGCAAACGGGACAGGAGCAAAAGAAACGGACTTTATTGACTGCGTTTCGTTCAGAAGCACAGCAGAGTTTGCGTCGAAGTATTTCCGGAAGGGAAGTCTGACGGTTGCCTCCGGGCGGCTGCAGATCAGAAATTGGGAGGACAAGGACGGAAACAAGCGAAGAAACGTAGAGGTCGTTGTGGATGCAATATATTTTGCAGAGCGAAAGCGCGATGACGCTGCGCCGGAAGATCACGCAGCGCCTTCGTATCCGGAAAGCACGCAGCCTTCGTTTTCCGGTGGGTTTACGGAACTGACGGATTCGGATGACGAGCTGCCGTTTTGACTTTTGTGGAGGTAGAACGACCATATGAAAGCCAAGAAATGTCCGTTTTGCGGAGAAGATCAAGATATTCACATGCGAGCAAACTACTCCCGAAAAATGCGGGTATGGCTTGTGTTTATCAAGTGTGAAGTATGCGGCGGTCAAACAAAGGTATTTCCGTGCGAAGAAGATCCGGAATCGGAAGGTTGGAAGAACGAAGCTTGTGTAAAAGCACTTAGAGCTTGGAATAAGAGAAACGGGAGAAATTGAGCATGGCAGAAAAAAGAATGTTTACGAAGTCAATTATCGACAGCGATGCGTTTCTTGAAATGCCTCTTTCAGCGCAAGCGCTTTATTTTCATCTCAACATGCGAGCCGATGACGATGGATTTATAAAAAATCCGAATCGAATTACCAATTACGTTGGCGCATCGATCGATGATTTGCGGATACTGCTTGTCAAACGATTTGTTATTCGCTTTGATTCTGGCGTGATCGTAATAAAGCACTGGCGTATGCACAATACGCTGAAAAGCGACCGCTATCATCCGACAGAATATCAAGATGAACTTGCGCTTCTCTGCGTCAAGCCTAATAAGGCATATACAGAGAAAATACCGGAGAAAGATGACATTCCGGAATTGCAAGAATCAAATGGAAATTCGAGCGGAACCAAAGTGGAACCAGAATGGAACCAGAATGGAACCTCAGACTTAGGTTTAGGTTTAGACTTAGGTTTAGACTTAGGTTTAGACTTAGGTTTAGACTTAGGTTTAGAAAAGAGTTTAACAGTATCTAACGATACTGTTTGTTGGACAAAGGATGTCCAACGAGTGTTGGATGCGTGGAACTCGCTGGGATTAAACAAGATTCAGAGGATTTCCAAAGATACGAACCGTGGAAAAATGCTAAATGCACGGTTAAAAGAATACGGAGCGGATACGGTCGTCAATGCAATCGAGCGTATTAAGAAAAGTTCTTTCCTCAAGGGACAGAACCGGAACGGATGGACAATCGTCTTTGACTGGTTCATAAAGCCGAACAACTTCATCAAGGTCATGGAAGGGAATTACGATGACAACACCGGATCAACGCAACCACCACTCAATCCGAACAAGAACCAGGTGCAGACAGACTACGGTTCACCGGAGGACTTTTACAGATGAGTGATATGCAGGAGCTGCTGGACATGGCGGCAAAAAAACGGGAGCCGGCGAAGACAGACGAAAGCGAAGCGCTTGAAAAGGCAGAGGGCTTTGCCGGGATTGCGGCAAAAAACGTCGTGAGGGACCCTGCGACAGAGGCGGCAGGAGACGATGGGCTTCTGCGCTGCACAAGATGCGGCGGAAAGCGGCAGGCGAGAATCACAATATGCGACGAGAAAACCGGAAGGACAAAGGAACTGATCGTTCCTTGCATATGCCGGTGCATGCAGGAGGAAGATGCCAAAAAACAGGCGGATAACGCGGAGAAAGAGGAATCTGAACGGATCTCACGTCTGAAAAAAGCTGCGTTTGCAGAAAAAGCAATGCTGGATTATACGTTTGCGCGCGATGATCGGGCAAACCCGAAGATCTCGGCAGCGCTTAGAACATACTGTGACAATTTCCCCAGATTTCGCCGGGAAGGGAAGGGAATCATCCTGTATGGCTCTGTCGGGACAGGAAAAAGCTTTCTGGCGGCTTGCGTTGTAAATGAGCTGGTCAGCAAGGGCTATGCGTGCCAGATGACAACTTTTTCAAGGCTCACAAACCAGATCGGGGCAATCTGGAACGGAAAGCAGGAATACATTGACCAGATTGCGAGGCTTTCTTTGATTGCGATAGACGATCTTGGCGTGGAACGGGACACGGAGTACATGAACGAAAACATTACGACGATTGTAGATTCCCTCTACGAGGCAAAGGTTCCAATGATTATCACGAGCAATTACAGCCCGAAGCAGATGACCGCAGAGACAGACATTCGCAGGAAACGGATATTTGACCGCATTCTGGAACGATGCCATCCGATTGAGATGACCGGGGAAAGCCGAAGAAAAAAGATAGGAAGAAATGACTATCTGGAAATGAAGGCTATATTGGGGGTGTGAACCGGGTGAAATATGAAATCCGGCGCGCAATCGACGGAAAAACCATCATGGGAACGGATTATGAAGAATGCTTTTACGACGACAAGACAATACGTGGCATGATGAAAGCCGGACTCAAGGCATACAAAGACGGAAAGGTTTACAGACCGAAGAACGGAGATGCGAAGAATGGTAAAGATCGGGGACAAAATTTCAAGCAGCTTGAGCTGTGTATTTGATGAAAAAGCAGGAAGTGCAGGCAGACCGAGAAACGAAAAATACAACTTTCAGGGAACTGTCATATGGGTACACCCGGAGTGGCGGTTCTTTGTGGCAGAATTTAAGCTTCGGGACGGAAGCACGATTCGTTCATGCTTCCGGGAAGGGGAAACGTGATGGGAAAAGGTCTTAATTATGCGCAAAAACTTCAAATTGCGAGAGAAACAGAACTGAAAATCGGTGTACTTACCGGATTTCAGAAAGCTTGCGATTTTTTTGGAATTGCGCTCTACGAAGAAGGGTACGGAGAAGTCCGGCAGGAAAGACTTGCACGGCGCGTGATGAAGCTTGACGATGAGTTGGGGGATGCGTGGACAAAAAGCGAAGAAGCAGATTATATGCAGGAGCAGGTCGACCGGATTCTGAAAAAAGCATACGGAAAAAACTTTTCACCGTTTGCAGAACGGAATCCATACATTGCAAAATTCGATTATAAATCCGGAGGAACTAGGAAATGAACGTAATTGAGATGGCAAACAAGATGGTAGCAGAGAAAGGAAATGGTTCCGGGAAATCCTCGGATTACTGGAATGGCTTCCAGTGCGGCGCACTGATGCAGAAAGACGAGGATTACTGCGATTTAAGAGACGCAGTTGTATCTCGGATTTTAAAGGGAGCAAAGGTTGAGGACGGTAGAATCAAGATCGTTCTTGAAGAAGGCGCAACGATGCCCGCATATGCGCACGAGGATGATGCCGGCATGGATTTAATCTCCATGGAAATGAATATGATCCCGGCACATGGAAGGGAAACATTCAAAACGGGCGTTCATATGGCGATTCCATCCGGATATTTTGGAGCGATTCGCGCAAAGAGTGGGCTTCTGCGCAAGCATGGCATTATCTGCTCCGGGACGGTCGACTGCTCCTACACGGGAGAGATCATGGTCACGTTGGTCAACACGAGCAGCAAAAATTATCAGGTTTTTAAGGGTGATAAGATCGCACAGATGATCTTGATTCCGTACCACCATGCAGAGTTTGTGCAGGTGGAAAAACTCGATGAAACCGAGCGCGGAGATAACGGTTTCGGGAGCACTGGGCGATGAGCGTTCAGAAGATGACACCGGAAGAGTTTTCAAGGCTCCGGAGGTTATTTATTGAAGCGCTTGGAACACATGGAGCGTATACAGGAAAAGATCTTGTGCCTGTAGATCAGGTTGACCTTGGGGAAAAGGCGCTGTTTAAAGAAAGAATAGACGTCCGGCAGGTAGCCGGCGGACAGGGAACAACATTCAAAGAGATTCCGCACGGAGAGTGGAGTTTGATTCAGGCGATGCAAGGGGGAAGATGAATGGAAGAATCGAAGCAGCGAGACGAAATTGTGTTGGAGGCGCTGGAACGGAACATCAAGGAAGCACCGAGGTATGGGGTATGCTGCGACGTGTTTGTGGCACTGCTTTCTGAGTTTCAACGGGTTATGGACGAGCGGGACGCGCTGATCGCGAAGGGATCTTGAGATGGACTATGCAGAACGTGTGACAGCGTTTTTTGAAAGTTTCCTTGATATTCCGAAAGAGCCGTATTACTATATCGCAGGGAAAAAACTGCGCCGTGAAGCATATAGAGAATTTGTTTCACAGCTACTGCAGGAGCATGTGTTTGAAAGCTACGACGATATGCGGAAAGACGCACTGATGGAGTATGACGTTGTGCTTCCAGCGATATTATAAATCGGCACGAAAATCGACACGTATGAAAAATGCTAGTGTTTTCAATGGATTTGCGTTTTTATGTGAAGGTTCAAGTCCCGCCTCGCGCACCAGAAAAAGGAAGCCTGCAATCCGTTGAGATTGCGGGCTTTTCTTGTATTATCAATGGTTTCAGGGGTTTTTGAGCAGAAAATATATTTTCTTTTTCGTAAAGAAATTTTCTCTTTAGAAAGCGTTTTTTGCACGAAAATCGGCACGAAAATCGGCACGGATTTTCAGAGCCTTATTCGGCATCCACGTTGTATATTCCCTCATAGAACCGCTCCATTTCCATAGAATGAATGTCTCGTTCCTTTTGAGATTCTTGGATGTAGTAATCGTGAACGATATTCACATCATCCCATCCGCCAATCTCCATAGTCCGCTGCTCAGTCCAGCCGAGATGATAGGCGAGGGAAGCAAAAGACCTGCGCAGACCATGCACGCCAACTTTGGGAAGATCATTTTCTTGACAGACACGGTTTATCTGGCTCCATATCGTATTTGGGTTGCAGGTAACAAGTTTAGTCCGTTCCTTTGGGATGATCTCAAGAAGCCTCGGAATGATAATAGGAACGCTCCTGGTTGAGGTCTGCGTCTTGTTTGTTTCCTTGTGAACAAGCTGGTTGTTTTCGTCGTATACGGTTGCTCCGGATACGCGAATGTAGCTGATTTTTCCACTTGGAGATATAATGATGTCGCTTCGATCTAAGTCTATGATTTCTGAGCGGCGAAGAGAATGCAGACCAAGAAGCGCAGGAAGTTCGCACGGCTTGCCTTTGATTGCTTTGATGAATAGTGGAATCTGCTCATAGTCCAAGTATGGCTGACCGCCTTTTTTGAACTTCGGAAGCTGGACATTGGGTGGGTCTACGCCGACAAAACGCATTGCAGTTGAAACAACTGTCCAGCGGTTGCAAACTGTCTTTGGCGCGACAATGGATGTCTCACGACTGATCGCCATCTGCCAGTCGATAGGCTTTGAAAGATCGCAGTCCATGTATTCTTTAAATGCGTTGCGCTGAACCGTTCCGTATTCCCGTAATGTAGATGGGGAGACAATTCCTTTCTTTTCCTCCATCATCTTTGAGATGGCTTGCCGGCAGGTTATCTTTGGCAAGCTCTTCTTTGATTCAATAAATCCAGCGCGTATGGCCTTTGCTTTTGATATGCAAAGGTCTTTTGTTTTTTCGGTGATACTTTGCTTCTCTGCGTCCAGATAAATCCGCCAGCTGCCGCTTGGAAGCTTCCTTGGGGCTGGAACTTTGATTTCGTCTTTCTTCTTTCGCTCTTTGAGAAGCTTTGCCCCACACCAGTTGCAGAAGATGGAGTTCTCCGGGACAGTTCTGCCACAAAATTTACATTCCATTTTGAAGCTCCTCCAACGCACAGAGCGCGGCGTCTCGCTCTTGCATAATACGAAGAAATTCCTGCTTTAAAACATAGAACTGCTCAGAGCATATACCGAACTGCGGGGCAAGCTTAATGTTTTCGTCGAGCGCTTCAAGAACAGCCTGATCGCGCTCAGTTGGTGATTTCATATTTTTCCTCCTGAAAATTTGAGTATGTGCGCAGAAAAAGCCTATGGCTTTGGTGTTAATTTTCGATAGCGGATAAGAACTCTGGCAACGATAACCGTGACAGTTATAGCAGATAGGATCAGAAGCAAAACGAAGATCCATGCAAAAAAGCCTGGGTTTCCGAACTGGATCAAGCCGGCGCTCCGGATATTGGAGTCAATAATCAGGTAAACGACGAGCGAAAAGGAAAGAACAGCGCATAGCGCGATCAGGACATAGATGACCGGGGTTTTGATGGACAGCTGCTGATAAAGAAGATCAGACTTTTCTTTCTGATGCGCGGCTTCGTCCTGCGCAAGATGAAGATCACCGCGAAGTCGGTTCAACTCTGCGTCCTTCTTCGCAGAGGAAAGCTCAAGGCTGTGGATGGATTCTTGAAGAACAGAGGAATCTTCTGCGTCAGGAGAAAGCCCCATCAGCTCGTTCAGGGACATGCCCATTGTGTCGGCAAAGGCTGCGGCGTTGAAAAGAAGTGGGTTTGACTGAGAACCGGAATTGACACGGCTGGTGTTGGAGTAAGGAACGCCGGAACGTTCGGAAAGTTCATTTACGGTAAGACCGAGTTCAAGTCTTCTCTGCTTGATGCGCCCACAATAGGCTTCAAAATATGGCGATAGTTTTTCCGTTGATGTCTGCATGATACGCCTCCATAGAAAAATTTTCGATTCAGGTTTGAAAAATGCGATTTGAGATAGGCATTTCGCAAAACAGGGGAGAGATTCGCAAACTGGAAAGTGGACTTCTCAAAAAGATTCTGCTACGATGGAAGCGTAGCAGATGGGCAGTATAAGGGTGCTTCTGCTATGGGTTCTGCCGTCTCTGGAAGAGGCGGCAGAACCGTTTCACAAACGTTGTGTCCAATAACAAGTCCTGATTGGATTGGAACAGCGTAGAAAAATGAATGGAAAATTTGTGAAAGATTTGGAATTGAATTTATCGAACATAAGTTCTAAGATAAATGAGCTACGAAACACAGCGGAACACGAAAACATAGGAGGGATGAAAAAGTGGGAAATCCGGTAATGCGAAAAGAAGTTGACCAGGAGTTTGCAGAGATTTTGAAGAAGATGACGCAAAGCCAGAAAGTTAGTCTTCGGAAGAAGCTAAAAGACCTCTTGCAAAATCCTTTATACGCTGACGACCGAGATCATTGAGCCGCAGGTAAAGCTCAATCAGCTCCGGATCGTCGATTGCCCCGGCATTGGAAACAGTGCCGGGGTTATTTTTTTGCGCATTTTTAGGGCGGCACATGAGTTCGTCCTCTGAGACACCGAAATAATCACAAAGAAGCAGGACGGTTCGCGGCTGCGGCATGGAAAGACCGGAAAGCCAGTTTCGGACGGTTGTCTGAGAACAATGGATGTCGTTTGCGACTTTGTAAGCAGATAGTTTCCTTTCCTTCATAAGTTGATCTAATTTTTGTGCAAATTCCATAAAAAGATGCCTCCAATTTCGGTTACAAGAATTACATCAGAACTGTTGCAAATACGCCATAATTGGTGTAAGATATGGAGTATGAGCAACGCAAAGCATAGGCGTAAACAACGAAAAATACGCCCGAAATGGATGAATAAAATTCAATACTGTACGTTAAAATTTTACTACTCCACTTTGCGCTTGTCAAGCTGTTTAAGGGGTGAAATTGTGAACATTTCGAGAAAATTGAAGGACTTAATGGAAATCAAGGGGGTTACGGCATACAAGCTCGCAAAAGACATCGGGTGCTCGCAGACGTCCGTGCGAAATTGGCTGGACGGAAACGACCCGCATCCTTTCATGCTGGATAAGATCTCTTCTTACTTTGGCTGCTCAACATCTTCTCTGGAAGATACGGGAAGAGAACGTAGCCGGGGAAAGGGATGATGGCATGCCGTACATCAAAAAGAAAACCGAGTTCGACAAGGTTTCCAAATTGATTCGCGGATATGCAACGCCGCCGAAGATTGCGGAAATGATCGGATGCTCTGCGCCAACGGCAAGGAAGAAGCTGAACAATCCGCAGGAGTTTACGCTTGGAGAAATCCGGACGATCTGCCTGCGGGCGCACATTCCGGTTGAGGATATGAGAGGGGCGATTACGGTATGACGCTGGTGCGAGAAGAATTTCACGACCGGGAAAGCTGGCTGGAAGGCCGGCAGAGAATCGGTATCGGGGCGAGCGAAGCGGCAGCTGTATGCGCCATTTCTCCATGGATGTCACCGGTTGAACTTTGGAAGATCAAAACGGGGCAGAAAAAACCGAAGGACCTTTCCGGAAATCCGGAAACGGAAAGAGGACACAGATTAGAGCAGGCAGTTCGGGAGATCTTCGCGGCGCAGCATCCGGAACTCACGGTGGATTATCACGAGTTCGACATTTTGCATCAGGAGGAACGACCGTGGCTATTTGCAACGCTGGACGGAGAACTTCTGAAAGAAAACCGGGAGCGCGGCATTCTGGAAATCAAGACATCAGCACCGGCGAACGCGGCAAAGTTTGCAGAGTGGAAGAATCAGATTCCACCGGCTTATTACTGTCAGGTTTGTCATCAGATGGCGGCAACGGGATTTTCCTTTGTGATTCTCGCGGCGTGGCTGATGCTCTACTCGGGAGACAGACTCTACAGAGAATATGAGTTCCGGCGCGAGGACTGCGAGGATGACATTGCGTGGCTGATTGGCGAGGAAGAAAAGTTCATGGGCTACATAGGCCGAAAGCAGATGCCGCCCATGACATTGAGGCTTTAATTTGGAGGGGAAAGCATGTTTGTAAAAGTAAAGTTTTTCAGAAGAAGTGCGATGGGATACGTGGGAAGCGAGTACACCTACGAAACGGATCTGCCGCTGAAAGTGATGGACAAGGTGGTCGTTCCGGCTGGCGCTGGTGGAAAGAACCGCGCGATCGTTACGGCGGTGAACGTGCCGGAGCGAGACATCAATCCGGATTATTTCCCGCTCAAGCGCATTACGGAATACGACGAGGAGGTCGAAACTGATGGAAACAACTGAGATCCGCATGATAACCGATCTCGACAAGGCGGTTCCACAGAGCCTTGATTTTAACTTTGAGGAAGTCAAGGCGTGGCTAGGTGAGAATCTAACGGCATACCGGAACATGGTGGTCACGGAGGACGGAATTGCAGCAGCAAAGTCCGATAAGGCGAAAATCCGCAAGATTTCCAGCGCGATTTCCGAACAGCGCATTGCGGTCAAGAAACGGTACTTAGAGCCGTACAACGCTTTCGAGGCGAACATGAAAGAACTGTCCGGTATGTGCGACGAGGCGTCCAAGAATATCGACGACCAGCTCAAGAAATTCGAGGAACAGCGCAAGGCGCAGAAACGAAATGATCTGCTTGCGTTTTATCAGACGCAGAACGCGCCGGCATGGCTGACGTTTGAGCGGATCGAGAACCCGAGATGGATGAACGTGACGTTCTCGATGGATGAAGCACAGAAGGAAATCGCGGAGAAAGTAAACGCCGTCAACGCGGACGTCGAGAGCATTTCCGGATTTGACGCGGAGTTTGCAGACGAGATGCTTCTGGAATACCGCAAGACGCTGAATGTATCCGGCGCGATTCAGCGCGGCAATGAACTGCGGCGCATGAAGCAGGAGAGAGAACGCCGCAGAGCCGAGCAGGAAGCCGCAGAAAAGGCAAGAACGGCAGAACGGGAAGAAGCGGAACGCAGACGCGCAGAAGCGGCTATCGCGGCGAAGCAGGCGCGTGAGGCGGCTGAGATGGCAGAACAGGCAGAAGAACCGACGCAGGAGCCGGCAGAGCAGCCGGAAGAAGAACCGGTTCAGATTCTCGACTTCCGCGTCTATGTGACGCAGGAACAGAAAATCGCACTTCGGGACTGGCTGAAAGAGAACGGAATCCGCGTGACCAGGGTTCCGAGATATGACGATTGAGGGAGGAAACACGCATGAACGCAAATAACCGGCTTGCACCGCAGACAAAGAAAATGAGCTTTTCACAGGTCATCACTTCTGACTCCATGCAGAAGATGATTGCAAAATCCGTCTCCGATCCGAGAGCGGCGGCGAGATTCACGGCAACGCTGATCTCCGTGGTCAACTCTTCTCAGCAGCTTAAAGAGTGCGAACCGCAGAGCATTGTTGCGGCGGCGCTTCGCGGAGAAGGCTACGGCCTGATTCTGGGACACGGCTATGGCGTTGTGCCGTATGGAAGCGTGGCAACGTTTATCTTGCAGTACAAGGGCATGATCCAGCTTGCCATGAGCACCGGATTCTATGAGGACATCGACTGCAAGGAAGTCCGCGAGGGCGAGTACAAGGGAAGAGACAGACGAACCGGAAGAGTTACCGTTGACTTCTCCACATACGAGACGGACGAGGAACGAGAGCAGCATCCGATCATCGGCTACTACGCCTATTTCGAGCTGAAGGACGGATATTTCCGTGCGGAGTACATGAGCGTAGACGCGCTTTTAAAGCACGCAGACCACTATTCGCCGGCGTTCTCCCTTGAAACCTACAACAAGTTCATGGCGGGAGAGTTGGACGAAAAGGAGACGGCAAAGCTTAAAAAGTCTTCTCCATGGTACGACGTATCTGGCGGTCAGGATGCGATGTTTAAGAAAACGGTTCTTCGACGGATTCTCAACAGCGGCTATGCCCCGCTTGCAAACGAGGTCAGAAGCATTATTTCCGTGGACGATGACAAAGGCGTGATTCCGGATCTGCCGGTCGTAGACGTTGACAGAGCGACGGGAGAGGTTGTTGACGCGCCGAAGCTGGAAGAGGCGGCGCAGGACGATGATTTCTTTGAAAGCGCAGACGCGGTGGACGAAGAACTCAAAAAGCGCGACGAGGCAAAAGCACCTGCATCGAAGGAAAAGAAGCAGAAAAAGAAAGCAGAAACCGCAAGGGAAGAACTGCCGATGGATGATACGGATTCCTTTTTTGGAGTGGATGAGGTATGAGACCGATCACAAGCAAGATTGTAAAAGACCCGAAAGACCCGAAGCGCGAGGTTTGCGAGACGATGGTGATTTGGGGCAAGGCGTCCAGAGACATGAAACTGGAATATACCAAAGGCTCCGAAACCTCTCCGCCAAAACCGAAGGTGACATTCGGCGTTTGCTACGAGGACAAGCGATTTATGAACGTCATATCCGTCGGGGAATGCCAACAGACCAATATCGCGCAGCGGGTAAAAAAGGGAGATTACGTCCTGATCGCCGGGAGATGGTCCAGCAAGGCATACACGAACAAAAACGGGGAAAGCAAAACGTGGGACGAGCTGCGCATCGACTACATCGAAATTCTGAAAGACGGATTCCGGGAGGCAGTTTCTGACGCGATGGCAGACGCGCTTGCCGGCACGATGGAGCAGGGATACTTCAAGGAAAAAGCGGATTTCACAAGAGCGTTCAATCGGGCATTCGTCGGTGCGTTCTGGGTTCTGTGCCAGCAGATGCAGGGAGAGGAAGAACCGGAGGAAGCGGACGAAGAAGCCGGAGAATCAATGGATTGCGATTTGAGTATCTGAGGGGAGCAAAATGTGGACAGGTATCAGTCTGTGCGACTTGCCGGAGCCTTATAGGAAACAGGCAGAACAGAAGATTTTGCAGCAGATGGCAAAAAGGAGCCAGAAAGAATTGAAAGAACAGAAAAAGGACACGGATAAAAAGGGAAAAACTCCCAAAATGCGCAATCAGAAAGTAGAACGTAACGGGATCGTGTTTGACAGCAAACGCGAAGCCGACAGATACGATGAACTCTTGATGATGCAGAAGCAAGGGCTGATCTGCGAACTAGAACGGCAAAAGGAATACGTTCTGATACCTGCCCAGTATAAGACAGAAGAGCGATACGGAAAACGCGGACAGAAGCTGCAGGATAAAAAAATTCTTTTGGAGCGCGGCGTAACGTATGTAGCGGACTTCGTTTACAAAAAGGACGGAGAATTCGTTGTTGAAGACTCAAAAGGATACAGAAATCCGTCGTCTGCCCCATATGCAAAGTTTGTGTTAAAACGAAAGCTCATGCTCTGGGTGCATGGAATTAAGATAACGGAGGTTTGAACGTGGAACGAACGATTCAGAGCATGGTCATTACAGCCGTTGTGCCTTGGAGAAGCATTTACAGGGAGGACGCGGCGGCGGAAAAACATACGACGGATACGCAAGAAGAGATTGACTTCTGCCTCAACCACTGCCCGTATGCAAACACGGAATGCTGCAACTGCCTGTCCGGAGGAAAACCGGACACACGGAAGAAGATCGACCTTGACCGGCTCAAAGAGATGCTGACGCTCAAAAGACCGAACGCGGAGATATGCCAGGAGCTGGGCGTGGATAGGGCTACCGTGTATCGCAACAGGAAGAAGCTTGGAATTTAAGAGAAGAATATATCTTAGCTGCGTATAAAAGAAATAATTTAGGAGAATGAAACGCATGAAGACGCAGATTGTAAAAATCAAGGGTGACTGGGAAGAAGTCGTATCGGATTGCCGCGCAACGGTCGGAAAGCCGCCGCTCGGGCACGAACCCAGTACGGAGTTCAAGCGGAAGATCCTGATTTCGGAGCACAGTCCGATTCGGGATATTTCGGTCAAGTGGAAGTGGCACAACATCAAAAGCTGGGTTGCGACGCACTGGGTACGGCACAAGTGGGAGTGCTTCGTTAAGACGCAGCGCACAGACCGGACGGGCATTGACCGGGACAAGCTGCCGCAGGACGCGCCGGTTGACTTCACGGGCGACGCAAACGCACAGGCACTGATTGATACCATGCGGAAGCGTTTGTGCCATACAGCCGCGCCAGAGACGCGAGAGTATGCGGAGGACTTTAAACGCGCTCTGCGTGCAATCGAGCCGGAACTATCAGATGTGCTGGTCCCTAATTGCTGCTACCGTGGATTTTGCCCGGAGATGCAGTCGTGCGGCATGTGGGAGAACATTGCAAAAAACCTCACGAAAGAGGATCTTCTGAGTTGGGAGAAACGATATGGAGCATACAACGAACGGCTCTGGTACAGAAAGAAGCGGGACGACGGACAGAATACTTGTCTGTGACAACTGCGGAAGGGAATTTATCCGGAACGGCTCACACGCGCGGAATGCAAACTTCTGCAATCGGGCGTGTTATCGGGCGGCTATGAGAAGCGGGAAATTTCTGCCGCTGACAAGAGCGAAAGAGCCTCTGGGAATCCCGCACAAGAACGTTTTCATCAGAGTTACGCAGATTCTGGACGTGTATGAGGATTACAGACCGGATATAGGAAGGATCTATCCGGCTGAAAAGTACGAAAACCAGAAGATTCCGGGATATGTTGTGACCGTGAACGGACACCGGGTATGCGTCCGGTACGGGGAATGTGAGGAAGTGGAGCATGAGTAAAGCAGTTTTAATCAGCATAAGGCCGGAATGGTGTGAACTGATTGCAAGCGACGAAAAGACCATTGAGATCAGGAAGACAAAACCAAATCTGTACGTTCCGTTCAAGGCGTATATCTACTGCACAAAACCGAAGGCAGGAACGGATCAACTGTGGATTTTGGACAGGCGGATTAGACCAGAATATAACGGACTTAGCGCGGTTTGTGCAAACCTTGAAAATCCGTCGGATTCAATGATCGGAAACGGCAAGGTGATCGGGGAGTTCGTTTGCAACAACATCTATGAGATCGAGCCTGCCCATGCAATCGAAACGTTTATCTCCGAAGAATCCTGCGTCAGTCCGAGACAGATGCACGAATACCTGAAAGGAAGAACCGGCTATGGATGGAGCATTTCGGACTTGAAAATCTACGATCAGCCGGAAGTACTAAGCACGTTTTCTGCTCTTAGAAAGTGCAATTCGTACAAAAGGTGCGGACATGACAGTAACGCCTGCATTTGGACTGGAAATTGCATCGTGCCAGCGACAATCGAGCGCCCGCCGCAGAGCTGGTGCTATGTGGAGGAAATGTAATGGACTACATTGAGAAAATCGTATGGCACGAGGTGACGACAAGACCACCTACGGAGGAAGAAAACGAGGAATATAAACGCATATGGGGCGATGACCTCTGTTTTGTGTTTGACTGCACCATGCCGGAAGATGGGCAGGAAATCCTCGTTAAAACCAAATATGGAGTAGAAGTGGACGTTTGTTGCATTGATGGAGGAACATATCTCGAAGGTCGCGGCGATTGGGAAGATGTGCTTGCCTGGGCAGAAATGCCGAAGGGAAAAGGAGATGAAGCGGATGGCTGAAATTGCTGCGTCGATCGGGTACTGGTTCATGCTTATTGGAGGGTGCCTGATTGCTGCTGCCCTACTCGGTGGAATCGGATGGATTGTGTGTCAAGTGTGGACAGAATTTCTCAGCACGTTCGCGGCTATACGGAAGGTCGAACACCTGATCTATGAGTTCTGGATACACAAGCGGGAATTTTTGGAATGGAAAGCGGAAAGAGAACGGAGGGAAAACGATGGACGCAGTTGAATTTTTGAAGACCGCAGAAAGGAGATATAAAAGCAACCCGCACGATTATGCAAACTATATTCAACTCTGTGGAAATGACTTTGGTGCATATGTAGATGAACTTGAGAAATGGGCAAAAGAGCATCCAGTCAAGACACGCCAAAGCGAGTTTTTGAAGATGTTTCCGAATGCGATTGTAATGACTGGTGGTGCTTTGTGTGTTCGCCCATGTGATGTAGACAACACGATCAAAAATTTGTGCAAGACAACAAATTGCGGTGTTTGTCGCCTTGACTATTGGTTGCAGGAGGTGGAATGATGGGTGAAATCACATACATGGACTGCTGGCATTATATTGCACCCTTGATTCCCGTGAAAGCAGACACATATTCGATAGATGTTTATGTGATGGTGTATCAGGCGCTCAAAGAGGCGGAAGAACGCCGTGTGGGAACGCCTGATAAGCGGCAAAAAGATGCCGGCTTTTCGGAGGGATAGACGTGACGGGTCTGGTTCGCTGCCCGAAGGGGCATATTGTCGGAGAATGCCAGGATGGGGCGTTTGTTGTGCAGATGAGAAGGCGGCGCGTTGTTTATCGGGCGGAAAAAGCGGAAATTGAGATCGTATGCGAGCAGTGCGGACAAAAGGTTTGCATTTCAATCAAAAACGGAGAAATGAGTGAGGAACGGGGAAGATGAACACGTTTTTTGTGTGCAACACAATCACAGGCGATGTTTTTGAGATTATGAAAAGTGGGCTTTACACCGACAAGCAGTGCATCGAAAAACTTGAAGCTCGCGCGGCAGCACGTGGAAAAGAATACCGGGTATTTATTTTGCCATGGGATGCGACATGCGGCGATGTCAAGGAGTATGGGAAAAACGCCGCATACTTTTTTGAGTGGCAGAAAGAAAGAATGCCGAATGTAGTTCTCGGAACACAAAAAGCAATAGATGTCCTGACAAATGGGATGGAGGAATGAGCATGGAATTAGAATGGCCGAAAGAACAGGAGTTCAGACCGAACGATGGGATTCCTGTTACACACGATGGCAAGGTGATCGGACTTTTGAAGGCAATCCATGAGTACGGAGTAGAAGTCGTAGTTTGTAGAGGAAGCGCCGGACTTGAGTTTATCGATGGAAAAGTCGCTGCCTGCGAGATTCTGGACGAACCGCATGGCTACTTAGGAGGGGATAAGTATGACCGTTAAAGAGTACAAGGAATGGCTTGCCGGAAGAAGTAAAGCGTTCTTTAAACTTGGCAGACTCTATGACAAAGACCATCTGTTTGATATGGGCAAAGCGACTGCATTTGAGGAATGCTTCAATAAGTGCCCGGATTCCTTTGAAGCAGACGTAAAATCACAAGACGATAGCGATTCCATTGCGGCGGAGACTGCTTATACAATGGAAAAAATCAAAGAATTGCGCGAGGATATGGCTTCCAAAATCCAGTCTAACATAGACAAAATGGAAAATCTCAAGAAGCAGCTCAAGGAATCGAAAGAACGGGCGGACAACGGCTGGGAGAGAGTGCGGTATCTGGAACGGAAGTTGCGGGACGTCGAGAGTTTGAACGATCAGCTTCTACGGGAGCTTGCACGCAGACAATGCAAGGAGGAATCGGGAGAATGAAATACGTTCCGGATGCCGATGCGGCGCTCTACATCGACGGAGAAAAGGCTGGGAATCCCAGCGTGGACATTTTCAGTTTGGAATCGACAATTCCTCTGATGCGGAGCAAGGACTACAAAGACCGGTTCATTGCGGAGTGGGTGCAGACGAAAATCCGGCTTAGTAAGCTGAACCGGATGCTGCAAAGATACTATGATGGGACGCTGGATTTCACGCCAACGTGCCCAGTTCAATTCCTTGAGAAGCAGACGTTTGCAATGGAACGCTATGTCGAAATCCTTGAAATGCGTGCCTTGATCGAGAAAATCAAACTGCCAACAGAAAAACTGATGGAGGGCGAAACGTAACATGACCTTTACAAAAGAACAACTGGTGAAAGAAGCGGTGAATACCATGCTGGCGCTGGATCGCAACAACAGTTTTGAATTATACAGCGCAGTGCAAGCCATTAAAGATCTTCTTACAAGGGTCGGAATCGGTGAAGACGATGTGATTGCCGAATTACACAAGCGGAATGTGAGCGAAGATGACGGGTACTGAATATAAAATTCCAGATCCGGGGGTAGACTTCGCCGAAATTTTCAAAGGTTCAAAATTCAGGCTTATTTCTCAGTGCTACAACGGGGACGGGACATACGGCATCGTGGTAGAAACTGAGGTGTTGAAAAATGATACACATGAAAAAGATGGAATTTGCAGGATTGAAGCAGGGCGCGTAGTTGTCCGTGGAAACGAAATCATTGCGATTCCGGATTGGTACAAATTAGAAGATCTGAAATAAGTATTGCAATTTCATAAGAAGTGTGGTATAATCCGGTAAAAAGGAATACTATGACCACACGCCGTTTCGGTGTTTTCCCGTATGGGAGGACTACCGGAACGGCTTTTTTTATTTGTCAGGAGGTACAAATGGCGCAGGATAACAACGAGTTTGAACAGCAGGAGTATTATAACGAGCTTGCGAAGAAAACATCGGAAAGTCTTGCGTATTTTTATTGCTGCGTCAAATATGACGTTCCGTTCGCAAGAGACTGCGTACCGCGTGACGAAAGCCGCGACAGATGGCTTTCGTATATCGACAACCTGCATCTCAAAAAGCGGGATGTGAACCGGGCAGGACAGCCGCTCGGATTTCTGGACGGACTGACGGACATCACAAAGATCTTCGGAGAGGGACTGAAAGACGGGGAGTTTACAAAGGCGGTCTACGCGGAAAAGAACGCGCAGAGCGCAAAAGCCGGAACGGTGCGGCAGCGCAAGGACTGGGGACTGGGAAGCGAAAGCAACCCGTATACGAACGAAGATTACGCGGAGTTCGACAGGATTTACACGATCCTCGTAACGGACCTTGGCGGCGAGGACGCAGTGAGCGCGAAGCAGGAGCTGATTCTGCGGAACGTTGCAAGGTGGACAAAGCAGATGAATGATGCTTCCGCAGCTGGGAAATTCGACGCGGCAAAGAAGCTTTCGACTTTAATTCAGGAGAACCTTGCAAGCGACAATCTTCGAAAAAAGGACATCCGGCCGGCAGATATTATCCGAATCGACGAGATTACGGATAAGCTGGAAAAAGCGGGGCTTTTGAAAAACGGAAAGCAGTGCAGCCCGGATGAAATGTTTGCGTTTTTCTTCGGCAGACCGCCGAAGTATCCGTATACGGCAGACGCGGTTGACCAGATGATCTTGATTAACGAAAACCGGATGCGGCAAAATGATGGAATGCCGGAGCTTTCCATGCTGCCGGATGAAATGCGGATTCACGACGATCTGGGAGAGTTTGCAGAAGAACCGAACAAGGAAGAGCAGGAAGCCTATGATAAGCTTGGGCTGATCCGGATGCCGCCGGTCAAAGAGGGCGGAAAGAAAAAGAACGGAGATCAATAATTATGGCACGACGGGCAGGAAAAGTATGGTCGCCCGGCGTCGGCTGGGTTTCCAAACGGGAAGTTGAACAGAGAGACTATTCTTCGTTTGAATCAGAATGGTGGGCGTTTCTGGTCTGGGTGATTCGGTGGTATCCGGATAAAGGATGTGACCTTTTCCGGGACGAATACGCAGATTACGCAAACGAAGAAATCATGCAGCGGCTTATGATGCGGGCGTATGCGCGGTACGCGGACGTCGCATTTACAGGAACGCGAGGCATCACAAAGACAAACACGAAATTCAAATATGAGCTGCTGGATGGTTTGGTATGGCCGGGAACGCAGAGCGCGTATTACGGACCGTCGTACAAGCAAATGGCAGCGATTGGAAGCAAACAGTTCAAGCAAATCGCACATGACTATCCATCCCTTACAAAAGGATGGCGGATCACGGCAGAGAGTAAGGACGATTTTAAGATCGAGACGGATTTGGGGAGTGCATTTTACATCTCCGCATTTCGTGGTGATAACATCCACTGCGTAACGGCGGAAGAATTTGCGCAGGAAGAAAACCCACCGTTTGATTTTACGGAATACTCCACGATTGTTTTGCCGGCAGTTCGTTTGCGGCACAACGTAAACGGAAAACCGGATGAAAACTTCGTATCCTACAAAAACCATTCTATCACAAGCGCAGGAAGAAAGCAGCACCCGTCGTTCCAGGTACGCTGTGAAACAATGAAAGAAATGCAGCGCGGCGAAAGCGCGTTCGCATACGACATGAGCTGGGAATGCGTTGTTTTACAGCAAATGCGTCCTTATTCGTGGGCACAGAAGCTGCGGACGAAGCTGACACCGGAGCGATGGATGCGGGAAATGGAATCGCGCTATACCGGCGCGGACGAATATCCGATCATCTCGGACGAAACGCTTTCGGAGAGCTGCTGCTTGCAGACGATGGAGCGGCAGCACATCTGCAAATATCCGGGATACAAGACAGACCCGAAGGACGTTATTTACGTTGTCTGCTACGACGTATCATATGAGGACGCGAAGAAGAACGCAAAGTGCGCGTGCGGCGTGTGGAAGCTCACGAAGCAGACGGACTTTCTAAAGCGCGACAGGTACTTAAAGCAGCTCGTATGGCTCGACGACTGGCCGCCACCCGACAACGCGATGAAGCAGGCAAGGCGGCTGAAAGACGTTTGGTATCGGTTCTGCTTTGACGGCGGAAACACGACTTACATTGCAATCGACGGCTGGCAGTACGGCAAGGCGGTCATTGAAGACTTGATGAAGGATCTCGGAGACGGACTTCCACCGCTTTGCGTGTTAGACCACGCGGAATATACGGCGTTGGAGCTGGACGGCGCGCTTCCGGTCATTTATCCGATCAAGGCAGGCGGAAGCGGTGTGACAGACCCGGATGCAGAGATGATCCGGTACGCGCAGATTCAGTTTGACAACCATAATGTGCAGCTTTTGACGATGAACACCAGAGAGGGCGTTGAAAGTTACAAACGCATGCACAGAATCAAAGACGATGATATGGACTACCAAATCGCGCGACCGTATCAGAAAACGCGGGAGCTTTCCGGACAGATTCAGAACCTGAAAGCGGTTCCATCCGGCTCGGGCGTCAGCGAGAAGCGGATTTCAAAGTCGATTCAGCGAGACAGCTGGTCGGCAATCAAGTATGGATTGCGGCTGGCACAGAAGCTGGAACGAGAGCTTGCGATCAGCGCGGCGAGAAAGAAAAGCGACTGGGACGAAGAACTCGAAAAGTTCAGAGGGCAAAGCGCAACGGCGACCGCCGCACCGCACGGAACAGGCCGGATGGTCACGACACGCCGGGGAGGGCGTTTGTACTGATGCAGGAGACAGAAAACAAGATTTTCAGGCTTTACGCGCTTTCGGTCACGCCGGAGAACGTCGAGCAGGCCGTACAGCAGAAATTCAGCAGGATTCTTCCGGAATATATTCTCATCTACACGGATGGGGATGCGCCGGAGAGAAGCGTTGAGGTAACGCAGGAACATATCCACAGGCTGACGAAAGAGGATACGAGCTGGATCATGGAATGCGCTGGGTATCTTCTGATGGAAAGGCTGGAAAAGGAAAAGCCTGCGGTTGCGAAACACCTCAGCGATATGATCGACGCGCTCGGCGCGGCGCTCGAAGAAGAACGCGAGAAGCTTTCCAGGAATGAGGGGGAAAAGACAGATGGCAATACCGACAGCGGAACTGAACAAAGTCCAGTATGAGTCTTTTCCTGAGATTTTCGGACGGTTTCGGAAACTCGCAGCAGAGAATCAGGGACTTCCGATGGAGAGCATTGTGTCTGCGTTTGCGGGAATCAACTCCGGCAGATACGGCATGGCGAACCCTTATATACAGAACCGGCGCGTAAAGAGAATTTCGTCGCTTCCTGCGGACTATTCCAAAGATCAGGTCGCGGAGATGCTGACGAAGCCGTATGAGAGCGAACAGCCGCTGCGGCAGGTGGCGCACATTCTCGAATACACGGCGTATCCGCTGTTTCATATCCGAAAGACTTATCAGAATCTTCTGACCTATCACAGCTACATTGCGCCGAACCTCGTATCCAAAGAGGACATAAAGAAGGATGACTTCTGGCGGGAATATAAGCTTGCCGAGAAGCTGCGGCAGGAGTTCCGGACGAAGGAAACGGCGCATGAGATCGTCGGGCAGGTCGGCGTGGAGGGAAAGGTTTTCTACGTTCCGCGCTACAGCGTAGACAAGAGCCACAACAAAGTGGACTACGCATTTTTACAGCAGTTACCTTCTGACTGGACGAAGATCACGGGATTCAACAATATTTCGAAGTACACGGTTGCCTTTAACATGATGTACTTCTTACAGCCGGGATGTGTGCCGGAACAGTTCGGGGATCTTTTTACGCCGTATCTTTACGATTTTTCGCAGGTCATAGAGAAGCCGAAGAACGTTGGAAAGTCGGTCGTCTTTGCGCAGAAGCGCATTGACATGCAGAAGTTCCAACTCATTCAGCAAGGCGGAGAGCTGGCGGGAACGCCGGATGTCTACTACCAGAACGGAAGATGGTACTACTGGGTGTATCTGCCGCCGGAAAAGGTTTTTACCTTTGAAGCAGATGACGTAAGCCGGACGGCGATTTCTCCGTTTGCAGGACTTTTCCTCAACATGATCCAGCTTGCGCAGATGGAACAGATCCAGTTGGAGCTGATTCAGAATCCGCTCGTAAGCCTTCTTCATGGTGAGATCCCGTATCGGGACGAAAAGACCGCGACGGACGATGACCAATACCGGCTCAGTAACGCCGGGCGGCTTCTCTTTGAAGCACTGTGGTATCAGATGCTGCAGGACAACAACACAAGCGGCATTGGACTATATCTGGCTCCGGTTGAGAACATGAAGCTTGAGAGCCTGTCCGAAGCGCCGTCTGCCATGGATATTGTGAAGCAGGGTTATTCCGATACGATGTCGCAGGCCGGCATGGGCGCTATTATCCCACTGGGAGACGATACAAGAGCCGCAACGGCGCAGATCTCCTTGCAGATTGAAAGCAAGTTCATGGAATGCGTTTACCGCGACTATGAGCGGATGATGAACGCGATTCTCAAGAGCCTCAACCTCAAGTATGACTTCCGGTTCCGGATGTTTGGAAATCTTGCAGAGGACGAAAAGACGATGGAACGCGCGATGAATGGCATGGAGCACGGGATTTTACCGGACACCATTCTTTACAACGCGCTTCTCGACCGGTCGATGCTGGATGACATCTGCCTGTCTGACGCGGTATATGAAAGCGGTGTGCTCGACAAGCGGATTCCACTTGTGACATCGTATAGCGCGAAACAGGACACTTCCAATCTCCCGCCGCAGCCGAAGGGCAGACCAAAGGGAGACGGAACGGTAACATCGGACGGATCGGAGGGCGTGATTGACCAGTATGGACAGACAAACGATTGAGTATGTAAGGAAAGAGGATCTTTTCCTCATCAACCGCGCCCTGAACGACGATAAAGATGTTCGGATTCAGCGGACGAAGGACGGATACCGCATCATTGAGGACACGGTAAAGGTGCTTCGCAAGGCGGAAGTAGAGAAAAAGTAAAAATTAGATATAGATGACCGCGCCGAAATGGCGGTGCGGAACGACTAGGAGAGTCAAACAATACGCAAAAATTGCGTGTTGTTTGGCTCTTTTTCTTTTTGGAAAGGAGATGCCTGCAATGGCACGACTGAAAGAGAAGTTTAATTTTGAAAGCGGCGCGTTTGCCAGCATCCGGGACGCGGCGAAGGAAGCGACAGGCGCGTATCAGGATGCAGCTCGCAGGCTCGACACACTCAAGGAATGGGTACTGATCGAGTTTGGAATGCCAAAGACGGCGGACGTGATTCACAAGCTCGCGCATGAACAGCCCGTTCGGTTTGATGTGATTGGTGATCTTCTCCACCAAAGACACATCCTGCAGATTTATCCGGCGACCGAGGAATACCGGGGCGAACCGGAGACGCTTGACGATGTGTTTGAGGAAATCATCGACGCGCTGCAGAAGATTGAAAACGCACTGCATGAATGTGTGAAGGTATGCGATGAAAGCGGCGTATATCCACTGGGACGCGGATTTGAAAATTTGCAGATGGAAAACAGCGCGAGCTACGAAAAGTTTTTGTATGCGTGGCAGATGTATTCCGAGCATGAAATGGGCGCGACGAGCTTTGAGAACTGGATCGAGGATCTTTTTGAGGAAGAGGGTGCGTGACGATGCCGCTTACAAGAACTAGGCATCCAAAAGCGTTTGGTCAGATCAGGGTTTTGCAAAAACTCAACAAGTATGAGTTTGGTGTGGAACTCTGGATGATGCGGGACGGGAAGATTGAAAACCCGTGGATGTACGAAAACCTTGAGAAATACTACCAGACATTTGCCGGAAGACCGATTTTGATTGCCTATGTCATGGAGAAGATCGGAGACGGCCACAACAGCCGGATCAAGGTAGACCCCGCAACGGGCGAACGGTACTACTCGTACACGGACGGCACGGCAGAACGGATTGTCGGAACGCTGTCCGATGACAAAAATGATTTTTCCCTCGCTGAAAGGGATGGTCATACATGGATCGTGGCAAAGGGTAAGCTGTTTTCGTTTTACGCGAAAGAGCTTGTGGACAAGATCGTGCGAACAGGGCGCATGAGCGTGTCCGTTGAGACGCTTACTCACGAATCCCACATGGAAGATGACATTGAAGTGATTACCGAGTGGGAAGGACTTGCAGTCACGATTCTGGGAGAGGGCGTTGCTCCGGCGGTTCCGGGAGCCAACATCGCCCGGTTGTCTGCAATGCAGGATGAATTTAAGACATTGAAACTGCGTGCGGCATCTTTGCAGAAGTCCCCGGAGAACAACGCCCCCGATGATGGGGTAACAACTCGAAAAGGAGTGAAGAAATTGAACACTTATAGCAAGAGACAGCTCGCGGAACTGTCCGCAAGATTCGAAGGCTACAAGGTTCTGGCTGCCGGAGAGCAGGACGGCAAGGTATATGTTGGACTGCTTTCCAAGGACGGCGCTTTTAAGAGCTACGTCATGGAAAACGCGGCTGAGACCGTTGTGCCCGAGAAGTTCGTGAGCCTGTCTGCGAACACGGTGATTCCGTTCGGTGAAGACGCGGAACTTCGCATGGACGCGATGGAGTTCACGGACACGGTAAGCGGCGAGATGCAGACCAGACTCAACGCAGCCGAGGAAGACGTCAAGCGGCTGAACAAGCAGCTTGAGGATTCCAACAAGAAAGTTTCCGACATGGAAGCTTTTGAGAGCGCACGCCGGCTGAACGCGGCAAGGGAAGCCGCCAAGCAGACGCTGGCGAAGTTCAACCAGAACCGCGCAGAGAAGGTAGCGGACAGCGCCATCGACGCGATTCTCAAGGACGTCGAGAGCGGCCTTTACACCAACTGCATGAAAGACGGCAAGTGGACCGGCGAAGCCGAGGTTTCCAAGTCTGTCTATGCCGTGTGCGGCGAGGAAGTCGCAAAGCTCGACGCTGCCGCCGCGCAGAAGCACCGCACCATGTTTGCATGGGAGAAGTTCACGCAGAACTCCCAGCATGACGGCGGCACGATTGGCGACATGCTGAACGCATGGGGCGTCGAGACTGCCAAGGAATAAGGAAGGAGTGAAACAAGATGTCTTATACTGCAAAAACCGCGTTTGAAGCGCGTGTAACCAACAACAGAAACAACGACCTCGTAAACGTCACCGGCCGCTATCAGGCGTCTTCGGCTGACGCGGACTGCGATGCCGGCCGTCTGGTCGTCCGCAATGGGCAGCTTCCGTGCGCCGGCTTCACGAACGTGAAAAATGAGAACGCATGGTACATGAACGACGCGACCTCTACCACAAACGCCGGCGACGTTGTGTACGCGGCGAACACCTATGAGGTTCCGCTGATCGCTGGTCAGGGTGGCAATCTGTATGCCGTTGGCACGCAGACCCTCGGTCTCGGCATTCCCGCAGGTCGCGACGGCACGTTTACCGAGATCGTTTTCGACGGCAAGCACGCTTACCGTTTCGGCATCGGCAACGTGAACGCTGCACTCAGCACCAACAAGTTCTTTACCATCGACGCAGGTCAGCTCAAGCCGGCTGCTGCCGCTCCTACCGCGAACGGCGCTCTGTATTTCAAGCTGAAAGACCCCGGCACCGGCAACTTCACCGAGGGCACAACTTCCAGCTTTGAGTATGTCGATGTCATCGCGTTTACGGCTGTCGCTGCGGTTGCCGCAGGCGGCTAATCAGGAAGGAGTGAAACAACATGTCTAAACTGACTCTTAACAGCATTTCTCCGTCTGTTTTCGTCGTGAACGCGGCAGACGGCTCCGGTATCGAACGGCAGCGTGCCGACATCGTGGCAAAGGGCAGAATGCTCGCTTATGAGCACGCTGCAAGAGGCAAGAACGCCATGCTCCGCGCAAACGGCAAGGCAGAAACCGAGCACACGGTTCTGACCCAGACCGGCTACCGGCAGCTCAACGAGAAGTTCCAGCAGGAGCATCTTCTGTATGCGGCAAAGATCTGCTGTATGCATACCGGCGAGAACGCCCCCGCTGACTTCGACGATTTCCGCCGCAACGGTCAGAAGTTCTTCCGCAACCGCGACTTCTACCGCGTATTGCAGGGCCTTTATCAGGAGATCGTGACCCCGATCATTCCGGCGGTCTACTCCGAAGCCGTTGATATGCTGGCAGAGGTCTACGAGGTCGGCTTTGGCGAGACCAAGCAGATCACGGTGAACTCCAACGACATCCCGGTCTTCCAGGATTCGAGCTGGGGCGCAAGCCGCTCTGTGCCGCGCAACCGCTTCTACAGCAAGGACTACACGCTGAACCCGCAGCCGAAGACTGCGCAGATCAACGCCAAGTGGTTCCAGCTGGTCGGCAACAACCAGGACTTCGGCGCGTTCTTTGCAAACCTTGCCGCCGGTATGTATGCAAAGACCATGGGTATGTGGAACGAAGCGCTGACCGCAGCGAAGAGCGACACCACGCTGATTCCGTCCAACCTGACGTTCGCGTTTGAATCCACGAACTGGATGACCGCAGCGAACCGTCTGGCGGCGCTCAACAACACGGGCCTCGGCGGTCTCTTCGCGACCGGCTCGATGGTTGCACTGTCGAAGGTTCTTCCGACGCAGGCGACCGGCTCTACCAACGTCAACATGGATGCGGCGCTTTCCATGCTGCTCGGCGGCACCTACAACTCCCGTGGCTATCTCGGCGAGTTCATGAGCATCCCGCTGCTTCCGATGCGCGACGTGATCGTGCCCGGTACGCAGAACACCGCCCCCGAGACGCTGCTTTCCGGCAACGACATCTGGATGATGGCTTCCGCCGGCAGAAAGCCGCTCGCGATTGCGTACAACTCGGCCACCCCGATCACCATCGAGATTGACCCGGTTATGGACGCAGCCGACTTCGAAATCGCGCTCAACCTCACGATTGCGCTCGATATCGTCGCGGTATTTTCCAGCAAGATTGCCCACATCACCATCTGATGGCGGGTATCGCGGGGAGGGTCACACCTCCGCCCTCCCCGCACTTCTATGGCTTCGCAAGACGCGAAACGGCGGTGCAAGTCCGGCGGGAGCCAACGTAACCGATTCATAATGCCATGAAATCTGAAAGGAGTATGAGATATGGCTGAAACGAAGAAAAACGCAGCAGGAACCGCAAAGAAGGGCGGAAGACCCAGAAAGGAAGCAGTCGTTCCGGAAACTTCGGCAGAGGATGATTTCTTCCAGATCGCGGAGAGCGAGGAAGCTGCGGAAGCCCCGCAGGCGGCAGAAGAAGTACATGAACCGCACGCGGAGAGCAAGAGCTACACCGAGGACGAAGTGCAGCGGATGATTGCGATGGCAGTGGCGAAAGCCATGCAGAGCGTCCCGACGCAGCCGGTCATGCCGCAGGTGATTCAGGTGGCGGCGGAGACAGAAAAGGTGCATTTTCTCTGGCAGGCAGAGGTTGCGGACGATAATGTGACCCGGTTCGGAGACGGCGGTATGTATGGGCAAATCGTCGGAAAGACGGGAAGCTTCTATGTGCCGAAGAGCGATCTTTCGAGAATTCTCACAGAGAGAAACCGCGTCTTTTTGAAGCGCAGATGGCTGATCGTGGTGTCCGGCCTTGACGCAGAAGAGAGAGAAGCGCTCGGCGTTGACTATAAAGAGGGCGAGATTCTTGATAAGAGAGCGTTCCAGAAGATGGTCGATCTCGGAGACGAGCTGCTGGAAATCTATCCGAAACTCTGCGACGGTCACAAGAAGATGGTTGCGCAGAGATGGGCAGAAGCCTATGAGGAAGGCAATCCGAACGTCACGCGCGAACGCACGGTCAAGCTTAACGAAATGAGCAAGGCGGCAGGCAGCACGCGAGGGGACTTCATCGGCATTATTGAGAGAATGAACGCGCAGGACGCGCAGTAACAGAGAATACGGAAAGGCGGCGGTTTTGTATGAACAGTGAAGAAAAGATCGAGGCGCTATGCGCGGTAATTGAATCTCTTTTGGAACTGATTCAGGATGAAACCGCCGCTGACTCGCTTAGAGAAGAGTATCAGAAAATTTCGGATGAAAGTCCGTATGAAGATGAGAGGTGGGACTGATGGGGACTGCTTGGAGCGAAATTATCACAGATTATGCGATGGTCATCATCAGCGACACCAGAATGCGGGATGATCTGGCGACAAATCCGGCGCTTTTCTTCCGGAGAATGGCTGGATGGATGCAGATGTCGATCCCGATGCTGAAATCGCCTCCGGAACTGCTGGTATATCTTACGGAGGGGCTTGTGGAACCGCAGTACGCGGACTTCTCATGGGAAAGCGACCAGAACAGCACGGTATCCGAAACAGCCGTAGAAACAGGCAAGACGGGCTATGAACTGTGCTCGTGCGTGCAGATCGTTACGGCGAGAAACGGAGGCGCGATCTATTATCCGTATACGGATTTTACTTACGACGCAGAAACAGGCGTTGTGACGTTCCCACAGCAGGACAACGCGGGAATTTCATACAGCCTTGACTTTTATACAGACGGTCAGTTTGCACATGAGCTGACCATGAAGCAGAAGCGGCTTCTGGCGATGGCAATCGCGGTGAACTGGGACAATCGATTCAACCGCGAATGGCTGAACATTCAGCCGAAACCGCACGACAAGAGTTTCAACCCGCCGAACGAGAACACGACGATGAAGGAATCCACGGCGCGGTTTGAAAAGAACGCGCAGCTATTTTATGCGGAGCTGCGCGGCTATGAGCAGGAATGCGCGTATATGCGGACGGTCAATCCGACAAGGCGTGTTTTCCAGCTACTTTGAGAATTTGAAAACAGAATGGTGGTGACGTCGCTTGGCAATCACGGACAGCATTAAAAACGGGATGATCTCGGCAGGAAAGCTCCATCAGGCGGCGAAAAACACCCCGTCACAATATAAGGACCGGAAGAAACAGTACTTCGGAGATGTTTCTGCGGAGTTCATGCACGAATACGCGCAGTATGCGACGAACTTTATTGAGGCGAGAGTGCAGGGGCTTGATCCGGAGAACCCGCACGACTGGGAAACGGCGCTGATCCGCATGGCGGATATTTCACCGGACTCTGCGTCGACGCTTCGCAAGAAGGACGATTACAAGATCCTTTTGTTTGCGGACGAAAGTATCGAGTATATCGCGGAAGGGTCCAAAATCGAGTGCATGGGGTCTACATGGCTTGTGACAAACCCACAGAACATATCAAGCGAAAACGGCATTGCGGTCGTGCAGCGCTGCCAGACGGTATGGAACCATCTGGACTGGTACGGAAATCTTCTTTCGGAACCGATCTGCATTGATAAAGGCAGGCTTCTTTCCAACGACCCGGATATGCAGGACTATGCGCTGATCACAAAGGGCTATGAGAATGTGATCTGCCAGAGAAATGAGCAGACGAAGGAATTAAACAACAACAGCCGGATGATCCTGGGTTCCGGCGCGTACAAGGTCACGGGATTCAGCGACTTTTCGATGGAATTTACCGGAGACTACAACTCGGTTCGGCTTTTGGAGTTCTCGGCAAGATACGAACCGCCGAACATGGAAATTGACGACATGGAGCGGCATGTAGCGGGCGGGAAGACGTTTTCGTGGGAAGTCCGGATTACCGGGAACCCGGTCGTAAAAGTCGGCGCTACGAGCGTTCTCACGGCTGAGAGCATCCGCATGGGAGAAAAGGTCAAAGAGGACTGCGAGAATCCGGTCAGCTATCTGTGGGAGAGCAGCAACCAAGACGTTGCAGACGTCGGACTCGACGGAAGCATCATTGGACTTTCCGAAGGCGAGAGCATTATCACCTGCACATTGGAGCAGAACAGGGAGATCACGGCAAGTATGAAGGTTACAGTCGTACCGGCAGAGGGAGAAAACGAGGTCGCATTCCTCGGAAATATTCCGGAGAGCATCCGCGCGTATGAGTCTTTGACGATGGAAGCGGCGTATTTTGAAAACGGAGAGCAGAGACTTGATAAGGTTTCGTATGCTCTGTCCGGCGCGGACAATATGAGCTATTCGTTCACGCAGGATGGAAACCGCTTGATCGTGAACTGCTGGACGGCAAGCGAAACGCCATTGACGATTATGGCGACTGCAGGAGAATACTCCACAAGCGTGGAGCTTGGATTGGAGGGAATTTAAATGGCTATTTCAGTCATGCAGGGTGATCGGTATTCCGTTCCATTTATTCTCCGCGCACAGGACGGAACAATCATCACAGACAGCATGGTCAAAACGGTCGTTCTGAATCTCGGGAATATGTCCAGGCAGTATCCGGGTGATGTGACCTACGAGGACGGGAAATGGCTTTTCCCGATGAGCCAGAAGCAGTCGTTCGCGATGAAGGGATCTGTAGAGCCGCAGGCAAGGATCGAGTTTAACGACGGAACGGTCTTTGGCGGAGCTGGAAGAAAGATACCCGTCGTTTCCGCTCTTAACCGGGGAATCATCGGCGGTGAAACGAAGGATACAGCAACGCAGGCAAAGCCGGTCAGCATTGAGGTCGGCAACGGAACCGGGAATATCGGCGTAACGATTGGGGCTGCAAGCGCAGGAACCGGCGGAGGCGGTGGCGGCACGGAAGGCGCTGTCCGCTATGATGTGACGCAGAACCTGACACCGGAACAGCAGGAACGCGCCAGAAAGAACATCGGCGTATCGGATTACACGCTTCCTGTCGCAACGCCTGATACTTTGGGTGGCGTTATGCCGGAGGCGAAAACCGACGACATGAAAACTCCGGTCGGCGTTGATGCAGACGGGCGGTTATGGGTAAAAGCTGATGGCGGCAGTACGCTTGACACGATCCCGGCAGACAAGGTGATGTTTGAAAGTGACCTCATCTTTACAGAGCAGTTTGGAAGATACCAGCCGGTCGACGGAAAGGTCGAGATCCCAGCAGAGGATCAGAGTCTGCTTGCGGTTCTCAATGATGCGTTTTCGCAGGATAAGAACCCGACGGTCACGCAGCCGACCGTCTCCGTTTCCAGCTCGACGGCAAGAGCGTATGAGGTCGGAACCAGCGTGACGCCGGCATACAGCGGTTCGTTCGGGAAAGGCTCGTATGAGTATGGTCCGGAGGACACCGGCGTGACGGCGAATGCGTGGAGCGCGAAGAACAATGTAACGAGCGAAGAAAAAACCACACAGACCGGAACGTTTGCGGCATATACCGTTCCGGATGGCGCGAACTACAAGATTACACTGAGCGGCACATACTCGGACGGCGCGATTCCGCTGACCGCGCTTGGAAAGCCGTATCCGGCGGGGAGAATCAATGGCACGACGAAAACGGCGACAAGCGGCGCGATCACCGGCTACAGAAACAGCTTCTACGGAACGATGACAACAAAGCCGGATACCGTGACGAGCAGCACAGTCCGGGCGCTTGCGCAGAAGTCCGGAAGGGCGCTTGCGAACGGAAGCACATTCACGGTAACTGTGCCGGTCGGTGCGCTGTGCGTTCTGATTTGCTATCCCGCTACTTTGCGTGAAGTAAGCTCCATCAAGGACGTAAACGGGCTGAACGCAGATATTACGTCTGCCTTTGTGCAGAGCGAAGTGGACGTAGAAGGGGCAGGCGGCTATACGGCGATCTCTTACCGGGTCTACCGGCTCGATTTTGCAAGCCCGAATGACGCGGCAAACACATACAGCGTGAAAATTTGAATGGTGGTGATGAGAAATGGCGCTCCCGGAAGTACCGAAACTAAACATGAGCGTTGGATTCGCGGCGACTTCCGCGATTCCGATGGAACCAAACTCGTATTTCAAAACCTATGAAGAAGCCGCTGCAGCAGCCGCTACGGCAGAAGCACCCGGCTCTACAAACACCGTTTATTACTTCACGCAGGTCATTCACGTAACCGAAGGGGACGACGAAGGCATTTACGTGATCCGCTCGGATGGGACGCTTGAGAAGTTCGGAAGCGGATCATCCGGCGGCGACGGCGACAAGTCATTTATTTTCACGCAGGCGACCGCGTCTTCCCAGTGGGAAATCGACCACAACCTAGACAAGTATCCGTCGGTTTCCATCGTAGACAGCGGCGGGAACGAGGTTGTCGGAGACGTGACATATATGACAAAGAATAAATTGACCGTAGCGTTCACAGCACCATTTTCCGGAAAAGCCTATCTCAACTGATTTTAACGTGAAAGAGAGGAAACCAACATGAGCAGAAAAGTTCTTACCAACCTCGATCTCAGCAAAAACGAACTCCAGAATGCCGTCGTTCAGCCATTGGCTGTTGCACCGGCAAGCCCCAAACTCGGTCAGATTTACACGAACTCCACAGATAAAGTCATTTATCAGTATGACGGCGAGAAATGGAAGCCGGTAGGCGTTGTTTATAGTCAAGCGGGCAGTACCGGAGCAGTAATTGTTGGACTCGGAACGGATGGAACTGTCACAACAAAGAAAATCGTCGAGCTCACGCTGAATGACTATCAACCGGTAGACGGCGGCTATGTCGCGGAAGGTGACACCATCCAGAAAGCATTTGCCGCACTCGATACCGCTGTCAAGAACGCAGTCGCTGGCGGCGGCGAAGTCAACCAGAACGCATTCTCCAACATTACGATTCCACAGCAGAGCACAAATGATACCACCGAAGTTGCCGGGCAGAATGCGTCGGCTACAGTGTCCGCTACAAGTAAGACTGACACGTTCTCGCTGGCTTCCGGCGACAAGTGGGTTCATGTCAATGCAGACGGAACGACCAAGATTATCACGCTCGGCCATGTGTTCTCCGACGTGACTGCTGGTCAGTACGGAGATGCGACACACACGGTTTCTCTCACAATCGATAAGGCCGGGCACATCACGGCGGCAGAACTGGTTGAGATCGTCGGTGCTCAGTATATCACCGGTCTGACTTCGGACGCGCAGGAACAGCTCGACGCGAAGATCCCAGCATCCGAAAAGGGTCAGCCGAACGGCGTTGCAACGCTCGGCGCAGACGGTCTTGTTCCGGCGGCGCAGCTTCCCAGCTACGTTGATGATGTGGTGGAGGCTTACATTGTCGGCTCGACGCCGCTTGCTTCCGACTGGCTGTCTTTGACCGCTGGCGGCGCGGCACTGACACCGGAAACCGGCAAGATCTACGTCATCATGACCGAAGGCGCATATCAGAACAAACAGTACCGCTGGGGCGGCACAACCTACGTTCTGTGTAACCCTTCGGACGTCAATTCCGTCAACGGAAAAACTGGCGTAGTCGTTCTGACGCAGGATGATATCGGCGCAGGCGAAACCTATACGCAGTTCTCGAAAACCGATAAGGAAAAGCTCGACGCGGTGGCAGAAGGCGCGACTGCGAATGACATCACGCTGAATGGCGTGAAGAACCAGAATCCGTCGTTCTTTGCCCCGGTAGGCGGCGGTACGGCAGGACAGGTGCTTACATCCAACGGCGCGGATGCTGCTCCTACGTGGCAGGCCGCACCGGAGAATCTGCACAAGTACACGATCACAAACCCGGCCATTACGGCGTCCGGAGGCGCGTTTACTTGGACGATTGCGGCGCAGACGAACGGCCCGCAGCAGCCGATGCTGGTGCAGGTGTATGAAACCGCGACGAACGCGATGGTGCTT
>ERZ1034984.655-NODE-655-length-37633-cov-12.911358_pt1 | contig 37633 bp, 54 predicted proteins | sample MGYA00520589_ERZ1034984 | MGnify/ENA primary metagenome ERZ1034984 (study PRJEB33766, sample SAMN09781790) | gut metagenome | biome: gut microbiome | host: Homo sapiens | place: Madagascar | study: EMG produced TPA metagenomics assembly of the PRJNA485056 data... | reverse complement strand
TCTAGTTGATTTGCCCCTCTAGCATGCGTGTCCGAAACGACGATACAGGTCACAGGTCTATGTAGCTCGCCGCGTTCTTGCCAGCGGACGGCCCCAAAGGAACGTGCTTCCCGACTATCGAGCGCACCGCGTTGGCGCTCACGGCTTGGCCTCCCGAGATTGATGCTTGAAGCGCCTCGGCGGCTTTCTTGCCGCTTCCGCCCGCCTTCCACTCCTCGTAGGTCATGCCCTTCGGAAGCTTGCTCCACCGCTCCGCATCGTCCGTCTCGAAGCCCTCGACGGCTGCGATCACGGTGCATCGGCAGTTGCAGATCTCGGCGTACCTCGCCGTCGGGTCTCCAGGGTAGCGGCAACCGTTCGAGAACTTGGCGCTCTCCTTGTTTTCGATTCTCTCCCCGTCGAGCTGCCTGTGGCTGTGGCGCGTGCGGTTGTCCAGCGTCGAGACCCATTCCTTCTTGAGCTTGATGCCCATGCCCTTCGCCCGCTTGTAGCTCGCCATGCGCCCAGCGCATTCCGCGCCGGTGACGGCGGTTCGGGCGGTGCGCGTTGCCGTCGCGATGTTCGACCCAGTGACGCTCTGCACGCGCCGCGCGATTTTCGGGATTGATTCGCCGAGAAGGACGCCCTGCGTGAGCTGCGAGGAGACTAGCTTGCGGTTCCACGCCACATCCTTGGCCGCATCCACGGCTGGAAGCAGCGCGGCCCCCGCCGTGAGCATATGTCCCACCGTGTCGGGGTCTACGAGATCGAACGCCACGGCTACGCCAGTCTCCTTGCAGATGGAGAACGCCGCGTAGTTCGCGTTCTCGGCGTACACCTCGGGAAGCTTGCCGCGAAGCGCCGCCATGGCCACCTGGTTCGCCTCGGTCATTGCCTGCGAAACCTGGTCGAGCGTGCTGGAGAGCTGCCTGCTGCGCAGGATCTTGCCCTTGCGCCACGCCTTGTAGTCTGCCTCGGACAGCTCGCCAGCCTTCACCTTCTCGCGCTTCCGCTCGTCTTCCTTCTCGAAGCGCTCCAGGAACCGCGAGAGCGCTTCCTGCGCGTCCGCCTGCGCCTGCTGGTACGCCTCCCGCACTTCGGCCTGGAACTCGGCTATCTTTCGCTCTGCGAAGTCGTGCGCCTGGTCGCCCATGCGCTACTCCTCGCCTTCCTCTTCGCCCTCGGGCTGCCCCGCGGCGTTGGCCTGCAACGCTGGCGGCAGAGCGGCCATCCTGTCGGCGGCCTCCGCGTCCTTGCGCTTCAGGATTTCCGCCACCTCGTCGGGCGTGACGTTCGGCAGCTTGCGCAGAATGGTCTCCTCGTCGAGCCACTCGGCCTCCATCGCCACGACCTCGACCTGCTCCTTGAGGTTGCTCACGCGGTTGCGCGTGAAGACGGGCGTGTCCTCGATGCCCTGGAGGGCGAGCAGGTCCATGATGCCCTCGCGGATGTGGCGCTCGAACTCGTCGGCCTCCTCGTCCATCGGCTGGTAGGCCGCGTCGATGTGGTCGTTGGTCGCGCCCGCCGCCACCGTGTGCACGTCGAGCGCCCCGAAGTCCTCGTATATGTCGGCCTTGAGCTGGGAGAGGACCTCCTTGCGCGCCGCGTAGGGGACCTCCTGGGTGTAGGGTGTCGCAGATCCACCGTCGTCGGAGTCGACGTTGGCGATGTGGGTCAGCTTCAGGCGGTCGCGGAAGCGCGCCAGGTCTGCGTCGCCCATGCCGCCCGCGTTCTCGACTATCCAGTAGATCTCGGCGCAGTCCTGCACGTCGTTCGCCAGGCCGCTCTTGACGAGATCGTACGCGTCGATACCCTCGCGCATGCCGACGAGCGTGCTCTGGCGGGCGTCCGAGCCCCAGACGGGCACGATCGGCAGGCGGCTGTAGTTCTCGGCGTCCACTGCGAGCTTGAGCCCGTCTGCCGGCACCTCGGCGTAGGTCTGCTTGTAGGCGCGCTTTCCCTCCCCGGTCGCGCGGAGGCTCCCGCCGTCGGCGCCCGCGGCCCTGAAGCCCGTGTAGCCGTCCTGCTCGTAGAGGACGGCGGTCAGCGGGTGGAAGGGGTCGAGCCGCCAGAAGCGGATGCCAGCCATGAGCGCGCCCGAGTCCTCGTCCCAGATCGGGCAGAACTCGCTCGCGCCGAAAACGTCCACGTGGTCGAGGTTCCAGAAAGGGAAGGCCACGCCGTGGATGAGCGCGTAGACGCCTATCTGCTTAACGTCGTCGTCGAAGCGGTCCCCGAGCTTGGCCTTGGTCACGTCCTCGCCCGACTCGCCCACGCCCACGAAGGATACGCCCTTGCCGAGCGAGTACATGACCCGCTGGACGTTGAGGCGCTTGAAGATGTTGCTCGCGATGCGCAGGCGGCTCGCGGTGAAGTCGCGCACCTGCCCGCCGTCGGCGGTGAACAGCATGCGCGTGAAGTCGCGTATCGTCTCGTTCCTCTGCCGGAAGTAGTTGTCCGCGCTCACCGCGTTGCGGTACATCTCGCTGCGCCGGTAGCGCTCGATCGCCGACTTGACGAACGCCGCCGTCGGCCCCGCCTCGACGAGCTCCTGGTAGGTGACTATGGTCGATTCTGACAACCGTCCCCCTCCGTCCTATGCTCGAACGGCGACGAGTACGCCGCCCTCGTCCTGTACATCCTCAATGTCGCGACTCCGTACCGGAGGGCGTCCATCAGGTGGTCGTTCTCCTTCAACGGCGCGTCGCCGCCCTGCCGATCGTCCCAGACGTAGCCGGCGAACTCCTTCGCGAGCTCCGGCAGGTCGTCGGCGTACCTCACGGTGCCCGACGCCATGCACGACGCGACCTCGCGTATCCCGTCGGCAACGTCGTTGCGCGCCTTGCGGACCTTCAGGCCCGCGCGCCGCATGGCCGCGTGGAAGCTCGTCGCGCTGGGGTCGATTATGAACGGGGTGTCACGCGGCAGGCCTCCCAAGAAGGCCGCCATGTCGGCCACGTAGTCGGCGTCGGTCTTCTGGTGCCCCGTGTCGCGACCCGAGTAGCGGTACTCCTTGACCACGTGCCAGACGCCGCCCGCGCGCACCCAGAGCAGCGCCGCGAAGGCGTTCTGCGTGCCGTAGTCGCACGAGACCGCCACCTTGTCGAAGGTCGGCTCGCCGTCTTTGTTAATAAGCCCGAAGCGCGGCTCGGCGGCGTCCTGGTAGGCCTGGTACACGAGGCCCTCGGCCTGCGTCCAGAGCCCGCGTATATAGCGGTCGTAGTAGACCGTCCCCGCGTAGTCGGCCTCCAGCTGCGCCACCACCTCGGGCAGCAGGGCGCCGTCCCAGATGGTGTAGTCCTGTCGGTAGACGTCGACGCCCTCGGAGTCGAGGAACCGCTTGAACCAATGGCTCGGGGAATCGGGGTTGCACGTGCCGTCGAAATGGCTGTGCGGGCAGCGCAGACGGCTCTTGAGCATCTGGAAGACGGGCTCCGCCCACGTGGTCACCTCGTCGCCGTAGACCCACTCGAAGGTGGCGCCCTGGATCTTCGAGACGCTGTTGGACTTGTCCGCGCCCAGGCAGTACACCTTCCTGCCGAAGATGATGGCCGTGTTGTCCGCTCGGATGTTGCCGACAACGTCCTCGGTGTAGAGCGATCGCATAGGCTCGAGGATGTTGCGCTCAAGGGTCGAGCGGGTGTTGCCTATCATCACCAGCAGGCCCTCGCCCTTGGCCGCCATTATCCGCTGCGGTATGGTCACCGCTATGTCGACGTATGATTTGCCGCTGCCCGTCGCGCCGCACTTGACGTTGTAGCGGTGGGTGCACTCTTGCAGGTACTCCTGCTGCATCTTAGTGAGCGGCATGGGCTACTCGATCGCGCTCTGGACTGAGGAGACGAGCTCCTTCGCGGCCTTGAGGACGGCGGTGTCCGAGTCGTCATGCGCGGGCTTGTCGCGCCACAGCTCGGGCTGGCGGTTCTTGAGCCACCAGATCATGGCCGTGGTGTCTGGCGGCATGGTCTCCTCGGTGACCTCCGTGAGCCTGACCTTCCCGCCGTCGGCCCCGATGACCTCGCGCACCTTCTTCACGCGGCGGGTCGCCTTGCCGCAGGCCTTCTCGTAGAGGCTCGCCGCGACCGCCTCGTCGGCCTTGCTCTTCGACTCCTTTATCGCCTGCAAGAATTCCTCGTGAGCGCCCTTCCAGTTGTACACCGTGCGGACGCTCACGCCGAATGCTTCCGCGATTTCCGCGTCTGAGCAGCCGCGACGCGCCAGCGACGCGCCCCACGGCACGTGCACCTCGGCGCTGTAGCGCGTCGGCTGGCCCCTATGTTTTCTTGCAGTTCCCATGAAGGGAATGGTGCCCCATTGGTCACAGGGCAAAGAAAAAACCCCGCCGAAGCGGGGCCTGAGCTAGACTTCGAGCCATTGCCTCTTTATCTCGTGCGCGACGTTAGCCATCATCGACGGCGGGACGCTCATGCCTGCCACGAACTTCGCTTTGTTCGGCTGCACGGCGTAGTCTTGCGGGAACGTCGCGATGTTGAGCAGGTCCCTCGGGGTCGCCCTGGTCAGGTCGCACATCCTCGTGACGACGCCGCTGGCGCAGAGCGTGGCCGGCGTGCAGTCGTCCCATAGGAGCACCTCATTGAAGCGTGACCCCTTTCCCGTAGTGCGCTCCATGGCGTTCTTCAGGCTCGTCTCGCCGTGCCTGGCCTCGCGGTACACGCTCATGTCGGCGCTCTTCATCGGCTTGCCGTGCGGCTCCCTGACCTCGCCGAAGGTGACGGGCCTGTCGCGGAAGTCGAGCCTGAGCTTCCCGTAGCCCATGCGGTTGGCGACGAAGAAGACCCTCTCCCTCATCTGCGGCACGCCCATCCGCGAGGCGTTCAGGAGGAAGAGCTGCACGTCGTAGCCGAGCGACCCGAACCGCCTGATTATCTCGTTGACGTAGCCTTTCGCGTTCCCTTGTATGAGGCCCTTGACGTTCTCGGCCACGACGACCTTCGGCCTCAGCCTCTCGACCGTCTCAAGGAACACGAAGAACAGGTCGTCGAGGGTCTGCAGCTTCTGGCCTTCGGCGAACCTCTTCTGCTTCCCCCAGGCGCGCTCCCTGTCGCCCGCCATGCTGAAGGTGGAGCACGGCGGCGACCCGTCGAGCACATCGAGGCTCATCAGCTCGTCGGGGTATTCGTCCAGCTTGTTGAAGTCGCGCACGTCCATCGCATAGGAGAAGCGGGGATGCAGGTTCTGCTTGTAAATCGCGTTGATGGCCGGGTCTATCTCGCAGCAGCCGAGAACGCGGAACCCTGCCCTCTTGTACCCCATAGAAGAGCCTCCGCCGCAGGCGAAGACGCTGAACACCGTCGGGGCGTCTGCGCCAGGCTGCTCGATGTCGGAGAGCCGCCATTTCCATGGGAACCTGCCTGTCTCCATAAAAACGTCCCCCTCCCGTTAGAACCTGAAGCCGCAGCGCGGGCATTCGTGCTCGAATCTGTCATCGGCGAACTCCGAGACGTCTATCTCGCTCGCGCCATCGGGATCCGCGCTTCCGGGGCGGTCTTTCCGCTCGAAGTCCTCGAACCCGAAGTCGCCCATGTCGAGCTCGGACAGCTTCTCAAGCTCCGCGTCGAGCTTGCCGAAGTCCCAGCCCGTGTTCATCGTCAGCTGGTTGTGCACCAGCGCGTAGAAGCGGCGCTGCTCGTCGCTCAGCCCGTCCAGGTGTATCACAGGCACGCTCTCAAGCCCCAGCTCAAGCGCCGCCATGAGCCGCCCGTGGCCCTCCACGACCTCGCTCTTGCCCTCTGCGTTGGTCCACACCCCGATGGGGTCGCAGAAGCCGACCTGGCGCATGCTCTCCTTTATCTGGCCGACCTGCTCGGCCGTGTGCTCCTTTGCGTTGCCCGCGTACTCCTGGAGCCTGCCTATAGGCTCCACAGTGACCGCGAGCCCGCCCACGAGCTCCTGTATCTGGGCCTCCGTCAGCCCCTTTCCCCTAGCCATCCGGCCTCCTTCCGACCAGACCATTGTCGCGTGCGCGTCACTGGTGGTCGGCCTTCCACTTCCTCTTGACGTCGGTCAGCACCTCGCCGTAGTCCACGCCAGACGCCCTGGACACGACCCAGACGCCGAAACGGCCCTCGTCGCGAGCCTCCCGAGCGAACGGCAGCCCCTTCTCCTCGCACAGCATCACCAGGCCGTACCTCTCGGCCAGCACTTCGACGGCCTTCTCGTACTCGATCCACATAGAGCCCTCCCAACTTTCCGCCTTCGTGGCCAGCAAAGATACTCGGCAGTTGTGGGGCTTCCGTTTCAGGCCGTTTTCCACCATGTTACGCTTTTGAAACGGATGATGCCCCACCTGGACAGGCGGGGCATCATGGGAGGTTTGCGCCGCATGGGCGCGATCGGGAGGAAAGAGCGGGGCCGCTTGCGATGCCCCGCTCCCCCCATTGTCGCAGGCGCGTCACGCCCAGTCCTCGGCGAACGCGACCCTGCGGCCATTGACCGTGCAGGGGCCGCCCCTGAGGCGCCTGCCGAGGTGCTGCGCCGTCAGGCCAACCTCCTCGGCGGCCGCCGCCACGGAGGGGAACAGCCTGCCGTCGACGACCACGGGGCGGGGCCTGCCGCCGTTTCGGCCGCCCGCGCGCATGCTCGGCAATCGCGCCCCGTCGGGCTTCAGCCCCGCGCGCTTGCGCATGGCCTCGGATATCTCCCGCGCCTCCTTCTCGTCCCGCTCGCGCTTCGCGATCTCGGCGTTGCGCTCCTCGACGGTCGCGCGCCCCTTCTCGCGCCTGATGGGCTCGGGCCTGGTCTCGCATGGCTCGCCCGTGCGGGGGTCGAAGAAGCGGGTTCTCACGGGGCGCACCATCGTCTCAACGTGGCCTTTAATCGCATCACTTAGCATCGTCCGCCTCCTTCGCCTCGGGATCTCTGAACCATACGCGGAAGCTCTTCGCGCAGTTGTCGCAAATGTGCATCTTGCGACCGAAGCGGTACAGCGGGGACGGGTTGCGCAAGAAGTGTTCCCTCGTTTTCAGCGATACGTACTTGCCGCACCTGTCGCATCGGTAGACCCTCATTCGACCACCTCCGCTCCGCATCCTGGGCAGTAGTCTGGCTTGCCGTCCTGCACGATGTGCCCGCACTCGCTGCACTCGTAGGCCCTTGTCGGGTAGATCTCGTCTCCGCTCCATTCTGGGCGGTGCTCCATGGAGCACGTCGGGCGCTCTATGAGCTCTGCCAGGCGGTCGAACAACTGGTCTTCCCCGTCCTCGTAGCATCGGAACCCGAGAGCCTGCATCAAGTCCTCGACCATCCACGGCGCATCGTCGCGACGCGCCGACGCGCTTCGTAGCCTTTCCGCAACCTCGCGGCGCTCATCGTCGCTAATCATCGTTCCCTCTCTTTCGACAGAGCATCGCATCTTACGAACCCCGGGCATTCCTTTGCGATCGGGCACCAAGGGTCGAAGCGGTGGAATCCGATGCCGCCCGGCGCTGCCAGTATCTCGGTCTCGGTCGCGCGCCTCAGGCTCCGCTTGCAGGTGCTGGCGGCAGTGCACCCTGTGCCGTAGCACACGAAGGCCGAGTCCCCTTTGTCTTCCGTCACCCGACCTATCTCGTGGTCCTTGTATCCAGGGTCGTAGACGACACAATCTCCGAAGCTATACATCTCCATCGCTCATCACCGCCTTCCGCAGATCTTCCACGTAGTCGTCGTAAGCGCCTGCGAACTCGGGCACGAGCTTCTCGTCTTCGCCCACATGCGCCCATATCCACGCGCTGAAGCCTTCGAGGAAGCCGATCGCACGCATGGCCTTCTGCCTAGTCTCGGGTGTCATCCGTCATCCTCTCCATCCACTCGCGCTGCACTCGAAGCAGCTCGCGGTTCGTTCGGCACTCTGAGCGGGCTATAACGACGTTCGTCACGATGACCACCGCGGCCACGACGAACACGAGCGCGATGCACGCAACCTCGACGATCATCATTCGCTCTCCTTCCCAGCGGACTCGTAGTAGGCCTGCGCGATCATTGAATAGTTGGCTGCCGTCTTCATCGTGTTGTTTATTGACTCGACGACGCTGTTGTTCGCTGAATTCACCAGTGAGCAGGATTTGAACGCGACGAGCATCGCAATCTCCTCGTAGACCGCCCGCAGGAGCGCGTTCGTCTCGTCCATGCGGCGGGTGAGCGCGCCCAAAGCCTCGCTTGATGGCGCTGTAACGCCGTCTGAGGGTGGTGATGGTGGGTTTGGTGTTTCCTTGGGTGAGTTGTCGTTCTCGGGGCTATCGTCCGCCATGCGCAGCCATGTGTCCACGCAATGGATTTCGATTCCGCACGCAACGGCTACTTCGCGCTCAAGCTTCGCGCCGCGGCTTTCGTCCCAGTCTGTGAGCGCCGCCACTCCGTCGCATCCGAGCATCGTCTTGACGCTCAGGCGCATCGCCCGCTCGTGCGTCGCGATGGGCAGCACGACGTCGTGCGGAATCAGGACGTCGTAGCCCGCGTCCAAGAGCCTCTCCTTCGCATCCTCGAACGCCTCTTGGTTGAGGTTCTCGCGCCCCGTGACGGGGCCTATGACGTAGAGCCTCATGCTTCCTCACCCGCCTTCGCGAGCGCCTTCGCGCGGCGCACTAGGTCGCTGACGTCCTTCTCGGGCGTTTCGAGGTACTCGCTCATGACGAGGTGGTAGGCGTCCTTCTCAAGCCGCTCCCAGCTGTCGGGGCGCTTATGCGTCAGGAGCGACGGTTCGATGGTGTAGAGCGTTCCGTCCGAGCCCTTGGCCGACGTGAGGTAGACGCACCCCGGGTCGTCGAAGGAATCGACTGTCAGCGGCTCGGGGTCGCCGTCGCAGTACACCGTTTCGCCCACCTCGATGGGCGCGCCGTCCGCATCGAGCACCTTGGGGGTCGGGCGCTTCAGGCGCTCGCCGTAGGAGCCGCTCATCGCTCCGATGTTGAATCCACAGCGCAGGCCGATGTCGAAGCCCGGGGACTCGAAGCCGATGCCCGTCACCTTCCAGGTTTCGCCTTCGTGCTCGACCTCGTCTCCGAATCCGACCAGCTCCCCGTCCTCGAAGCGCGGCCACTCAATGCCCTCGGGCAGCGCCCGCTCGGCGTCGATGCGACCTGCGATGCGCTCAAGCAGGTCTGCATAGCAGTCGGCGCACCGCCTGCCGTCGCACGATTCGCCGAACTCGCTCTCCATTAACTCTTTGCAGCCGAATCCCTTCACGCGCCTAACGCTCTGCGCCTTCTCGCGCAGCCACTCGGCTGCTCCCTGCTTCTCCGTCATCTGTACTCCCTTCCGCGCGCCTCGTTGCGCGCCCTGCATTCCTCCATGTGCTGCTCCATGTCCACGACTCCCAGCGCGTCGAGCAGGTTGCCCACCGCCTGGATGGTGTCGGCGCACTCGCCGATGAGCGCGCGTCGGTCGCCCGCGCACCAGCCGCCGTCCACCCACGTCTGCCAAGCCCCGAAGACCTCCGCCGCCTCCTCGACGACCTTCATCGCCTGGGCCTTGTCCGCCTCCGTGGATTTGAAGACGGGGACGGTACCAACGATCACTCCCATTCGCAGCCCTCCCATCTCCCGCACGCGTCGTCCTGCGCGTCCACGAGGTTGTCGGACGCCCACGAGAGCATGCGCATCGCGCAGACCCAGCGCGGGTCGCTCTCCCTCGTCATGGCGTCCGCCGCGAGCCGGACCTCCCGCTCGCACACGCCGTAGTCGCAGCAGACGCCCAGGAAGTGCCTGCACGCGCCGCACGTTTTGCTAACCACGATCATCGTCCCTTCTAAGCTCCCCCATCGGCGGGAAGGCGAAGACCCTCGTCCTCCCGCCGACGGTGTAGACCATCTCGCTGAGCGAGGCCGCGTAGGCGACGAGCGGGTGCGCCTCGCCCTTGGGCTCGACCCGCTCGCCCTCCCTGCGCGGCCTCGCGACCTCCAGGTAGTATCGGTGCGCCGCTTCCTTGCAGGCGGGGCACCTGCACCCGCCGTTGAAGTAGGCGCCGTGCGTCCCGTGGATCATTCAAGCCCACCCCTCTCGGCCTTTTCGATGCGCTCTCCGATCCACCGCATCACGGGCACCGCCATCGAGTTGCCGATCGCCTTGTAGCGAGGGCCGTCCGGGCACTCCTCGGCAGGCTTGCCCCTGTACGGAACCCGCGTCCATCCGTCGGGGAAGCCCATGAGCCTCTCGCACTCCGTGGGCGTGAGCCTCCTCACCGCGCAGCCCGACCGGCAGGAGGAGACAATCGGCGCCGAGCCGCCGACCTTTATCGTTCCCGCCATGTCCACGTCGACTGCCGCGTTCGCGTTGTCGTCGGCGATGCAGACGGCCTTGCCGCCGGAGGTGTCGAGGGTCGGCATGGCGTCGGACTCGCCGGCCCCGAGGCCGTTGCTGCCCGAGTGCGCGGTCTCGCAGACGTAGGTGGTCTGCTTCATGCCCGGCTGCGCTGACAACGCGCCCACAAGGGTTCCGTCGCCCTGCAGGCGCACCTCGTCGCGGCTGTTCTGCGCGAAGCTGAACAGCGTCTGGTCCTGGCTGGTCGCCAGGGTCGCGCTCACGTCGCGCTGGACCAGCGGGCCGGCCCCGCCGCCCGGGTTGTCGCTCCCCGTGTGCCTCAGCTTGAGCGTGAAGCTTGCTCCCTCAGGGCGTCTTCCAGCTGCCTCGGCAAGGTCCGCCCTCTTCTCGCGGCTCGATCGAGGATCCCAAGGCACGCTCTCCGGCTCAAAGAGAACCTCGACGGGGGGGCGCTCTCCAAGACGTCCGACAAGAAAGACACGCTCGCGTCTCTGGGCCAGGCCGAAGAACTGCGCGTCAAGTACCCTCCATGCCAGACCATACCCGAGCGCATCCAAGGCTTCGAGGAGGCATCGGAAATCCTCCCCATGCGAGCTCGACAGCGCTCCCGGGACGTTCTCCCAAAGAACCCATCGAGGCCTGACCTCGCGTACAGCTCGAACGTACTCCCACATGAGCCCAGAGGCCCCGTCGAGCCCCGTCCTGCTCCCTGCGATCGAGAACGACTGGCAGGGGCTTCCCCCGACGAGCACGTCGGGCTTTCCTCTTCTCTTGACAAACTTCCTCCAATCGACTCCCGAGACGTCTCCGAGGTTCTGGACGCCCGGGTACCTCTTCTCAAGCACGGCGCACGGGAACGGATCTATCTCGGCGAACGCCGCCGGCTCCCAGCCCAGCGGTTCCCACGCCACCGATGCGGCCTCTATGCCGCTGAACAGGCTCAGGTACCTCACAGCAGCCGCCCCCATCCAGACTCGTCGGCCAGCGCCTCCTGGTAGCGGCACGGGCGGGCGGTGAGCTTGCGCTCCCAGTGGCCGTCGTCCCCGCCGACCCAGCGGAAGTGCAGCCGCCCGTCGTGGGCCTTCCTGTGGCACCCGCCCGCGTTGCCGCTGCCGCAGAGCGTCACCGTTGGCTTCTCGGCCTCGACGCCGCCGACGACGAGCCTTCCAGCGCCCCTGCGCACGATGTGGTGCTGGTTGAGCGGGAAGCCCGACGCGCCGCACACGGCGCAGTACGGCCTGACGACCGACGGGCGGCCCATCATCGGGAGCAGCAGGGCGTTGACGGTGCAGACGTCCCTCATCGCGGCACCGCCTCCTCCCTGCACCCGTTGCACCACCAGCCAGTCGACGAAACGGTAGTGGCGGTGAGGGCCTCGCCGCACTTCGGGCATGCGGCGGGCGGCGCGGCCTCGGCCGCAGCCGCGTCGCACGACGCATCGGTATTTGGTAACCCTTTATGGGTTACCAATACCTTTTCTTTTCCTTTTATTAGCTTGGCATTCGGTTCCCCGTCGGAAACCGAGTCGGTTCCCCGTCGGTTTCGGTTTGGTTTCGCTGTCGGTTTACGCCCGCCCTTTTTCCCGTTCTGACGTGCGATTTCGCGCCTCTCGCGGTACGCCTGTATGTTCTTCGCGGCGCGCGGGCTCATGATAGCGTCCTGGTTGTCGGCGTCACGCTCGAAGAGGCCTATGTCGACCATTGTGGAAAACCATGTTTCGAGCGTCTCCGCGTCGGTGCAAAGCCAATGTCCAACCACCTTGGTTAGGCTTCGGTTACCCCCTTGGTTCCCGAAGACAACCAAGGGGGTTTCCTCTCGGTATATCTGCTCCAGCGCCACCCAGTAGGCGGCGACCGCGCCGGGGCCGTGCTCTATGCACAGCTCCGACAGCTTCGGGTCGCCCATGGCGGCGGTGTCGTGGTCGAAGTACAGCATCGCTCGCCGCCTCAGAAGGGAATGTCTTCGTCGTAGAGGTCGGCCTGGGCGGGCTTCTGCGGCGGCCTTGCCGAGCCGTACGGGCGGCCCCCGTCGCCGTCGTCGCGGCGGCTCATGAGCTCGACCTCGTCGACGACGACCTCCAGCTTGCTCCGCCTCTGGCCGTCGCTCTCCCACTGGCTCCATCGCAGCTTGCCCTCTATAGCGACCTTCGAGCCCTTCGAGAGGTACCGCTCAAGGGCCTCGGCGCGCTTTCCGAACATGGTGCAGTCGACGAAGTTGGGGTAATCCTCCCATTCGCCCGTCTGCGCGTTCTTGCGCCGCTCGTTCACGGCCACGCCGAAGCCCATGACCGACGTCCCGCCCGCCGTGGAGCGGAGCTCGGGGTCGCGGGTCAGGTTCCCGCTGATGCATACTCTGTTGATGCTCATAATTCTTTCCTCCCTCACAGGTAGTCGGGGTCGCCCGCCTGGGCGCGCTTGATCTGGTCGTAGACGATGCGGCAGTCCTCCCGGTACACGTCCACCGCCTTCATGGCCGCGCGCCACTCGGCCTCGGCGCACTGCATCTCGAGCATCGCCGAGGCCACCTCGTCGACCCCCTTCACGGCGGCGTCGATGAGCGTGACGGGCATCCCGTCCGCCTTCATCCTGAGCGCCGCCGCGCTCTTCTTGCTGTAGTAGTCGGCCTTCTTCACGGCGTAGACCTTGCCGCGCGCGCTCGCCTCGTTGACCGCGGCCTTCATCAGCCGCCTGTCCTCCATGAGCGCGTCCCAGAGGTCGATTGCGTCCATCAGTTCGCCTCGTAGAATCTGGCCTGCGCCTCGAACCACGACGGGTCGTCGGCGTGGCCGCGCATGCTCTCCTTGAACTCCTCAAGCTCGGCCCCGTAGTCGGTCCTTCTGCGCTCGCAGTAGGCGTGCATGGCATCGTTGGCTCGCTTCTTAGCGGCCATGAGCGCGTCTACGGTCGCCGCGCGCGCCTCCTCCATGGCGGCGCTCGCCATGTCATTCGAGTCGGAGGGCGGTTCGCTCCTCCTGCTTCTCGCAGGCGACGCCTTGCGCCCTTGCTGGGCCTGCGCCTCGCCGTCGTCGTCCTCGTCCCCGCAGATGCCCCAGTCCACGCCGCATTGCTGCCGCTTGGCGTAGGTGAGGTTCTTGCCGTTCTCCTGGTCGTTCGCGCTCACCGTCAGCGGGTAGCGCGACAGCTCGATGCGCTCGCCCTCTCCCATGATCTCGCTCACCAGGAAGACGCCCTCGGGCGCGACCTGCGTGCTCTGGCGGTACACGATGCCCAGGCCCCCGCACGCCTTGCGTATCGCATTCTGCATGGACAGCAGGCTCGCGTACCGGTTTCCGAACCTTGGGTTCTTCTTGTCAAGCTCGGGCTGCTTTATGGCGTTCCACGCCGCCATGTACGCGGCGGCCGCGCTATGCGCCCCGTCCGTCCCCCTTATCGACTCCATCGCTCCACCTCGCATTCGATTCCGAGCCCTTCCGCGTAGGCCGCGACCGTCTCCATCTCATCGCGCGCGCAGCGCAGCTTCAGCGTCCACTCGCGCACTTCGTCGGTGGCGGGATTCCATTGCGGCTCGATCATCCCGGGGTCGCCCGTGTCGTCGGGGCCGACGCCCTCGCCGCGCCGCGCGGCCACGGACTCCTCCAGCTCACGCATCCGCTCGGCGTGCTCGCGCCTGGCGGCCTCGGCCTTCTCGATGCGCTCGCTCTCGCCGATGGCGCTCTTCAGCGACAACGTCTCGCAGTACACCTTGTCGGCCTCCACCGCGTGCGGGAGGTTCAGGCCCTTGAGCGCATCCCTTTCCTCGATCGCGCGCGCCACCATGTCGCCCAGAAGGGCGCAAGCCTTGGCGTCGGTCGTGCTCTTCTGCACGAGGCGCCTCTCGGCGTCCGCGAATGCGCCAAGGTCGATGAGCGGAATGAGGTCGGGGGCGAGCCCCTCGTACTCCTCGGCCAGCAGGCCCCATCGTCGATGGAGCCAGATTCGGTCGGCCTCCTCGATCTGCGCCCCCGTCTTCGCGTACACCGCCTTCAGGCGGTCGCGCAGGGCGTTGAGCGCGCCGTCGGCCTCCGCCATCGCGCCCTTCACGGCCCTGTCCATGTCCTTGCGCTTGCCGTCTATCGAGCTCGCCGCCTTGTTGACGTCCGCGCGCAGGCCCTTGAGGGCCTTCACCTGGTCTGCGTCCGTGGGGTCTATCTCGCAGCCGTCGAAGAACTCCTCGACCTGCGCCACGAACGACTCCACCGCCTCCATGTTGCCCACGGTCACCGTCGGCAGCGTGTAGCTGATGGCGGGCGCGGGTGCCTTCGCGAGGTTGGCGGTCTGCACTACCTCGGCTTCGATCGTTTCGCTCACAGCTCGTCCTCCTTGCTGTCCCATATAACGGACACGCTCATGCCGTGGTCCGTCGCGTAGGCGCTCACGACCGCGCCCTCCTTGTCCGGGCTCACGATGTAGCCCAGCTTGTCCAACAGGGCGCTCATCACCTCGACCGCCCTTTCCTTTCCCTTCTTCACTCCTCGCCGACCTCCTCCAGCTCGACTATCACGCGGGGGTTCGCCTTGTTCACCTTGTATTGATCGGGCAGGTTCCCCGCGATGCACTTCCAGTTGTCGTCGGGGATGACCCCGCACTCCACCAGCGCGTCGAGCACGTACTTCTTAGCGCTGGATATGTTGTCCTTGTCCCGCCTCATGTCGGGCTCCACCCATGTGAAGCTCACCGTCACGGGCGGTCGCATGGGCTTGAGCCTCGCGGCCCTGATGGCCCATGCCACGGCCTCCTGGGCGTCCTTCTTCGCCTTCGCCCCCTTGTAGGGGTTCGCGCGGCAGGCGCTCACGTAGTCGTTGAGGCTGGGCAGCTTGCCCGCCACCTCGAACCTCTGCCTCACGCCGCCTCCCATTCCTCGCAGCCCATCTCTCGGGCCGTCGAGCGCGGGTCGACCTCGTACGGGTCGAGCGGGTCGGCCAGGCAGACGCAGCCGCCCGCCCGGCACGTGAAGGCGTGGGCGCACCCGCCGCACGTGCCGAACCTCAGCTCGCGCTCGCGCTCCTCGGAGCGGCGCCTGTCGTAGGCGCCGTACGCCTCCGAGCCGCCGTAGCGGTCCAGCGCGCTCACAGCGCCACCGCCATGTCGGCGAGGACGAGCGCGAAGAAGGCGGCGAACATGAGCGCCAGCCCGACGCCCATCTCGTCAATCTCCCTCGCGCTCGGCCTGGGGTTTGACGCTTTTATTGACTGTTTCTCTCTCGCGGTGGGCGCGCTGCCTGTTGCGGTTGCGCTCCCTCTTTGCATCTCCGATCGCATCCTTCTCCTCCTTCGTGTACTCGGACTCGCGCATGACGCGAGCCATCTCATCGCGAGGCCCCGTGAAGGCCCTCTCGTGGCATACGTCGCACAGCCCCGACGTCTCTCGGAGCCTGCGCACCGTGCGCCCGCAGGCGGGGCACGTCGCCCTCTCGCACAGGCTTATGCCCAGCCTGCTGGCCTTCTTCTGCACGCACTCCCTCGTGCGGCGCACGCCGTAGCGGCCGTAGATCATGCGGACGCACTTGTCGACTCCCTGGGAGCCGTACCGCCGCAGCACCTGGATCTGCCCCGACGTCCACCTCTGCTGCTCGGCGCTCATGCCGTCTCCAGCAGCCTGTCGCGGACGACGAACCACTTCTTGCCTACCTTCACGGCGGGTATCTCCCCCGCCGCGCACTTCCGCCGAACGGTGCTCACGTTCACCTGCCCGCCCGTCATGTCGGCGAGCTGCTGCGGCGTGAGCAGCGGCGGCATCTCCCGAAGCTCATCCTTCATGCTCTTCTCCTTCCCGTTACTCGCCCCGTACCGTGCGGGGCATGGAAAAACCTGCGACATACGCGCCGGGCGACATCGCCCGCTACTCGCGCGAGAACCCGCGGTACGCCGCCATCGGGCGGTCTCGGCGGTTCGAGGCTCGAACGCGCCTCTCTGCCGCGAAGCTAGCGGTGAAGGCCGTCGTCGCCGCGCCTGCGGCGGTAGGCGGCGTCCTGAGCCTTCTCGACCGTTTTCTCTAATTCGGCGACCCTTCTCTGCGTCAGGTAAAGGTCAATCGAATTCATCGCCGTCACCAACGCAATGGCGATGGCAGCGACTATCCCCATCGGCTCCATTCCTTCCTCCATTCCGACTTCCCGTGACGCGCCGTTTAGCATGCACGGCATGCGAGAACCTTCGACATACCTCGACGAGCTGCGGCGCTACTCTCGGCATAACCCGCGGTACCGCCACGTTCCCGTCGCCGAACCGTTTGACCGGGTCAAGGAAGGGCTGGGCGACTTTTGGGCGTTTGCGAAGTCCGTCGGGTTCCCCGATGTCGCGCTCGACCTCGTCATCGCGGCCATTGTCGCTGCGATAGGCTTATAGCCTCCAGCTTTTCTCGAATCTCGCTGACGTCGCGGCGAATCCGTATGACGCGGTAGTACGACATCGTCAGCATCACGGCCGCCCATACGATGCACGCCGCTTTCCACCATTCCATGCGCACCTCCCTTCCCGATGCCCAGAAGCCTACGCTGCGGTCGGTTACGCGCCGATGCAGGCTCGGTAACGCCCGCATCGGGCGGGTTACGGCTCGGTTACGGCCCGAACCAGCTCGGCCCTGTTTTCTCCTTCTATCTTTCCAAGTAATGTCGTGTTAAACACGACATTACGAAGTAAAAAAAGAGGCGGCATACTTCCTCAGAAGTTGCTTGCCGTCGGCCCCGACGTTGTCGTAGTAGACACGCAGCCGCTCGGGCGTCATCCACTTGTCGGGATTCTTCTCGTACTTGCACAGGGTGACGACGCTTACACCAAGAAGCGGAGCGAAATCTTCCTGGCTCTTAAGCGAGGTCATCCTAGCCTTCGCAACCAGGCTTGATGCCATTGGCCTCACCTCCGTATCCTTGTTTAATATTCGAAACATTTCACGCGATTCACGCCGAGGATTTGCTCGGTCGCTACGTCGCGTCTCTATCTTCGGTTCTCAAGGTGCCTCGAACGGTTTCCCTTTCGATATCTGTAATCTTAAACTTTACCTAATCATTTGTAAATAGTCATCTTTAACTTTTCTATACTTTACCAATAAACGCAGTTAAACTTTACCCAACGAAAGGAGAGTCATGGCTGGTGACGTTGAGAATCGCCGTCTCTCGCGAAACATCAAAGCTCTGCGCGAGAAGTTCGACATAACGCAGCAGCAGCTCGCGGATGTTGCTGGAGTGACGAGACAAGCGGTAGTCGACTGGGAGCGCGGGAAGCGCAAGACAATCAGGAACGACGAAGTCATCGAGGCGATAACCTCGCACTTTAATCTTACAAGCGAGGACCTTTTCTCCGACAACGGTCTATACGCCAAGCTTCACGGCCTCACCGAGGCACCGGCGGGCGCTATCTCGCCCACTGGCTCGGTTTCTGCCTTCCTGCCGCTGCGCGGCCGCGTCCACGCAGGCGACCCGACGGACCCCGAGAACCTGGACGGCACGGTCGAGCTTCCCGCGAGCGTGGCGGCGAACCACCCGCACGCGTACTTCCTCGAAGTCGAGGGCGACTGCATGGACAGGGTCTACCCCGAGGGATGCTATATCCTCGTCGACCCCGACAGGGCGCCCGCCGACGGCTCGATAGCCGCCGTGAGCCTCGACGGGACCGAGTACGTCATGAGGCGCCTCCACATGGGCGCGACGAGCATGATGCTCTCGCCCGAGTCGAGCAACCCCGAGCACGCCGACATCGTGGTGCAGCAAGGGGACGGGCGCACCGTGAGCCTGGTCGGCACGGTCGTCTGGTATCAGTCTAAGAAGGAGATGGAATAGCCAATGGCGTACGTCTACCAAGAGAAGGCTGTCGAGCGCATCCGCAAGGGGCTGCGCCGCATGACGGGCATCGTCGATCGCGCCATGCGTGACGACTACAAGGAGGCCGATACCCGCAAGATCGTGTCCGATATGCTCTGCGAGCTGCTCGGCTGGGACAAATTCGAGAACGTCACCGCCGAGCAGATGATCAACTCGCGATATGCAGACTACGTGGTCAAGACCGACGACGAGGAGGTGTTCGTGGTCGAGGTGAAACAGATAGGCCTCAAGCTCAAGGAGAGCCACCTCAACCAGGCGCGCCAGTACGCCGTCGACGAGGGAATAGACTGGTGCATCCTCACCAACGGCGACGAGTGGCAGGCGTACCGCACCGAGCTTGAGGGCAAGATACCCGTAACCCGCCACGTGTTCACGGTGCGCATCTCCGACAGGGACATGAGGCCCGCCGATAAAGCGCGGCTCTTCTACCTGCTCAGCGAGGAGGCGAACCGCAAGAAGGACATAGAGGACTATTACCAGCGTCGCGTGGCGCTGTCGGCCCGAAACCTCGCCAACCACGTGCTGTCGGACGGAGTGTTGAACCGCATCCGCATCGACCTCAAGAGCGAGACAGGTCAGATGCTAAAGAACTCAGAGATAGCCGACGCGCTCGTCAAGCGCCTGTTCCGCAACGAGCTGAACGACGACGAGACGGCGAAGGCAGTTAAGAAGATAGAGCGCGCCGAGAAGCAGAAGGCGAAGCCTAAGCAAGAGTAGTCAAGACAGAAGGGAATCAGCCATGGAATGCCCAAACTGCGGGAGCACCAACGTCAACGTGCAGATCATCGAGAAGGGGCAGGAGACCAAGCGCAAGGGTATCGGCCTCGGCGGGCACGTGAACAACGCCGCGCGCGCCGTCACGGCCGTCGGCACCCTCGGGATGTCGAACCTGCTGTGGAAGAAGTCCGAGGGCCACAACAAGACGAAGACGAAGAGCGCGACCGTGGCCGTGTGCCAGGAGTGCGGCAACACCTGGCACCCGAACGGCAAGAGGACGATCAGGTAGCGCCATGGCGCGGAGCAAGGGCGAGGGCGGCATAACGCGCCTTGAGGACAAGCCGAAGGCGAATTGCCGCCTGTGGAGGCTGAAGGCGGTCGACTGGGGCGGGAAGACGCGCTACAGGCGCTTCCACGGCACGTACTCTCAGGCGGAGGCGGCCATGCGCCGCTTCAAGGCCGAGCTGGCCTCCCCGATGTCGGACGAGACGTTCGGCGCCTACTCCCAGCGGTGGCTCGATCGGCGCAGGCGCGGCGGCGAGATCTCGGGGCAGACGCTCTCGGAGAACGAGGTCGAGCTGAGGCGCCTGCTGATGGAGTTCGGCGACCTGCCACTGTGCGCGATAGACCGCGCCCGCGTCGTCGACGGCCTGGCCTCCATCAAGGGCGGGGCCAACCCGTCGGGCAGGACGCTGTCGGGCACCACCATGTCGAAGACCTTCGCCACGATGAGGATGGTCATGCGGGAGGCGGCGATGGACGGCCTGATAGGGTCGAACCCCCTCGACCTCGTGAGGCCGCCGAAGCGAGACACGCCCGAGAAGCAGGCCCTCCCGTTCGACCAGGTGCGGCGCGCCCTGGCAATGCTCGAATCGCTGCCGCTCGACGCCCACACGGTCGCCGTGCGCCTGATGCTGCTCGCGGGGCTGAGGCGCAGCGAGGCCGTGGGCCTCGAATGGCGCGACGTGCGCGGCGGTATGGTCTTCGTGTCCCGCTCGGTCGCGGAGCGCACGGGCGAGGTCAAGGAGCCGAAGACGGCGGCGGGCGTCCGAGCCGTCCCGATGCTCCCGCAGCTGGCGTCGAGCCTTGAGGCGTGGAAGGTCGCGCAGGCGTCCCAGCTGTCGCTCATCGGCATCGAGCAGTTCCCCGAGACCCCCGTGGTCACGAGCGCCGTGGGCACGCGCATGCGCGCCCAGAACCTCGCCAGGTGGTGGAAGCGCCACATGTCGGAGATCGGGGTCGACTGCCGCCCGCACGAGCTGCGCCACACCTTTTTGACGATGCTCGCAAACAGCGGGGCGAGCGCCGCGTCCCTGAGGTCCATAGCCGGATGGTCCAGCATCGAGATGGCGAGCGTGTACGTCCACGACGACATGGAGGCGAACGCGGCCGCCGTCGGGATGCTCGGGAGCCGCTTCTCGTCCGGTACCCTTGGCGGTACCCGATGCGGTACCTTTAGCGATGCGCGCAACGTGCCGCAAAGTACCGAAGAATACCGCGAAACACCAGGCCAAGTGCCGAAAGATGTCCGCATCGTACCATAGGATGCCGCCTAATGGACAGGTTCCATGCCTTCGCGAACTTCTCGCGAATCTCAGGGTCAGTAACCTTCTGATAGCCCGGGTACAGGCTCGGCCACATGCCCATGTCACAGCTGCCCTGCACGTTGTTCTGCCCGCGCACCGGAGCAACGCCGCAGTGCGGGCGGGCAATCTGTCCGGCAACACAGGCGAGCGAAGCGATCGCGTGGACGGTGTGGACGCCCTGACGCTGCTGCGTCACGCCCATGCCCCAGCCGAGAATCGCAGTCTCGGCGGTGGCGTACATGCGCGCTGCCTCGCGGATAGCATCTGCCTCGACGCCGCAGATTTCAGCGGAATACTCGGGGGTGTAGCGCTCGACAACTTCGAGCCATTCATCGAAGCCCTCGGTATGGGCATCGATGAATTCTTTGTCATGAAGGCCTTCCTTGACGATGACATTTGCCATCGCGTTGAGGAACGCAAGGTTTGAGCCGTTCTTGATCTGCAGATGGATGTCAGCGATGCGCGCCGTCTCGATGACGCGGGGATCGACGACGATGATCTTCGCTCCGCGCTCGCGAGCTTTCACGATACGGCTCGCAACGATCGGATGGCTCGCAGCCGGGTTATAGCCGATGAGAAGGATGCAGTCCGCTTCTTCCAAACCGGGAATCGATACGCTCATTGCGCCGCTGCCGAGCGTGTCGATAAGTCCGATGACCGACGGGCCGTGGCAGGTGCGGGCGCAGTTGTCGATATTGTTGGTGCCGACGCAGGCGCGCGTGAACTTCTGCATCACGTAATTGGCCTCGTTTCCAGGGCCGCGGGATGAACCGGTGAGCATAATCGAGTCAGGACTGTACTGCGCCTTGATCTCCATAAGGCGACGCGCGGTGAAGTCGAGCGCCTCGTCCCATGTTACGCGTTCAAGATCTGCGCCCTTTTTGCGTCGAATCATCGGGTAGAGGATTCGAGGCGTCAGGATCTTCGTATCATTGATAAAGTCGAATCCGCACAAGCCCTTGAGGCAAAGATTGCCTTCGTTGGTGATGCCGTTAAGCGGCTCAGCGTCGACGACCATGCCGTTCTCGACGATCAGGTTCAACTTGCAACCCGCACCGCAGTACGGGCACACTGCCATATGTTTTTCCATGAGAAACCCCTTACTAGCAATTGTTGACTTCACGAATGCAAGTTCGCTTCGGCGGCTACTGCTGTCTGGATGCGCTTTTCCTTCGACAAGTTGTCGAGATAATCCTGGTCAACGAGCATCAATCCCTCCGTCAAGCAGGCTTTAACGCAAGCTGGGCCCTCAGGCCTGTGCGAGCAAAGGTCGCATTTGATCACCACTGGTTTCCAGCCGCAATTTATTTCGAGATTGCCGAAGCGCTTCGTCTTGACCTTCGATTTGATCGTGACGGCACCGAATGGGCAAGCAAGCACGCAGTTCTGGCAACCGATGCACTTTTCCTCATGAATCCCCACCCGGTTCTCATCGGAGTACAGGCAACCCGTTGGACAAGAAGCGACACAGGGAGCATCGACGCAGTGGTGACAAGTGATAGGCGTTGAAACCTTCAACGTGCTGACAAACTGAAGGCGCGGCTCAACGGATTCTCCCGTGAGATCGTGAGCATGAAGACACGCAGCCAAGCATGTCCTGCACCCGATGCATCTTTCAGGGTTTGCTATAACGAATTTCCTTGCGTTCATTCATCTTCCTTCCCCCCATTGTTTTTTGATTTTTCGCGCAAAATTGCCACCGACAGAAGACAGGCAACTCACAAGAAATTCGATTTTTTGTTTTACGCGTGATGAAACTATACCCAGCGCAAATTCAGCTTGTCAATTCGACCCAAAGTGGTGCACATGACGGGTTCCTCGTTGTAGAAATATTAATAAACCCCCAGCTCATCGACTTGATTCCACGAAAATACACGCCGCATGGCAGATAGTCTGAGCAATCCCAGAATTGCGAACGAAACAAAATATGCCGCTCATTCGCGTGTATTATGATTGTGATACGAGTAGTTCTATTTCCCAAGTTGAGAGCGTTGCAAGAAGTAAAAGTGAGACTAAACACATGAATTTTTAAACGAAATTCCTGTGATTTCCCAGCAATTCTAGGATAGGAGGTTATCACCATTAGATATCCCAAAAGCGGGACAGTCATTAACGATGAAATAGTGGCTGTTTTTATCAAAAAATTCGGTAGAAGGAGACACTCGTTCATCGTCAAAATTGCCCGAAGTTCAAAAGGGATAAATAACCGCCCTCCGAAGCTTCGGAATAATGACAGGAGCAATGATTCCGAAGCTCCCGGAGGGCAGTAAACAGTGTCGAATTAACAGGGCGCGCTAACCCTCGATATGAATAGTTGCGTGCTCCGTGACGTAGTCATTCGCCTTCAAGCGCATGGCCGAAAGACGCGCTTCCGGCATCTTGCCGTTCCGCTCGAAATCAAGGCGGATCATCGCTTCGAGACCCAGAGTGGCGGCAGCACGGAAATACTCGTTGAGATCGTCGTCCGTAAGTTCGAGGTTGAAGTGCTCAGCAACCGCATCGAGCGCAAACTGACGCACCAGCTGCTCGTGGACTTGGCCGTTTAAATGGCGCTTGAGCTGCTGCTCTGTAACTCCCTGAGAGCGAAGGAAGTCCTCCTTGGACATGTTCTGCTCTGCCAGCTGATCTTCGAAGGCAACAAGGACATCGGCAGTCACGGCGTCGTAGATAGCATCCGAGATCTCGCCCTCAAAGCGCTCGGCCAACGCTTTCGCGCTTTGGAGGTTCTTGAAATGACGATACTCGATCGTCTTCCTATCGGAGATCATCGCATGGACCTTCTCGCGCAATTCAGCGACGGTCGAGGCTTCACCCTGCATATTCTCGACAATCCACTTGTCATCGATCGTCGGAATAATCGTCTTCTGCAAATTCTTGACGATGACGGTCGAGACGTAATGGTCCATCTCGGGCTGGTCGTTCTCGTCGAGCGTGAAGCCGGGAGTCGAATATTGGACTTCCTTGGTCTCTCCCACATGCATGGACAAAATAGCCTGATCGAATTCTTCTGGCATCATGTCAGCACCTGTGGTGTACGAGCGGCCCTCGGAGCAAAGCTGGTCGCAGCGCACACCGTCGCGGAACGTCTCGATTTCCAGTTCCACCTGGTCACCAATGCGAATGTCGGAATGGCTTGAGTCCTTTTCAAGGAACGCGTGGCTCTGGGCGAGCTGCGCGAGGTAATTATCCACGTCGGCTTCGGTGACCGCCAGAGGAGGCACGGTGATCTCGACAGGGTCGTAGGACGAAAGCGTGAAGCTCGGCTTTAGGACGCAGATTGCATCATAGGTGAAGGGGGTATCGCGCTTGACCGATGCCTTAATTTCAAACTGGGGCTTTCCAATATAGACGATGCCCTGACCCTCGGCAGCGAACGGGAACGCGTACTGAGTAATAGATGCATTGAGGTTTTCGTAAACCGCCTCGCGACCCAAGCGTGCGATTGCCGCATGTTCGAGCTCTTGGCCTTCTTCGGGGGTGATGTTGTTCTGATATGCGAGAGCGATCAAGAACTGATCAATCAGAGTATTCGTATCATTTGCCGGAATAACGATGTGGAGACGCGAACGATCATCGTCTACGCGCTCGAGACTTGCCTGCAATTCCATGGCTCCACCTCTTTCTATGCATTGACATGCATGAACTATCTTGCCAGCTCAGACAAGCAGGCAAGTAAGGAATGATTGCAACATCGGATGCATATCGCATAGAGGTATATCGCGGGACTCAGTATACCATGACTCCATTGCTTCAAGGCGCATCTCCCAAGCAAGCTAAGAAGACAACTATGTAATGCCCCCCTCGATCGGTAAAGGAATCATATCTGTACCGATATTGAGACAGTCAAAATTGATGCACTCATCGATTCGACTTACCAGTAACCGATAAAATGGACGTTTTTCAGCAATAACGTAAATTTAATTTGTGAAGTCGCTCTTTTTTTCTAAATTCAAAACATACTGCTCTTTTCAGCAGGGAAAAATGTGAAGAGAGCGCTCAATCGTATTAAAATCCCACGTCATTATTGTTTCTGTCATACGCCAGTGACACAGCTCGAAATGAGCGGTTTATTGCATCAATACGCAAGAGGGGCATCCTTCGTAATTGCGAAACCGCGAAAAAATACTACATCCATCAGGAGTTTTATTCATATGAGCCCGGTCGGAATCCAAGAAGGACAACCCTCGGCCTCGCTTGACAAACAACCGCGCTTCACGAAAAGATGGGGTTGCATCGGATGCACGCTTCAGGAAATCGCAAACTCACAATTATGGGTTTCAACGAAACTTAGGGGGTGTTTTTCGAATGACTTTGGGGTTAGGGCTTCTTTACGTCGGTTGCGTTCTGTTCATGAACGGCGTCGGAACTTTGCAAAAGTGGGATAGCAAAGCGATGGCGGTGATGAACTTCTTCACTGGTGGATTGCTCGTCGTGATCAATACCGTGAACATCGCCTTCACCGTAGTAACTATGGGTGCTGCGGGCATTACTGCAGACCTCTATCCTGTCGCAACCAACATGCTCTTCGGTTTCACGTATCTCTTTGTCGGAGCCACCAACGCATTCAAGCTCGATGGAAGGCCGCTGGCATGGTACTGCCTCTTCGTTGCAGTCAATACCATTCCTTGTGCGTATCTTTCATTTGCCGCCAACGATCCAATCTTCGGCATCATCTGGATCATCTGGGGTACGTTGTGGTTGGCTTATTGGTTCGCTGGCGCCGAGATGAAAGCCACGCTTGGACCTAAGTTCATCGGCTGGTACACGGTTGTGGTTGGCGTTATCACCTGCTGGTTCCCGGGCTATATGATGCTCGCGGACTGGTGGATGCTCCTTTATTAACTAGACGGAGCAGTTCTTTTCTAGGTAGAAGCAGGATCCGGGGAGGTTTCCTGTTTCTCGTAAAGGGGCGAAGCTATAGCTTCGTCAAAAACGAAAGGTGAAGCGGAGACTTCACCAGACAGGAGGACAGAATTATGGGTAGCAGCGGTAGCATGAACAAGCCGGAAAATGGTTTCTTGTGCGCACTCATCCAGTTCCCCGTGCCGGTCGTCAACTCCCGGGCTGACATCGACAAGCAGATCGAGAGCATCATTCGTACGCTCCATGCGACGAAGGCCGGTTATCCGGGTCTCGAGCTCATCGTCTTCCCCGAGTACTCCACTCAGGGCCTGAACACGGCCAAGTGGCTGACCGAGGAATTCCTCTGTGACGTCCCCGGCCCCGAAACCGACGCATTCGGCAAAGCCTGCAAGGAAGCTGGCGTTTACGGCGTCTTCTCCATCATGGAGCGCAACCCCGATCCGAATAAGAACCCCTACAACACCGCTATCATCATCGATCCGAACGGCGAGATTTGCCTGAAGTATCGTAAGCTCTTCCCGTGGAACCCCATCGAGCCGTGGTATCCTGGCGACCTCGGTATGCCCGTCTGCGACGGTCCTGCCGGCTCTAAGCTCGCTGTCTGCATCTGCCACGACGGCATGATTCCTGAGCTCGCTCGCGAAGCTGCTTACAAGGGCTGCAACGTCTACATCCGCATCTCCGGTTACTCCACCCAGGTTAACGAGCAGTGGATCCTCACCAACCGCTCGAACGCATGGCACAACCTCATGTACACCCTGGCTGTCAACCTTGCTGGTTACGACAACGTGTTCTACTACTTCGGCGAAGGCCAGATCACGAACTACGACGGCACCGTCCTCGTTCAGGGTCATCGCAATCCTTGGGAAATCGTCACCGGCGAAGTCTTCCCGCACCTCGCAGACCAGGCACGTCGTTGCTGGGGCCTCGAGAACAACATCTACAACCTCGGTCACCGCGGTTACGTCGCCCTCCCCGGCGGCGAGTCCGATGCGGGTCTCACCTGGGTCAAGGATCTTGCTGCTGGCAAGTACTGCCTCCCCTGGGAAGACGAGATGGAAATCAAGGACGGCTCCATCTACGGTTACCCGACCACTGGTGGCCGCTTCGGCAAGTAAGCTAGCACCGATACCTACACTTCAGTGTTCCCCTCACTTAAGTTTGGTTCTTAAAGCAGCTTAAAGACCGCGCATCGAAACGCCGCTCTGGCTCATCGTCAGAGCGGCGTTTATTATTGCCTTTGCTCGAGTTTTCGTCAAGTGAGCTAGTTGATCCCTGCGGGTTCCTTCCGCGCATCCAATTAAGCGGAACAGACCTATCCCGCAAGGCAGAACGGGCGCCGTTTCGAAACGGCGCCCGTTGACTATGTCCAGTTTAACTGGTTTATCGAAGAGGCAAAGCTGCCACTACGCTTCCCTGCCGAGGGCGAGGGCCTGCTTGTTCTTATCGAGCATCGCGGCTTTGCGCGCGGGAACGCACTTCTCTATCGCCGCCGAGAGCACCTCGGGATCGCAGAAGGGGTCCGCCGCAAAGAGAGCGCCAACCAACACGATGTTGCCCAAGCCCTTAAGCCCCGCCTTCTCGGCGATATCGGCGGCGGGGATGGCCTTCACCGTGACGTCGCTGCGCTCGGGAATATTCTGCACGAGCGTGGAGTCGGCGATGACAAGACCACTGGGAACGACCGCATCGATGAACTTGTCGAGCGAGGGTTGGTTCATCGCAATAAGGACATCGGGCGCGGTAATGAGCGGGCTGCCGATGGGGTCTGCAGCCAAGCTGACGCTGCAGTTCGCGGTGCCACCGCGCATCTCAGGGCCGTAAGAAGGCAGCCACGAAACCTCGCGATCGCCGATAAGCCCGGTATAGGCGATAACCTTGCCGGCGAAGAGCACGCCCTGCCCGCCGAAGCCAGCGAGCACGATCTTGCGATCGGGATACGTCGTCTCAGCCATTAGTTGCCCCCTTCCGACTTCTCGGGATGGGCAATGGGACACGCCGCCGAGCGCGCCGACGCCGCCTCAGCCGCGTTCGCGTAACCATCGGCGACGACGTCGCGGTAGACGCCGAGCGGATAGTACGGCAGCATGTTCTCGCGCATCCATTCGAAGGCCTCTTGCGGCGTCAATCCCCAGTTCGTGGGACAGGTGGAAACGACCTCGATGAACGAATAGCCCACGCCGTCGATCTGGTACTGGAACGCCTTCTTGATGGCGTTTTTCGCCTTGCGGATGTTCTTCTTGCAATCGACGGTAACGCGCTCGATGTACGCCGGGCCGTCGAGCGTGCTCAAAAGCTCGCACACGCGCACGGGATAGCCCGCCTTCGAAACGTCGCGCCCATAGGGGCTCGTCTGCGTGACCTGGTTCGGAAGGCTCGTAGGAGCCATCTGACCGCCCGTCATGCCGTAGATCGCGTTGTTAATGAAGATGACGGTGATGTGCTCGCCGCGCGTCGCCGCATGGACGGTCTCGGCCATGCCGATCGAAGCAAGGTCGCCGTCACCCTGATAAGCGAAGACCACGTGGTCGGGCAAAACGCGCTTCACACCGGTGGCCACCGCGGGAGCGCGGCCGTGGGCAGCTTCAATCATGTCGCAACCGAAGAAATCATAGGACATGACCGAGCAACCGACGGGCGCGACGCCTATGGCCTGGCCCTCGATATCAAGCTCATCCATGGTCTCGCACACGAGGCGATGGACGATGCCGTGCGTGCACCCTGGGCAATAGTTGGTCACCACCGGCAGCAGGGAATGCGGGCGGGAGAACACAAGCTTCTCGTCTTGCGCCATTAGAGAACCCCTCCCCTCTTCGCAGAATCCTTAATAGCGGAAAGCACCTCTTCGGGCGTTGGGATGACGCCGCCAGTGCGGCCGTAGAAGTCAACGGCCGCACGCCCGTTCACCGCAAGGCGCACGTCGTCGACCATCTGTCCCATGTTCATCTCGACCGACAGAAACGTTTTCGCGTGCGTGAGCGCGTCCTCGATTGCCTTCGTCGGGAACGGCCACAACGTGATCGGACGAAGGAGACCGGCCTTGATGCCCTCCTCGCGCGCGGCGACGACCGCGCTTCTCGCAACGCGGCTCGATGCGCCGAATGCGACTACGACGACTTCCGCATCGTCGAGCATGAAGGCTTCTGAGCGCTGTTCTTTCTCGCGGATGACCTCATAGCGCTCGAAGCGCTCGATATTGAGCTTCTCGAGAGCATCGGCGGTCAGGTAGAGAGAGTTCACGATGTTGTGAGTGCGCTTGCCCTTATGCCCCGTCGTCGCCCAGGGTTTCTCGGGGAGGCTTTCCTTGTGCTCTGGTAAAACGACCGGCTCCATCATCTGACCGAGCATGCCGTCGGCGAGCACCATAACAGGCGTCCGGTACTCGTCGGCCAAATCGAAGGCACGATAGACGCAATCTGCCATCTCCTGCACCGTCGAGGGCGCAAGCACGGGCATGAAAAAGTCGCCATGCCCCGTCGCGCGCGTGGCCTGCCAATAGTCGGACTGGGAGGGCTGGATGCCGCCGAGACCCGGGCCCCCTCGCTGCACGTTGATGATGACGCCCGGCAGATCCGAGCCCGCCATGTACGAGATGCCCTCGCCTTTAAGCGAGATTCCAGGGCTCGATGAGGACGTCATCGCGCGAGCGCCGGCGGACGCGGCGCCGTACACCATGTTGATGGCCGCAATCTCGCTTTCAGCCTGCAGATACGTCCCGCCAATCTTCGGCATGCGCTTGGACATGTAGGCCGCAAGCTCGGTCTGCGGCGTGATGGGATAGCCGAAGAAGAAACGGCACCCGGCGCGCAGCGCACTTTCAGCGAGCGCCTCGTTTCCCTTCATGAGAACCTTTTCAGCCATAACTCACCTCCAAACCGAGATGGCGACGTCGGGGCACATGACCGCGCATGAGCAGCACCCCGTGCATTTTGACAGATCGATGCAGTGCGCAGGATGATAGCCCTTGGCCGTTATCCTCTCCTGATCGAGTTCGATGATGTGGGTCGGGCACGCATCCACGCAAAGGCCGCAGCCCTTGCAGAAGCCCTCGTCCACGCTGATTCTTGCCATTTGACGTTAACCCCCGCCCTCTTGACTATCAGTTACTCCACGGCGTTTGCCGATAGGGATCTATTTGATAGAGCGCCACGTCGGCGCCCTCTTGGGAAAGCCGCTCCCTCGCCGCGTCCGCACAAGATGCGGGAACGCAGACGGCCGCAAGAGGCAGACCCGCCGCACACGCCACCTCGCGGGCAAACGGCAGCGACTGGGAAATCGCATCCTCGTCGGTGTCGCCCATGAGATGGGAGTTCGCGACGATTGCCGTCGCGCGAAGGCGCGATGCGCGCTCGATTTCGTAGAGCACCTCGCATGCTTCGTGCGGATCGCGGGTAAGCGCTCGGTAGCGATTCACGACATACCACATCTCGTAAGGTGCCGAAGCGATCGTGCGTGAGAAACGCCCGAGAGCAGCCGCACCCGCATCGTCGCCGCCGACATCGATGACGCACAGCTCATCTCCGTTGGACTGTGCACGCTCGATCGCGGGTGCAACCGCGCCCGTGAGCGCTGGCATGTCGATGTTGCAGTCGGGACCGGCATAGACCGGCGTTATCACCGAGATGCCTGCCGTTCGAAGCGATAGCGCCTGATCGCTCGACCTGAAATAGGGATTCACCACATCGAGGTCGACAAGCGTGACGTGTTTTCCCGCGCAGGCGGCATCCTTTACGAGCGAAAGCGAAAGCGCCGTCTTCCCCACACCGTAGTGGCCGCACACGATGAGCACGCCGGATAGCTGCGAAACGTCGAAGTCGCGAACCTGCGCCATGCTAGATAAGGCCCTCGGGAAGCTTCGGCGACTTCAAGTCAGCGCCGTCCTTCTGCCTGATGGCGACGCGGCGGATCTTGCCATTCACGGTTTTCGGAAGCGCGTCGACATATTCGACGATGCGCGGGTACTTGTAGGGCGCCGTACGGTGCTTCACCCATGCTTGCAGCTCGCGCGTCAGCTCGTCGGAGCCCGTAAAGCCATCGGCGAGCACGACCGTCGCCTTGACGGCGAAGCCGCGAACGGGGTCGGGCACGCCGGTGACAGCGCACTCGCGCACCGCCTCGTGCTCGAGCAGCTCGCTTTCGATCTCAAAGGGCCCGATGCGGTAGCCGGACGATTTGATGACGTCGTCGTTTCGGCCGACGTACCAGAAGTAGCCATCCTCGTCGACCCATGCGGTGTCGCCCGTGTGGTACCAGCCGTCGTAAATCGCGTTCGCCGTCTTTTCGGGGTCGCGGTAGTATTCCATCATGATGCCCGCAGGACGCGGTTCCATACGGATGCAGATCTCGCCCGTCTCGCCGGTGTTGCAGCGCGAGCCGTCGTCGCGCTGGATCTCGACGTCGTAGAGCGGCACAGGCTTGCCCATCGAGCCGGAACGCGGCGTCGAGTGCTTGAGGTTGGCGATGGTAAGCGGCGTCTCCGTCTGACCGAAGCCTTCGAAAATCGTAAGCCCCGTGTGCTCTTTCCAGAAGTTGAACAGGTCGGGGTTGAGCGCCTCGCCCGCGGTCGTCGAGTACTGAAGCGACGAGAGATCATAGGCGTCGAAGTTCTCAGACATCATGAGACGATACATTGTCGGTGGGCAGCACAAAGTCGTGACCTGGTACTTCGAGATAAGCGAGAGAATCTCGCCCGCATTGAAGCGATCGAAATCGTACGTGAGGACGCATGCTTCCATAAGCCACTGTCCGTAGTACTTGCCCCACACGGCCTTACCCCAGCCCGTGTCAGCGATGGTGAAGTGAACGCCGTCAGGCTGCACATTGTGCCAGTGCTTGGCGGTAATCAGGTGCGCGACGGCATAACCGGAGTTGTGAAGCACCATCTTTGGATTGCCGGACGTACCAGACGAGAAGTACATGAGCATGGGTTCGGCAGCTACCGTGTCACGACGCTCGAAAACCTCGCTCGCCGCGCGAACGCCGCTGTTGAAGTCAGCCCAGCCCTTGCGCTCGATGGATGCCGCGCAGATACCCTCCTCGCCGGAAAGCGCCGCACCGACAGTGCCCGCAACGGCGATGAGGTTTCCATCCTCGTCACGTCGGGTCAGACCACCACCCGCGCCGTTCACGAGAATACGAGAAGTGACCGTGGGGCACTCAGAGATGACGTTGTCGGCAATCTGGGCGATGTCCCCAACGGAGGTGCAAATGATGGAGCTGATGGAGGCACCGTTTAAGCGGTATTCCAGATCGTGCTCCTTCAGCATGAAGGTAGCGGGGACCATGACCGCGCCGATTTTGGCCAACGCCGTCGCGACGAACCAGAACTGGTAGTGGCGGCGCAGGACGACAAGGACGTAATCACCGCGCTTGATGCCCTGATCGACCAGGAAGTTTGCCGTCTTGTCGGACCAGCGCTTCATATCGGAGAACGTGAAGATGTGCTCCTCGCCTTCCGGGTTGCACCAGATCATCGCACGGCGGTCGGGGTCGTTCACCGCGATGTCGTCGACGACGTCGTAGCCGAAGTTGAAGTTGTCGGGATAGTGGACGCTGAACGTCTCGAGCTGTCCATCGGGAGCGTAGGTCTCGTCAACGTAGCGCAGATTGATATTCCTCATGGGATAAAAGAACCTCTTTCAGTGCAAGCAGGGCTAAACGCCCTTGAAGTCTCGTAGGATCCGAAGGGGGGCGCAACCCGGGGCAAGCCCAGGCGCGCCTACATAATCTCGATATCCTGCGGCTTCAAAACGATCGCGTAGAACACGCACGGCTCGCCGCCTGTGGCGATCATGCCATGCCCGCGACCCGAATCGTACATAAGCACGTCGCCGGGACCCAGTTCCTCGACGTGGCCTTCGTAGGCGAAGCGCATATGTCCGGAGACGATGCAGTCGATTTCCTGACCGCGGTGATAGGAAAGATGGATGGGCTTGTCTTGCTCTTCGGGAAGATAAGGCATCGTGACCAAGAACGGCTCGGCGAGCTTGTTCTTGAACTGCGGCGCCTTGTGCAGGTATTCGAAGCCGGCACGGCGCTTCACGGACAGCCCGTCGCCCTCACGGATAAGGGAATACCCGGCCAGGTGAGGGTTCTCGCCGGTAAGCAGCTCGACAACGTCGACGCCGAAGCGCTTCGCGCACTTCGAGAGGAAGGTGAAGCTCAAATCCTGCTCGCCCGATTCTTGCGCGGCGTATTCCGAAAGCGAGCGACCCGTCGCCTGAGCCATTTCCTGCATCGAGATGTCGAGGTCCTCACGCAGCGACCTAATTCGCGAAGCCACCTCTTCGATCTTCGGTTCCATATGCGACTCCCCCTTTCATAATGCTCGAACGATGCATCTAAAACGATGCCTAACGCTTGGATTGTATCGCAACGTTGCGAAATGGAAGTAGTTTGATATGCAAACGGCGGCTAACCGTCATATGGATAGCCGCCGCATCAGGCAGGCCCCCGCGATTGGGGGATTATTTTATTCCGCCGCCTTCACAAGTCGCACGGCGAAGTGGGCATCGGGCGAGCCCGGTTTGAGCGCGGGGTTGAAGCACGGCGCCCCGCCAATCGGGGCCAAGGCAAACGAAGCCCCCTCGTCGCTTGCGAAGAACGCCTTCACGACATCGATGTTCTCGGCGCGCGTGATGGTGCACGTGGAAAAGACGATGCTGCCGCCCGGGGCAACATGGATCGAGGCGGACTTCAGAAGCGCCAAGCCGGTCTTTGCGAACTCGTCGATCTTCTCGGGGTTCAAACGCCAGCGAATCTCCGGGTGGCGGCGCAGTGTGCCCAGACCCGAGCACGGAGCGTCGATGAACACGACGTCGAACGCGCGCTCGCCCACCACGTCGTCAAGCGCAGTCGCATCGCCGGTGATCGACTCTGAGACATGGATGCCGTATTCCTCCGCGCGCTCGGCAGTGATGTTCGTCTTGAACTCGAGGTTGTCGACGGTCACGTACTCGTCGATCTGCGAGCCGTAGCGTCGCTGGGCGTCGCTTTGGATGAGGACAGTCTTTGTCCCGCGGCCGGCGCCGACTTCAAGAAGCGACGCGGGCTTTTCCTCGGGAAGCACAAGGCGCGCAATCTGCTGGGAAGACGCGTCCGAGACGAGAAGCTGGCCAGTCTGGATCATATGGCGGACGCGCCCGTCGAAGAGCACACGCCCCTCGGAGAGGCAATAGCACCCGGGGATGTCCTCACCGTTGACAGACACGGCCACAGGATCACCGTGCGCCGCCACGATCGTCTCGACAACCTCGGCCTCGTTCGCCTTCGCCGCGTTGATCGCGACGAACAGGGGCGCCGGCTCGTTCGACCCCGCGAGGTAATCGCGCGTGGCTTCGGGGCCCAAGTCGAGCAACGCCCGCTTTGCGAGCCACTCGGGGAAGGCATGCAGGCGCGCGAACGCCTCGATGTCGGTGCGGGGGTCGCCGAAGGGGAACTTGTGCGCCTTGTCGGCGATGCGACGCAGGACGGCGTTCGCCAGGCCGGACGCCTTCGGAGCGATCGTCTTCACCAGCTCGACGCCCTGGCTTACCGCGGCATGCGGCTCCTTCTTCAAGAAGACGATTTCGTAGGTCGAGATGCGCAGCGCGTCGCGCACGTCGTCGTTGATGTCGCTTACGCGGTCGAGACAACGGTTGATGACGTCGTCGAGCGTGCCATACGAGCTCACAACACCGAGCGTGAGGCGCGTCGCGAACGCGCGGTCCTCGCGAGACATGCGGGAGGAATCGATGTACTTGTGGATAAGCTCCTGGGCGAAGGCATCGCGCTCGCGGACGATCGACGTCACGCGCAAAGCCGCCTGACGGGCCGGGGAGGCACTGCGCTCGGAATCTTTGTGGACAACGCCGCTCGTGCGAGGCTTGTCGCCGAAGGAGTGCTTCGCGCCGCGGCGCTCGCCGCCCTTGGGGCGGTTGCGGTACTTGAGCTCACCGTTCTCGTCGAGCTCAAGCTCGCCGCGATAGACGCCTTCCTGCGGCTCGCGACCCTCGGCGAGGGCAGCGTTCTGTTCGTTGGGACGCCATGGCCCGCGGCGCTCGAAGCCGCGATGCTCGCCTGCGTCTTTGCGCGAGAAGCCGCGATCGTCGGCGCGATCTTTCTTGAAGGGGGCGTCGCCGCGAGGAGCGCGGTCGAAATCGCGCGCTGCGCCTTCGCGCTTATCAAAGGGCTTGCGGTCGCCATCGTGCTTATTGAATGGCTTACGCTCGCCATCGCGCTTCTCGGATTTGCGATTATCGTCACGTTTGCCGTAAGACTTGCGGTCGCCTTCCCGCTTTTCGAATTTACGCTCGCCGTCGCGCCCGCGATTGTCGTCGCGCTTGCCATAGGGCTTTCGGTTATCATCGCGCTTGCCGAAAGACTTGCGGTCACCTTCGCGCTTTTCGAATTTGCGCTCGCCGTCGCGCCTGCAATCGTCGTCTCGCTTGCCGTAGGGCTTGCGGTTGCCGTCCCCCTGCTTCGAGAAGGACTTGCCGCCCGAGCGACGGTCATCGCCGCGCTTACCGTAGGATTTGCGGTCATCGGAGCGCTCATTGTCGAAGGGCTTGCGGGAACGATGCTCGCCATCGCGGGAGGAACCGCCGCGCGAGTCGCGCTTGCCATAGCCGCCCTTGCCGCCTTTTCCGCCGTCGCGCGAGCCCTTATAGGAACCTCTGCGGTCGCCGTTTCCCTTCGAACCGTAGGAACCTGTGTGCGAGCGGCCGCGGCGATCTTGCGACCCCTGGCGCTTCTCGCCGCCGTTGCCGCGATGTTCTTCGTTATGCTGGTTGTTGCCATCAGGCATGTTGTGCCGTCCATTCTCCGTCGTGCCCATGAAGCGCCGCAGCTCCTGCCGCGAATGCCTGGGCATCCATTTCTTTCTTTCCATCTGGTTTTAAGCGGAAGACCTCGAGCGCGCCATCGGCGCACCCAAGAAGAAGCCGCTTCGAGGCGAAGCGCACCTGCCCCGCACCTAGGCCGCTTGCTGCAGCCTTTCCCTGCTCATCGTAATCGGCGCGGCATGCATCGATGATCGTCGCGCCTTTGCCGAGCACCTGGCATTTGCTCGGATGGCCCGCGCTCGCTGCGCGGACGCGACGAACAAGCAGGTCGACGCCGAGTGCCGGGTCCAAATCGAGCTCGCCCTTCTCAATCTTATGAGCGTAGGTGGCGTCGGACTCCTTCTGCACGACCCAGCGCTCTTGCCCGCGCAGGATCTGTATGATCGCCGTCAGAAGGGCATGCGAGCCCAAGTTCGCGAGTTCGTCGGCAAGCACGGGAAGCGTTTTCTCCCCCACATCGAGCGTCCGGCATACGCAGAAGGGGCCGGTGTCGAGGCCTTCCTCCATGCGCATGATGCACACGCCCGTCTCCTCGTCGTCGGCGAGGATCGCATGCTCGATAGGAGCCGCGCCCCTCCAGCGGGGCAGAAGCGAGGCGTGCACGTTCAGGCAATGATACGTAGGGCACTCAAGAACTTCGATGGGCAGGATCATGCCGTATGCCGCAACGATGATGAAGTCGGGCCGATACTGCTCAAGCGTGGCGATGGCCTCGGGGTCTTTGAAGGTCGTCGGCTGCTCGACGGGGATGCCGAGGCTCATCGCCGTTTCCTTCACCGGGGACGCGACGAGTTTCTTGCCCCGTCCGCGAACCGCATCGGGGCGCGTGTACGCGGCGACGACGTTGTAGTGCTGCGAGAGATCCTCAAGGATGGTTGCCGCGAAGTTCGGCGTGCCCATGAAGACGATGCGCATTCAATCCACCTCGATAGAGGTGTCGCCCGGCTTAGCGCCCTTCTTGCGCGCCTCATCATAGGCTTCGAGCGCGCGGATGCGCGTCAGAGGATCGCATGACTCGAAAAGCGTGCGTCCGTTCAAGTGATCGATCTCATGCTGAAGACAGCGCCCAAGAAGGCCATCGCCTTCGATTTCCCACAACTCTCCGTCGAGGTCGTAGTAGCGAACACGGGCCCAGGGCTTGCGTGAAACAGGAACGGTGATGCCGGGGCAGGACAGACAGCCTTCGCCCTGCGTCTCGGGCTCGCCTTTGAGCTCCATGATCTCGGGGTTGACCAAAACGATGGGGTTTTGCTCATTGGAGTCGTCAACATCGATGACAATCAGGCGCTTCGTCACGCCGACCTGCGGAGCTGCAATTCCGCAACCATTGTTGTTGTACATAGCTCTCGCCATCTGCTTGGCGAGCTTTTTCAAGCTGTGGTCGCCCGGCGTGCACGGCTCGCACACCTGGCGAAGAAGCGGGTCGGGGGCAATAACGATACTGACCACTGGCAACACGTCCTTTATTCGATTGACATGCGGGCGCGCAGATAGAGCGCGCCCGACTTTTTCGCTTGCGACATTGTGGCAAGCACACCCGCGCCTGTCCACCCGAAGTGCCAGGTTGAGCGGGAAACGAACACAAATCTACGGGATGCGGGCCCGCGTGAGGCCCAAAACGCGCTACGCGTTCGGCGTCTCGCTTTGCTTCGGGGCGTTCGGGTCGTCGGTCACGATTTCCTTGATCGACGCCGCAAGACCGGCGATTCCCTGGATATCGGAGGGGATGATGAGCTTGGTTGCGCGACCGTTCGCGACGCACTTCAGGGCCTCGTATGCTTGAAGAGTCAAAACGGCGTTGTCAGCACCCGCCTCGCGCACCATCGCGATACCCTCTGCGGTTGCGCGCTGGACGTTGCGGATTGCCTCGGCCTCGCCTTCCGCCTCGCGAATCTGCTTTTCCTTCTCAGCTTCCGCAGCGAGGATGATTGCCTGCTTCTCGGCTTCGGCGGAGAGGATCTGCGCCTGCTTCTCGCCCTCGGCGACCGTGATGGCGCTCTGCTTCTGGCCCTCTGCCAAAAGCACCGCCTCGCGCTTCTCTCGCTCGGCCTTCATCTGCTTCTCCATCGCCTGCTGGATGGCGGCGGGCGGCGTGATGTTTTTCACCTCGACGCGGTTGACCTTGATGCCCCACGCGTCGGTCGCCTCGTCGAGGATGGAACGCATCTTCGCGTTGATGGTGTCGCGGGAAACGAGCGTCGTATCAAGGTCGAGCTCGCCGATGATATTGCGGATCGTGGTGGCGGAGAGGTTCTCGATCGCGACAATGGGGTTTTCCACGCCGTAGCAAAAGAGCTTCGGGTCGAGGATCTTGAAGAAGACGACCGTGTCGATCGAGATCGTGACGTTGTCCTTCGTAATAACCGGCTGCGGCGGGAAATCGAAGACCTGCTCCTTGAGCGAGATCCCCATGCGCACATGGTCGATGAAGGGAACCTTGATGTGAAGACCGTTGTTCCAGGTGGTGAGATACGATCCCAGGCGCTCGACGATGGCGGCTTCGGCCTGCGGAACAATCTTCACGCAGGTGACGGCCAAGACCACCACGATGACGACGAGCACGATGAGGAAGGTGAGCAGTGGCATAGCGTTTCCT